>CEQA01024796.1_pt1 | contig 19881 bp, 18 predicted proteins | sample 530501 | NCBI WGS metagenome assembly CEQA01 (sample SAMEA2620227, study PRJEB7988) | marine metagenome | isolation source: saline water (ENVO:00002010), including
CAGAGGACGGGTAATGCTAGCGGAGCAGGATGGAAATTGCATCCGAGCTACGCCCGATCTGCCAGCTAGTGCAGCAAGCGAGCACCGAGCGCGCTGACAACCGTTTCCAGCGCTCGGTTGTCCCCCTCTATCCGCACGGCGAGCCCGTCGATCTCGCGGCGCGTGGGGTAGCCTTTGCGCAGCAGATCGAACGCTGTCCGGCGCTGCGCGTCGTCGCCGACGAGGCTACGACGGAAGTCGGCATCGTCGCGGCGAGGATCGTAGACCGCCCGGCACAGCGTTGCCAGCATGTCGGCCGGCTCTGCCGATGCGGCGAAGGTCAGCTCGGTCAGCGCGGCACCCGGCATCAGCTGCGCCAGCTGGACGGTCGGCTCAAGGCCTCGTGTAGCGCAATAGGCCGCATGGATCTGCGCCGTGCCGCGCAACTTGCCGTCCAGACTGTAACCGGCGATGTGCGGCGTGGCGATGCGACACAGATCAGCCAGTTCGACGTCCACCTGCGGCTCGCCTTCCCAGACATCCAGCATTGCCTCGAGGTCCGGGCGCTGCAGTAGCAGATCACGCAACGCCGCGTTATCCACCACCGCCCCCCTGCTGGCGTTGATCAGCCAGGCGCCCGGTCGCAGCTTGCTCAGCCGCTGCCGGTCGAACAGATGGAAGGTCGGGCAGTCGCCGCTCATGCTCAGCGGCGTGTGCAGACTGATGACGTCGCACTCGGCGAGCACTTCATCCAGCGACACGAAACCGCCCGCTTCGCGCGCCTGGCGCGGCGGGTCGCAGACGCGCACGTCCCAGCCGAGGCCCCGCAGCACCTCGACCAAGCGCCCGCCTACCTCGCCGGCGCCCACTACGCCGAAACGACGTTGCGCCAGCGCTTCGCCGCTGACCTCGGCCAACGCCAACAGGCCGCCCAGCACGTAATCGACCACCCCCCGCGCATTGCAGCCTGGTGCGCTGGCCCAATCGATGCCAGCCTGCTCGAAATAGTCGAGATCCAGATGGTCGGTGCCAATGGTGCAGGTACCGACGAAGCGCACCGCCGTCCCCTGCAGCAATTCGCGGTCGACCCGCGTCACCGAGCGCACCAGCAGCACATCCACGCCTTCCAGCGCCGCCCGGTTGATACTGCGGCCGGGCATGCGACGAATCGCCCCGAGACCGGCAAAGAACTCATCGACCAGCGGAATGTTTTCGTCGGCAAGGATGTGCATGGCATGGCTCCGGTTGGGGGAAGCACATTCTAGACGGCCCGCCACTGCTTTGCCGCCTTCCTGAGTACGGCGACCCGGCGTAGACTAGCGCGTTTCTTGTATACAACCGGAACGCCTTGCAATGCCCACTGAGCTGCGTCTCAGACGGGTCCGCCTTGAACTGCGCACCCTCTTCGCCCTCGCCCTCCCCATGATGATTGCCCAGCTGGCCAGTACCGCCATGGGTTTCGTCGATACCGTGATGGCGGGCCGTGTCAGCCCGCATGATCTCGCTGCCGTCGCGCTGGGAAACTCGATCTGGGTGCCGGTCTACCTGCTGGTCAGCGGCATCACCCTGGCCACCACGCCCAACGTTGCCCAGCGCTTCGGCGCCGGTCAGCATGCCGAAATCGGCCCGCTGGTGCGCCAGGCTCTGTGGATGGGCGTGGGTATCGGCATCATCAGTGCGCTGCTGATGTGGAACGCCAAGCCGGTGCTGCACTTGATGCGTGTCGAACCCGCGCTGATCGACCCGACCATGGCCTACCTGCGCGTCGTCGCCTGCGGTTTCCCCGCCGTGGCGCTGTATCAGGTGCTGCGTTGCTTCAGCGATGGCCTGGGTCACCCACGGCCGAGCATGGTCATCGGCATCCTCGGCCTGCTGCTGAACATCCCGCTGAATTACATCTTCATCTACGGCAAGCTCGGCATGCCGGCACTGGGCGGCGTCGGCTGCGGCGTCTCCACGGCGCTGGTGATGCTGTTCATGCTGACGGCGATGAGCCTGTGGGTGAAACGCGCGCCGGCCTACCAGGCGAGCCAGCTGTTCGCCCACTTCGAAGGGCCGCGCTGGCCGATGCTCAGTCGGCTGCTGTCGGTCGGCGTCCCCATCGGCATCGCCGTGTTCGCCGAGGCGAGCATCTTCTCGGTGATCGCGCTGTTGATCGGGGCGCTCGGTGCGACGGTGGTTGCCGGGCACCAGATCGCACTGAATTTCACCTCGCTGATCTTCATGATCCCGCTGTCGCTGGGCATGGCGGTAACCGTGCGCATCGGGCAGGAGCTGGGTCGCAGCGCCCCGCGGGACGCCCGTTTCGTCGCTGGTGTAGGGATCGCCGCGGCGCTGGTCTATGCCTGCTTCTCGGCCAGCGCCATGCTGCTGTTCAGCGAGCAGATCGCACGAATCTATACTCCGGACCCGGCGGTGATCGCAGTCGCCGCCAGCCTCTTCTTCTATGCGGCACTGTTCCAGTTCTCGGATGTGGTGCAAGTCACCGCGGCTGGCGCATTGCGCGGCTATCAGGACACCCGCATGACCATGGTCTACACGCTGTTCGCCTATTGGGGCATCGGATTGCCGGTCGGATATCTGCTTGGGCTGACCGATCACCTTGGCCCGGCGAGCGGGCCAAGCGGCCTATGGCAGGGTCTGATCGCCGGCTTGAGCTGCGCCGCATTGCTGCTCAGCGTACGGCTGGCGCGCAGCGCTCGCCGGGAGATCCGTCGCCATACGGCGCTGCGCCGAACCGCAGCCTGATCAGAGGCTGCGCTCGATGCGACCATCGGATCGCGCCAGGTAACCGGTACCGCACTCCCAGAGCAGCGCATCGCGATCTTCGGCATCGAGCGCATCGAGCCCGCCCCGCAATGCATAGGCGGTAAAGCCGAGCTGGGTCAGCAGAAATACGGCGTTGGCGCTGCGCTTGCCGCTTTCGCAATAGCACAGGTAGGTGCGTCGCGGATCGAGAAGACGGGTCTTCAGACGTAGCAGATGCAAGGGCATATGCAGCGCCTGCATGGCATGCCCCCGCTCGTAGTCATCCAGCGGCCGCACGTCCAGCCATTGGGCGCCGCAACCTAGCAGATCGGCCACCTGCCCCAGTTCGACCTCAGCCACGACCGGCGCCTTGAGCAACTCGATGAAGTCGGACCGATCGAGGCGCAACACGCAGCCGTCCTCGATCATCACGACACTGGCATTGCGTGCCCGCTCCTCCAGCAGTGCCTCCTCGCCGAAGCAGGCGCCGGGCTCCAGCTCGGCGAGCATCTGCTGCTGGCCATTGTCGATGTTTTTCAGTACCTGGGCATGACCGCTCTTGAGGAAATAGCAGCAGTCGCCGACATCACCTTCGTTCAGCAGGGTCTGGCCCGCCGTGACGTCAATGCTCACCAGTCGGCCCAGCATGCTGCGGATGTTCGCCGGCGGGACCTGAGCGAACAACGGGTTGTCCAGCAGCCGCTCGAGCCAGTCGCCCACCTCGTCATCCGAAGACAGCTCCAACAGCACATCCTGCAGGGCCTGACGCCAGGACAGAAGACGATCCAGTTCATGGCTGTCGATCGACAGCATCAGACAGTCATCCACCGCGCGCACCTCGCGCAGCAGGTTTGGCGGAAGGCTATGCGACGCCTCAACGCTTCCTTCGAGCAGGAGCGACTCCAGACCATCGCAATCGACCAGCAGCAGCCGCCCCGTCAGCAGGTAATCGCGTGTCGAGCCCTGCCCTCGCTCGAATACCTGCCCAGCGGACAGGACCGCAGGCTGCAGACGGGCACGCAAGTCCCATAGCTGACGGGTGGACAACTCATTCAGCGGCACCAGATTACGCAGCTGATCGGGGTGTAGCGGTTTGTTCATCCTGACAAATCCAGAGCTCTATCCATCCAACAGCCGTTCCAGCTGCGCCTGGGCAGCGCGGCAGCCCTGCAACCCGCCGGTGTGAACGAACACCAGGCGTGTGCCCGATGGAAAATACCCGCGCTCGACGTAAAGGCGCAATGCCATCATCGCCTTTGCAGTGTAGATGGGATCCAGAGGGATACCCGATTCACGCTCGGTCAGCTGAATGAAACCGGCGAGCTCTCTGTCGAACCGAGCGAAACCGCCGCGGCTCGCATCCAGAAGGTGATAGTCGGCCTCTGTTGCGCCGGCCTCTGTCAGCAACGTGGCGACACGGCTGTCGACCGCATGTGAGGGCGGACCGGCCAGCGCGCCGAATACCCGGTGCCGTCCCGCCTCGCCGATGGCGATTCCGGCCAGCGTCGTGCCGGTGCCGGCGGCGAGCCAGACCGCGTCGTAATCGTGCCAACCCACTTGGTCCAGTGCCGAACGCAACCGCCCGACCAGATCCACGCAGCCCAGCGCACCGAGCAAGCCGCCACCACCTTCGGGAACGCAGTAGTAACCGGGATAGCGCTCTTGCCAGTGGTGCCAGAAGTCGGGGAGATTGCGCGCCCGATAACCGCCATAGCCCAGCCAGTGCAGACGCATGCCGAACGTCTGCAGATCGATGACGGTAGGTGTGTCCTGTGCATGTCCGCGCAGCAACCCGACCGTCTCGAGGCCGAAGCGGCGACCGGCGGCCGCCAGCGCATGAAGATGGTTGGAGTGAGCTCCGCCGAGGCTGATCAGCCCACCCGCCCCGCTGTGTTGAGCAGCCTCCAGATGCTTGACGAGCTTGAACCACTTGTTACCCGACAGCTCGGCATCCACCAGATCGAGCCGCAGCACCACGGCCTCCACGCCGGCGACCTGCAGCCAGTCCAACGACAGCGGCTGCAAACGCAGCGGTGCGTCCAGCTCGGGTGAAATCGGACCAGGCAAGTGGCTCAGCTACCGGTGCGCTGCCGGTCTTCCTTCCGGTGACGGGCACAGCAGTTGGATTCACCGATCACGAAGCGGCTCGGCGAATCGATCTTGTCCAGCGGCATGGCACAGCGCTCACCGCTCGCAAGTGTCGCTACACAGGCCGGCTTCTGATAATGATCCAGCCACTGGCGGTACTGTTCTTCGGAAACGAAGCACTTGGCTGCGGCATAAGCCATGGGGTTAGCGCGGTATCGAGCCAGGTCCTGCAAGGCGATGGTCAGGTGGCCGGCTCCAGGGTGATAGGCCATGAATACCACGCCCTGACGCGACAGCTCCTCCAGTACGCGATCGCCGCTTAGCCGCAGCTCCTCGCATTCACCTTTGAGCCGCTGAATCTCGTCTTCGAGCTGCGCGTCCAGCTCGTTGCGGTAAGCCAGCTCGACATCGCGGATCGCGACCTGCTCCTTGTACTCGGCGATAGCCGCGGCGATGCGCGCCTGCGCCTCATGCTCGAACTGCTCGCGAGCGGCACTGACCTCTACGCGCCCGTTCGCCTCCAGCGTGCGAAGTTGCTTGCTCATCTCCTCACGCGCTTTCTGGAAACTTTCGCCTTGTGCGGTCAGTTGAGCATGCAGGTTGGCATTGATATCGGTCTGCTGCTGAAGTTGCTGCTGCAACGAGCGGATTTCATCCTGCAGCAGCTTGCGCTCCTTCTCCGCCGCAGCGCTCGCCTTGAGCGTTTCTTCTTCGCGCAGGCGTTCCAGATTGGCGATACGCTGACGCTGCTGCTTGATCAGCAGCGCGGCCTTCTGCCGCTGCTCCCGCTCGTGAGCTTCGGAGCGCCGGGTCGCCGCTTCCTTTGCCGCCTCGGCGGCATACCAGGTGTCCTCGGCAACCATCTGCAAACGCTCGGCAGGCACTGCCTGGGGCGCATCATCCTCAACCAGGAGGCCAAGCTGGTTGCGCTTGATGGTCTCGCGCAACACGGCGAGATCATTGCGCTCGGCGGTTACCTTGGGGTCCCACATGTGCATCTGGTGCCAGGACACCGGGCATTGGCTGCGGCAGGCCAGGCGAATCGGCCCCGCCCCCATGTCCGGCCCCCTGCCGGTACGCTCGGCGAGCTGCCGCAATGGAATGTTCCAGCCAGAGTCCGCGGAACCATCGTCATTGAAGTCGAGGCAGAAGAACACCGCGGCACGAACCTGCAACCGCGGGTTGATCATGACGTAGACCGCGCGCATCTGGCGATCGGCGAACTCGGGGAGCGCGACCACTCCGTCCAGCACTGCCTCGAATTCGGGATACAGCATTTCCTTGCAGATGGCGCCTTCATTGAAGAACAGCACGGCTTCGACCATCTGCGGTTTGTTCTGCATGCTCGGCTTCCTTTATCGCTCGCAACGGCGAGCCGGCGATTGGCGGAACGCGCGGCGATCCGTCGCCGTTGTTCCGTAGGTTTCGCCAGTTTAGGGGAAATGCACGCGCAGGCAATGTGACTTGGTTGGCAGCCATTCTGCGCATTGGCCGCCGTAGAACGCGACGTCCGCGGATTTGCGATGGGCTTAGCTAAATCACCCGACGCTGTGGGCCGCAAGGCGGCGCTTCATTTCCTCGCCCAGCGCTTGCAGGCCGCTCATCGGCCTGATCATGACCTCGAACTCGACGATCTTGCCCGCCTCGTCGAAGCGGATCATGTCGATTCCCTTGAGCTCACGATCACCTACCCTGGCACTGAACTCGAGCACGACGTCGCTGCCTTCGGCGCTGACCAGTTCACGGTGATAGCGAAAATCCTCGAATACCTGCAGCACGGTGTTGAGGATCAGATTGACCGCCGCCGCGCCCTCGTAGGGCTTGTACGCCATCGGCGAGCGGAACACCACCTGCGGGTGCAGCAGTTCCGGCAACCGGCTCAGATCGCGCTGGGCGATCATCGCGTGCCAGGCCTGCAGGGATTCGGCAGCCTGTGGCTGCAGCATCATCTTGCTTTCCATACGCGTGCTCCCGTGGAGTGGTCAGGTCAGGATGGGCTCAGAGCGCGGCAGCCAGACGGCAACCCTGGTTGATCGCGCGCTTGGCATCCAGTTCGGCTGCCACGTCGGCGCCACCGATCAGGTGCACCCGGGCGCCAGCCGCTTCCAGCCCTTGCTGAAGCTCGCGTAGCGGCTCCTGACCGGCGCAGAGAATGACCGTATCCACCGCCAGCACCTGCGGCTCGCCCTCGCCAACCCGGATGTGCAACCCGGCATCGTCGATCTGCAGATACTCGACCGAATTGAGCATCTGCACGTGCTTGTTCTTCAGGCCGGTACGGTGAATCCAGCCGGTGGTCTTGCCCAGGCCGTTACCAACCTTGGATTTCTTGCGCTGCAGCAGATAGACCTGCCGCTTGGGTGCATGCGGAGCCGGCTGGATGCCGGCGATGCCGCCACGTGCCGATAGGCCGAGATCAATGCCCCACTCCTTCCAGAACGCTTCGCGATCCAGACTGGTGGATTGACCGTCGTGGGTGATGTACTCCGACACATCGAAGCCGATGCCACCTGCACCGATCACCGCCACGCGCTGACCGACCGGCTTGCGTTCGAGGATCGCATCTAGATAGCCGATCACCTTCGGATGGTCGATTCCGGGAATCTCCGGAGTGCGCGGCACGATACCGGTGGCCAGGATGATCTCGTCGAAACCGCCCGCCAGCAGTGTCTCGGCCGTTGCACGAGTGTTCAGGCGCACCTCGACCCCAGTTTCCTCCAGGCGGTTCTGGAAATAGCGCAGGGTCTCGTAGAACTCTTCCTTGCCCGGTACGCGCTTGGCGACGTTGAACTGGCCTCCGATTTCACCGGCAGCGTCGAAGAGCGTCACCTGATGTCCGCGCTCCGCTGCAACGGTCGCTGCGGCGAGGCCCGCCGGACCGGCGCCGACCACCGCAACCTTTTTCACTGTCGTGGTGGGGATGTAGTTGAGCTCGGTTTCATAGCAGGCACGCGGGTTTACCAGGCAGGTGGTCAGTTTGCCGCTGAAGGTATGGTCCAGGCAGGCCTGGTTGCAGCCAATGCAGGTATTGATCCGCTCGCTGTGGCCCGCAGCGGCCTTGTTGACGAACTCAGGGTCGGCAAGGAACGGCCGCGCCATGGAGACCATGTCGGCGTCGCCCTCGGCCAGCACCTGCTCGGCCACTTCCGGCGTATTGATGCGGTTGGTGGTGACCAGCGGAACGCCAACCTCGCCGCGCAGCTTGGCAGTGACCTTGGTGAAGGCGGCGCGTGGGACCTTGGTGGCGATGGTCGGAATGCGCGCTTCGTGCCAGCCGATGCCGGTGTTGATCAGTGTGGCGCCGGCCTGCTCGATGGCCTTGGCCAGCTGCACCACTTCTTCCCAGACACTGCCGCCCTCGATCAGATCGAGCATCGACAGGCGATAGATGATGATGAAGTTCGGCCCGACCGCCTCGCGCACTCGACGCACGATCTCCACCGGCAGGCGCATGCGGTTCTCGTAGCTGCCGCCCCAGCGGTCGGTACGGTGATTGGTGTGCGCGACCAGGAACTGGTTGATGAAGTAGCCTTCCGATCCCATGATCTCGACGCCGTCATAGCCGGCACTTTGGGCGAGACTCGCGCAATTGACGAAATCGCGGATCTGCTTCTCGATGCCCTCCTCGTCCAGCTCGCGCGGGGTGAACGGGTTGATCGGCGCCTGGATCGCACTTGGCGCCACCAACTGCGGACTGTAGGCATAGCGACCGGCATGCAGGATCTGCATACAGATCTTGCCGCCAGCCTCGTGCACGGCCTGGGTGACGATCTTGTGCTCTTCGGCCTCTTCCGGTGTCGACAGCTTGGCCGCACCGGCGCGCACCGAGCCCTCCTCGTTGGGACCTACGCCACCGGTGACGATCAGGCCGACGCCGCCACGGGCGCGCTCGGCGAAGAACGCCGCCATGCGTTCGAAACCGTTGGGCATCTCCTCCAGGCCGGTGTGCATGGAGCCCATCAGGGTGCGATTGCGCAGCGTGGTGAAGCCCAGATCGAGCGGAGCCAGCAGATGCGGGAAGGCGGTCATCGGTGTGTCCTCATCATTGTCGGTGCCGAGCCTCTTGGGGCTGCGGTCGGATATGCAGCGACGATAAACAGCCCATACGCCACTCTCAATGATCATAAGTGACAACTTTCTGATCATTCAGCGCAAAACGCTTGGCAACCGCAGCACCTTTATCTAGGCTGACGCCGTCCATCCCTGCTCATCGCCTGCTCATGCGTCTCTCGCTCAAACTGGCCCTGCTGCTGATCCTTGTCGGCGTCTCGCTCGTGGTCTACCTCGACTGGACTCATGACCGACGCAGCGGCCCGCTGCTCTCCGATCTGCGCACCCTGCCCATCGAAAGCCAGGGTCAAGCGGGTACCGGGGGCAACCTGCTGGGCATCGAAACGCGCCTGCAACCGGCCGACTATCAGAGCCGCGAACGGCTGCAGCTGAAGTTCAGGACGTATCTCCGCCAGGCTGCCGAAGCCGGAATGCTGAGCGAACGAACCATCGTCGTGCTGCCGGAGCATGTCGGCACCGGCTTGTTCGCTCTGGGAGAGAAGCCGGAAGTGCAACAAGCCCGCACGCTGCGCGATGCGATGCAGTGGATGGCACTGAGCAACCCAGGCAGCTATCTTCGCGCACTGACCGGCAATCAGGGTGACGATCGCCGTACCGGCGCCGTACTGCGTTTGAAGGCGCGGCAGATGGCCGAGGATTACCAGGCAATCTTCGGCGGCCTTGCCCGGGAATTCGGCATCACCCTGGTGGCGGGCTCGATCGTGCTGCCAGAGCCGTACCTGGAAAATGATCGCCTCAGAATCGGCGATGGCCCGCTACGCCAGGTCAGCCTGACATTCGACGGCCGCGGCAAGCCCCTGGGAACGCTGCAGTACAAACATGCACTCAGTCGCTACGAACGCCGCTACAGCGTCGCCCCGATACCTGAACCCAGGCGCCCGATCGCCACGCCAGCAGGTCCGATGGCGGTAATGCTCGGGTGCGATGCCTACCTGCACCGCCCACCTGCCGAAGCGAGGCTGCTCGCGTTACCCGGCGCCCTGGCGGATCCGCACTCCGCTTGCCAGGGTGCGCTGGACAACGGGTTCGATGACCGGCCGCAGATGGCCGTGCATACACTCGCCGTGCCCTGGAACCTGCTCGGTTCGCCGCGTCGCCCGGCGGCGCCGGGGCATGGCGTGCCGGTGCGGGTCAAGAACCTCTGGCTCGACAGCGGCCGATGACAGTGCAGCGCATACGCCTGGGCGACCTGTCGGTCGGCTTCCTGCACAGCCTGAGCGAAGCATTGCAGCTGCATGGCCACGACCCGCAACCCCTGCTGCTCGCCTATGGGCTAGACGCCGAGCGCCTGGCCGAACCCCATGCACGGCTGTCGATTCCGCGCTATATGCGCCTGGGTCATGCCGCCATTCAGTTGGCGGGCGACCCCGCGCTAGGTTTGGAGATGGGCCGTCTGCGCAAGCCCAGCCACCTCGGGCTTGCCGGCCTGACCGCCGCGCAAGCGCCAACCGTCCGTGAAGCGGCGCGCGCGCTGATCCGCTACGAACCGCTGTACGCATCCAACTATCGTGGCAGCTCGAGCTTCCACGAGGACGCCACCGGCGCCTGGCTGCGCTTCTATTCGATCAGCCCCTACAACGCCTACAACCGGTTCGTCGTCGATACCGTGCTCGCCAGCTGGGTCACCCAGCTGCAGCGGCTATGCGGCCAACCGCTGCTGCCGACGGCGATCCATATCGAGTTCGATGCGCCGGATTACGCCTCCCGCTACGAAGCGCTATTCGGCCGCCCGGTAACCTTCGGCGCCGAGGCCAACCAGCTACAGCTGGATCAGCACACGCTGGCCCTGCGCAACCCGGAACACTGTCCCGGCACCTGGCGGCATCTGCTGGAACTGTGCGAGATCGAGCTGGAGCGGCGTACCCGCACCCGCAGCCTGCGCGAGCGCGTCACGCAGATTCTCGGACCCATGCTCAAGGGGCAGGAGCCGGACCTGCAGCAGATCGCGGCACGCCTGCAGATGCCGGCCTGGACGCTGCGTCGCAAGCTGGCCGATGAAGGCAGCAGCTACCGCGCCATTCTCAACGACACCCGGCGCGACCTGGCGATGGCATACATACGCGATACCGAATCGGCCTTCGGCGAGATCGCCTGGCTGCTCGGTTTCTCGTCCGCGGAGGCGTTTCAACGCGCCTTCAAGCGCTGGAGCGGACAGACACCCGGTGACTATCGTCGCACCCAGCGTCGGGGCGGCTGACCGGCACACACGCGTTTCGGGCGAGCCCTCAGAGCTCGACGGCGTCCTCGGCAGAATCGGGATGGTCCTGTTCGGCCGCATGCCATTCCAGTAGCTCGTCCTGATAATCGTCCATCGGTAGACTCCTGATCGTCTGCATTGTCTGGGCGGTTGCCGGTGAACCATCAAGGTTCATGCCAGCCACGCTACAGCCAGCCGATGAAGTAGAGATGACAGCCATCTAAGCGCATCCACTGCCGTCATGCTGCCAAGTCGCGCCCTATAGCGCGCCATGCGCGGTGGGAGCTGCCCCAGCGTGGCGCAGCTCAGGGCGTCGCCAGCCCCGCTGCACTCATCGCCAGCCGCAGCAACCACGCGACCACCCCAAGCGCCAGCACACTGGCGCTCCAGATCACCACCAGCCAGGCCATGCGCTGCCACAGCGGCTTCTGCTCGCCGGCCCGCGGCGCCTCCTCCGGGCGACGGGCCATCAGTGATACCCGTCCTCGGCGCTGACCTTGCCGCGAAACACGTAGTAGCTCCAGGCCGTGTACATCAGGATCAACGGCAGGATCAGCAGCGCGCCGACCAGCGTGAAGCCCTGGCTTTCGGCAGGCGCGGCGGCCTCCCAGATGCTCACCGAAGGCGGGATGATGTTCGGCCACAGGCTGATGCCCAGCCCGCTGTACCCGAGGAAGATCAAGGCCAGCGTGAGCAGGAAAGGCGTGTAGTTGGCATAGCGCTGGATCGAACGCAACAGCCCGAAAGCGCACAGCAGCACCAGAATCGGCACCGGCATGAAGATCAGCAGATTGGGCATGCTGAACCAGCGCTCGGCAATGTCGGGATGGGTCAGCGGCGTCCACAGGCTGACAATACCGGTCACAGCCAGCACCGCCCAAACGAGTGGAATACCGATGTCATGCATGCGCCTCTGCAGATCACCAGCCGTGCGCATCATCAGCCAGGTGCAGCCAAGCAGCGCATAGGCGACGATCAGCGCCACACCGCAGAACAGCGAGAACGGCGTCAGCCAGTCCAGCGCGCCACCGGCATAGGCGCGCCCCTCCACCGGCAGGCCACTGATGAACGCACCCAGCACGACGCCCTGAAAGAAGGTCGCCGCCAGTGACCCACCGATGAACGCCCGGTCCCAGATGTGTTGGCGCTCGCGCGTGACCTTGAAGCGGAACTCGAAGGCCACGCCGCGGAAGATCAACCCCATCAGCATGAAGATGATCGGCAGGTAGAGCGCTGACAGCACCACCGAATAGGCCAGTGGAAAGGCGGCGAACAGCCCTGCGCCGCCGAGCACCAGCCAGGTCTCGTTGCCGTCCCAGATCGGCGCAACGGTGTTCATCATCACGTCACGCTCGGAGCTGTCCCGCACGAACGGAAAGAGGATGCCGACGCCGAGATCGAAGCCGTCCATCACCACGTACATCATGATCCCGAAGATGATGATCACTGCCCAGATCAATGAAAGATCGATACCCATGGCTCAGTTCCTCTCGCCCAGTTGATCGCCCTGTTCATGGTTGATCGCCTCGTCCGCGGCGGAAAGCGGGCGCATCGGCGTGCGCGCCTCCCCCGGCCCGCCGGCACCTTTCTCGCGCCCTTCGCTGATAACCGGACCTTTTGTCACCAGCCGCAGGACGTACACCATGCCCACACCGAACACCGCGAAATAAACGACTACGAACATCGCCAGGGTAAGCCCCAGCTGCCCGGCGCCATGGTTGGATACGGCGTCCGCGGTGCGCATCACCCCGTAGATCACCCAGGGCTGGCGGCCGATCTCGGTGGTGTACCAGCCGGCGAGAATGGCGATCAGCCCGGACGGCCCCATCAACAGCGCCATCCGCAGGAACGCTCGCGAGCGGTAGAGCCGGTCACCGCGACGCAGCAACAGGCTCCAGATGCCGGTGACGATCATCAGCAGCCCCAGCGCGACCATGACGCGGAACGTCCAGAACACGATGGTCGAGTTCGGTCGATCCTCGGGCGCGAAGTCCTTCAGCGCCGGGATCGGCTCGCTCAGGCTGTGATTGAGGATCAGGCTGGCGAGATAGGGAATCTCGATCTTGTAGCGGGTTTCTTCGGCTTCCATGTCCGGCCAGCCGAACAGCAGCAGCGGCGTCGGTCCGCCTTCGGAATTGTCCCAGTGCCCTTCCATCGCGGCGATCTTCGCCGGCTGGTACTCGAGGGTATTCAAGCCATGGAAGTCGCCGATCACCGCCTGCACCGGCGCCACCAGCAGCGCCATCCACATCGCCATCGAAAGCATCTTGCGGATTGCCGGGTTGTCATTGCCGCGTAGCAGATGCCAGGCCGCCGAAGCGCCGACGATGAACGCCGTGGCGAGAAAGGCGGCAACGGCCATGTGCGCAAGACGATACGGGAACGACGGGTTGAAGATGATGGCCAGCCAGTCCACCGGCACCACCACGCCATCGATGATCTCGTGCCCCTGCGGGGTATGCATCCAGCTGTTGGAGGCAAGGATCCAGAAGGTCGAAATCAAAGTGCCGACCGCGACCATGACGGTGGAGAAGAAGTGCAGCAGCGGGCCGACGCGGTTCCAGCCGAACAGCATGACGCCCAGGAAGCCTGCTTCGAGGAAGAACGCCGTCAGCACCTCATAGGTCAGCAGCGGCCCGGTCACGCTGCCGGCGAACTCCGAGTAAGCGCTCCAGTTGGTGCCGAACTGGTAGGCCATGACGATGCCGGAAACCACGCCCATGCCGAAGTTAACGGCGAAGATCTTCAGCCAGAAGTGGTAGAGGTCGCGGTAGACCTCCTGTTTGGTCTTCAGCCAGAGGCCCTCGAGCACCGCGAGATAGCTGGCAAGCCCGATGGTGATCGCGGGAAAGATGATGTGAAAGGTGATGGTGAAAGCGAACTGAACACGCGCCAGCTCGAGCGCTTCCAATCCGAACATGGGCAACTCCTCGTCAGATGACCGCCCGCGTCGTCTGTGACGGCGATTACGGGATCCAGCACAAGTGACAGCAGATCGCGCCAAGGGTGCAGCCTGATCGCCGCGGCATGTCGCTACGACCGCGTGATCGACGGTCGAGCCGGGCGCACGGGCCGAAGCTATGCTGTGCATAGCCGCGTCAGCCAGGAGTTCCGCCGGTGCAGATCCGCTCGTTCATTCCGCCCTACATCGTCGATCGCATCATCGAGCACGGTTCGCCCTATCTGCGCGGCTGTGCCCGCGAAACGCTCGGTCATGTGCTGAGCCTGCTGCAACCCCGGGCCGCCTCGTCCCACCGCCATCGCCGAGCTGGGCGAGCTACGCACGCCCGGCCATCCGCAACGACGCATCCACGATGCCGAGCAGCAGATGCAGCTCCCCGGCACACTGCGGCGTCGTGAAGGCCAGCCGGCGACCGGCGACCCCGCCGTGGACGAGGCCTATGCGGCGCTTGGCCAGACCTATGCATTCTTCTGGCAGGTGTACCAGCGTGACTCGATCGATGACCTGGGCATGCCGCTGATCGGCAGCGTGCATTACGGCCAGGGCTATGAGAACGCCTTCTGGAACGGCGAGCAGATGGTCTTCGGCGATGGCGATGGCGAGCTGTTCCAGCGTTTCACCCGTTCGCTGGATGTGGTCGCTCACGAGCTGGCCCACGGTCTGATCGAGAGCGAAGCGGCGCTGGTCTACTTCAATCAGTCGGGGGCGCTCAACGAATCGGTGTCGGATGTGTTCGGCGTACTGACCAAACAGCATGCGCTTGGCCAGACGGCCGCCGAAGCCGACTGGCTGGTCGGCGCCGAACTCTTGACCGACAAGGTCAACGGCGTGGCGCTGCGCTCCATGGCCAACCCCGGCACCGCCTACGACGACCCGCTGCTCGGCCGCGATCCGCAACCGGCACATATGCGCGACTACATTGAAACCCGCCAGGACAATGGTGGCGTGCATCTGAACTCGGGCATTCCCAACCGCGCCTTCTACCTGGCCGCCACTGCGCTTGGCGGATACGCCTGGGAACAGGCCGGACGCATCTGGTACGACACCATCTGCGACAAGCAATTGCCGAACGATGCCGACTTCGTGACGTTCGCCAATGCAACGCTGAGCCACGCCGCCCGCTCGTTCGGCCGGCAATCCAGGCAGGTCGACGCGCTGCAGCAGGCCTGGCTCGAAGTCGGTGTGCTGCAACGGTGAGGGGACGAGATGAAGATGCCGCCGCTCGGACCCGATACCTCACTGCGCTTGACCCGCGAAGGAGGCCTTGTCGCCGCCCCAGGGCTTGCCCGGCCGCGCCAGATCGCCTTTACCGGCTGTGATGCCGCACAGCGCCAGGCGCTCTGTGCGGTACTGGAGCGATGCCTGCCGATAGCCAGCAAGATGGTTGGCGCTGGTGATCAGCGCTTCTTTCGGGTCGAACTGCACTACCGCCGCGAAGATGCCGACGCCGAGCTTGTTCTGCAGATTCCCGAGGATCGCGCGCCGCAGGAACTGGTGCAGCTATGGCGCGATGGAGCCATTCCCGGCGAGTCGGACTAACAGCCGCACGCTCACAGCTCGATGGTTCCGCCGCCCTCGAGCAAGGCGGTCAGCTGCTCGGCCGGCAGCGGGCGCGACAGCAGGTAGCCCTGGAACTCGTCGCAGCCGTAACGACGCAGGTAGTCGAACTGCGGCAGGTTCTCCACACCCTCTGCCACCACCGTCTTGTGCAGGCTCTTGCCCAGCGAAATGGCAGCACGGGCGATCATTGCCACTTCCTCCTCCTGCTCAAGCCCGGTGACCAGCGAGCGATCGATCTTGATGATGTCCAGCGGAAAACGCCGCAGGTAGCTGAGCGACGAATAGCCGGTACCGAAATCGTCCATGGCCAAGCGAAAGCCGAGCGCCTTGAACTCGGCGAGTATCGAGACCGCGCGCGTGCCGTCGCCGAGAAATACGGTCTCGGTGATCTCCAGCTCGACCTGGCTCGCCGGTAGCCCCGCTTCGTCGAGCACCGCGGCAACCCGCTCGACCACGTCGTCACCGAGAAACAGCAGCGGCGACAGGTTCACCGCGATCAGCAAGGGCACTGCGCGCCCCTCGTTCCAGGCCCGCGCGGCATTGAAGGCCTGGCGCAGTATGGCCAGGGTCAGCGGCATGATCAGGCCGCTCTCCTCGGCCACGGCGATGAAGCGATCGGGGCCGATCACGCCCAGCTCGTGATGGGTCCAGCGTGCCAGCGCCTCGACGCCAACGATGCGGTACGAGGCATCCACCTTCGGCTGGTAGTGCAAGGAGAATTCGTCTCGCTCCAGTGCGATGCGCATCGCCGCTTCCAGATTCAAGCGCTCATCCGCGACCCGATTAAGGTCGTGAATGAAGAACTGGAACGTGTTACGGCCACGCTTCTTCGCCGCATACATGGCGATATCGGCGTGCTTGAGCAGCGTTTGCGCATCCTCGCCGTCATCCGGGAACATCGCCACGCCCAGGCTGGCACAGATCTGGAACTCGCGACCGGCAAGCGTGACCGGGCGACGAATCTCGTTCAGCACGCGTTCGAGCAGCGAAATCACCGTGCTGACGCGATAGTGGTCGCTGAGCACCAGGACGAACTCGTCACCGCCAACGCGCGCCACCGTATCGGAACTCCGCAGGCACCCGGACAGACGCCTGGCAATGCTCTTGAGCAACTCGTCCCCGGCGACGTGGCCAAGACCGTCATTGATGAACTTGAAATTGTCCAGGTCGATGAATACCAGCGTCAGGTAGTAGCCCAGTCGTGCCGCACGGCCAGCCCCTGATCGATGCGGTCATTGAGCAGGATGCGGTTGGGCAGTCCCGTCAGCAGGTCATGGTTGGCCTGGCGCTCCAGCTGCTGCTGGTAATGCTTGCGCTCGGAAATGTCCTGCACCGTCCCTTCATAACAGATGAACTCGCCGTTGGCGCCGCGCACCACATGGGCGTTCTCGGATATCCAGATCCGCACGCCATCACGCCGATAGACCTCGGATTCGAAATTCAGCACCTCCCCGTGCTGCTCCATCAGCTGGCAGAACACCTCACGGCGCCCGCCCTGGACATAGAGGCGACGCTCGATGTCAGCCAGGTCGGCGACCAGCTCGGTGGCACTTTCATAGCCGTAGATGCGCGCCAGCGCCGGATTGGCGGCCAGGTAACGGCCATCGCGCGTCGACTGGAAAATACCCTCGGAGGCGTTCTCGAAAATGCTTCGGTAGCGCAGCTCCGCCTGCTCCAGCGCCTCGAGCACCGCGCGCTGAGCGCTGATGTCCTCGATGAACCCCTCAATGACGATCTCGCCCTGCTCGTTCGGCACGGCCACTCCGCGTTCGAGGACCCACTTCAGCTTGCCCGCGGCGGTGCGTATCCGGTACTGCGTCGAGAAACGCCCCTGGCGGATGATTGCCGCATCGACAGCCCGCCGCACCCGTGCGCGGTCGTCCGGGTGGGTGATCTGCTCCCAGCTGATGCAGGCGTCGTCGACCAAATCGGCTGCACGGTAGCCACACAGCCCCAACGCGCCCTGGCTGACGAAGATCATGGTCCAGGCCGCATCGTTGCGGCAGCGATAGGCCATGCCTTCGAGGTTGTTGACCAGCGTGTCGAGAACACGAGGGCGATCGAGCACCTCGCAACTGAGCAGGCTGCCTGGACGGTTGGTTGCGGCTGAAGGTTCTTGGGTCATTGCGTGTCTTGACGAAGGTCGTGCCGCCAGGCCACAGCGCGCATGCGACAGGCTCGCAGAGCCGAACGGCGGGAAAAGGCAGAAAGCCCACGCACAGCAAGAAACGCTCCACCACAGGGCACTTGGCCATCACTCGCAATCCGAGCCCGCCGTTTGCCTGCCCCTGCGCACCAGCAAGATGCATCACAGCCGGCAACCGCACCGATTTCAGGCACAAGACAGACAGCCACAACCTGCGCCCCTCGCCGCTTCGGAAACCCAAGTGGCTGCGGGCTGTGTCATTGCTTAGGCGTCCAGGCCGACGAGCAGTGACACCAGCCGCAGCTCAGATGTGATCGCAGGGCCGTTGGCGATATGCGGCGTGGGCGATCAGCAGCTGCTGCCAGTCCTGTTCGGCCATGACTGCGCAATGACGCCGGAGCTGGCGCAGGTCATGCCGGGCCGCGGCATGGCGGCGCAGCCGACGCCGGCTCTTTTCCAGATCGAGCAAGGCCACCTCCACCCACGCCGCATCGCCTTCACCATGGACCTTCAGGAAGATGTGCTTGGGATAACAGCACCCATGCTGCCAGTGCGCCTGATGGATGCGCGCGAGGGTCATCCCGACCGCCGCGAGCATGCGCGCCTGGACCGCCGGACCGAAGCGTTGTTCCAGATCCTGTAGATACCAGTCCTCCAGGCTGACGAAGCCCTGCAGTTCTGCCGTCACCAGCAGCGCCTGCCACTGGCCGGCCTGCTGTCGCGTGCCGCAGTAGACCAGCTCCGGTACCCGCACGCCGAGCCGGGTAAAGGCCAGCAGCGCCTGCAGTTCGCGCAGCACCGTGGGCCGGCCGAACGGATGCAGCAGTGAGCGATACAGATGGCCGATCTGACGTTTGCAGTAGAGCAGCGGCTGCTCTGGTTCGCGCCGCCGAATCCGTTGCACACCGCTTTCGCCGTCGCGACGCTGGTTGGGTTCCTCGACCCATTCGCCCTGGGTGTTCCACCAGCGCTGGAAGGTACTGGTTCGCGCCTCGCGGGCCGGCAGTACGAGTGGTCGGCTCATGTTCAGCCCCGCTTGCGCAGCACGTAGACCCGCCACATGGCATAGCCCGGGAGGAAGTCATTGCGGTCAAGGATGTCGAAACCGGCCTCGGCGAACTCCGCCTCGATCACCGAGCGCGCAACGACGAAGCGGTTCTGGTTGTCCTTGGCCGGCCGGCGGCGCTCCAGGCGCTTGCGCTTCCAGGCCTTGTAGTTGCCATCGACCCACAGCGAGACGATCAGCGTGTCACGGGTGACCCGATGGAATTCGTGCAGCATCGCCAGGCGATGCGCCGGGTCGGCGATGTGGTGCAGCAGGCGCATGCAGAAGATGCTGTCCACCGCGTTGTCGCCCATATCGATGGCGAAGGCCGAGGTCTGGAAGGTCTCGACCCGCTGAACCACCTCCAGCGGCTGCGCGGCTTCGGCGATGGCCAGCATGTCGGCGGAATTGTCCGCGGCGAAGATCATCCGGCTCGGGTGCTCGGCCAAAAGCGGCCAGAAGCGACCGGCACCACAGGGCAGATCGAGGACCAGATCAGGCTCGCCAGCGATTTTCAGCGCGCGCCGCGCCATCTGCTCGTCACGCCAGTGCGACAAGCGCCGGGCCAGGCCGTCCTGATGCTTGTGAAGGTATTCGTAGGCGTGCTGGCGGTTGTACTTGCGGGAAAACTCAAGTTCGATGGGACTCGATGTCGGCATGGCGGGCGCTCCGATGGAAGACGGAGCGCCAAACTAACCGGCCAGACATCAAGGGGCCGTCAAAGGGATGTGAAAAAAGCGTCAAGGCGCCAGGCGGACGCTGAAACAGCTGCCGCGGGGTTCGCGACCCTGCACCTCGACCGTCCAGCCCTGGTGCGCGCAGATTCGCCGCACCAGCGACAGGCCCAGGCCGAGGCCCTCGCCCCGCCCTTCGGCGCCCCTGACGAAGGGCTGGAACATGCGCTCCTGCTGATCCGGAGGGATGCCCATCCCAGTGTCCTCGACGCGAAAGCCGCCGCGCTCAAGTACCAGCCGCACCTGGCCGTGATCGGTGTAGTGCAATGCGTTGCGCAGCAGGTTGGACATCACCGTGCCGAGCAAGGTGTGGTTGTAGACGCCGCGGTCCTCGCCCTCCTCCAGCAGCTC
>CEQA01031268.1_pt1 | contig 19363 bp, 20 predicted proteins | sample 530501 | NCBI WGS metagenome assembly CEQA01 (sample SAMEA2620227, study PRJEB7988) | marine metagenome | isolation source: saline water (ENVO:00002010), including
TTGAAGCACTTGAATCATAATCTTACCTGAGTTTACATAAAGAAATCTTGACTTTTTCTGTACGTGTAGTAGAATAGGTATGTGAAAGTAACAAGAAAATTTTTAGGTTTGGTTGTACTATTTACGGTTATTGCTTGCAGTGGCGTAGACACTAATGTAAAGACAAGCGGTGAACCCGTTACTATTGAGCTCATAGTGGAGAACCCTATTGAGCGTCCGGAAGAGGCTTTAGAGCCCCCTCAGGCGCTCGTAGAGGCCCCTGAGGGCGCTTTAGAGAGCTCTGAAGGGACTTTAGCGCCTGTATGGCCGTTAGCCCATACTCCAGAAGTGGATTGGGATATGGTTGAAAAGTCTATAATGGCTTTAGATTACAAGTGGCTGGAAAACAGTCAAAGAGTTAGGCTTTTGCAAACTTACATTGGTGTAGAAGCCGATGGGATCTATGGATTGACTACTTGGGGTGCACATAGAACGCATGCTGTAAGTCTTGGCTTAATTAACCTCACTTACCCCAAGCCTACTAATAACACTATTTTAAGAGATGGGTGGGAGTGCCCTGAGTGGTTAGATCTTGCTAGAACTGCCGGATGGCCAGAGGAAGAATTAAGGAAACTTTCCTACGTTATTTATAGAGAGTCTAGGTGTGATCCGAATGCTTTTAATGGCGATGACCCTATTGGCGGCTCATTAGGATTAATTCAGATAAACCGATACTGGTGCACATCAAACATGTATTGGCCTGATGGTTATTTACAGGTTAGGGATAGTGGCGTTACTACCTGTGATGATTTATATGACCCATATGTAAACTTAAGGTCAGGTTATCATATATGGGTAACTGAAGGCGGTTGGAGCCCATGGGGGCTGTAGTATCGCCTCGGAGGCTGTATACTATAGCTATGCAGTATTTTTACAAAGCTTCACTTGATAGAGTCGTTGATGGTGACACAGTAGACTTAAATCTTGACTTAGGGTTCAACGTATGGCACAAAGTACGTGTTCGTTTGAATGGGGTAAACACTCCGGAGTCACGAACAAGAGATCTAGAGGAAAAAGCATTAGGTTTAGCCGCTAAAGACTTTGTGTCAAATTGGCTAGGAAAACACGACCATGTCTTTGTCCAAACTAAGAAAGACGCTAAAGGTAAGTTCGGAAGAGTCTTAGGCACAATTTATGGGGACATAGAGATGTTGACGTGTTTGAATGTTGATATCATCAGTTCTGGTCATGGTGTTGAGTATCATGGCGGTTCTCGCAAATAACCCTTGACAAGGTAACCATATTGGGGTAGTATACCTTTATGGAACAAAATCAAAACAAAGAATGGCACGTTACGGAAGCGGGCGCTAATCAAATAAACAGAGACGATGACTCTCTGCTCCGAGCTATAAATTTAATAATCGCTAAAGAAGGAACGTTTCGCACAGATGAGAATTGGGTCCATCGTGCTGTAGATCCACTTGTTGAAGCGGGTATTTTGGTTAGAGAAGGTTCTGTTATTTCCGTCGGAGATAACTTTGAGCCGACGCTGGTTGAGATTGCTACAGTAGATCAGAGGTTCCAAGAAAGTCTGACTTCTTATAGAGCGCTGGTAACCAGACAAGCTGAATCGTATGGTGTTATTGACACAGATATTTATGATAAGCTAGCGTCTCTTAGCAGCACCGAAGAAAAAATAATTTTTCTATGTGGGACATTAGCGGAAACTTCAGGTAAATTAAAAGTTGCCCTTGAAAAGGCTAACATGCTTGAATCTAAATTAAGAGAAGTAGACCTTTCGTTGTCGGTCCTTGAATCAATATCGTATGATGACGATGAGAATCCTGACAGTTAACGCAAGGGTTCTTTTGGCAGTGTTGGAACATCCAGAAATGACGCAAAAAGAAATTGCGGATAACCTTGGAATGCGTTACCAGCATGTTTGGCGGTCACTTGACCGTTTGGTCAAAGAAGGTATACTAACAAAGACGAGAAAAAGTAGACGCACAATATTCCATGCGGCAGAAGGATTTTCAGAGTTGGAAGATATTCAACGCTTAAAAACTTGCCTTATGGCTACAAATGTGCTATAGTGTAGTTAGAGGATTTAGGAGAGGAATTTAATGAGTAAGCCAAGAGTGTTGTATTATGATATTGAGACAGCGCCAAACCTTGCATATGTGTGGGGCCAGTACGAACAGAACGTTATTGCCCATGACAGGGAATGGTATCTTTTATGTGTTTCGTATAAGTGGGAAGGCGAGCGCAAGACACATGTTTGCGCTTTAGATGATTTCAAGGAAGCATATAAAAAAGACCCAGAGAACGACTATCATGTTGCTAAAAAGATGTGGGAGTTATTTGATGAGGCCGATGTTGTTATCGCACACAATGGCGACAAGTTTGATATGCGTAAAGCGAACGCTCGGTTTATAGTCCACGGATTTGGGCCACCTTCAAAGCCTAAGTCAGTTGACACTTTAAAGGTCGCAAGACGGCACTTTATGTTTAATAGCAATAAGTTAAACCATCTTGGACAACATTTAGGCTTAGGTGAAAAAGTTGATACAGGTGGTTTTGAGACATGGGCTGGCTGTATGCGAGGAGATGTGAAAGCTTGGAAAACCATGAAAAAATATGCCAAGCAAGACGTGGATCTTCTCGTAAAAGTGTACAAAGAGTTACGTCCTTGGATGAATAACCATCCGAACTTAAATGTGTTCAATGGTGCTTCAAACTGCCCAACGTGTGGTTCAAGTAATATTCAATACAGAGGATATCAGTATACAAAGGTTGCTACATATCGCCAGTTCCAATGTAACGACTGTAGAAGTTATAGTCGCACTAGATTGGCTGAGAAGGTTGAGCGACCAGAGATTGTACCATAATGGCGGACAATATAACATTATTTGACGACTGGTTGCACGAACAAGACATTCTAGATACTCCAATGCAGAAGGTTACCCTTGTGCGCTCGGACGAAGAGTTTAGAGTTTTTTCAGAATGGTTGTTTGACAGAAAACGACCATTAGCATATGACATTGAGGCAACTGGCCTTGACACCTACGCCCCAACTTGGGAGATAAAGAGCATTCAATGGGGTGACACTTCTGAAGCGTTTGTCTTTATTTGGGGTGAGCCTTGGTTCCAGAAATCTATAGATATGGTCATGAATGAAACTGACTATAGGTTACTAGCCCACAACGCATCATACGATGCTTTAGGCCTAGATAGGCATGGGCACGTTGATGCCATAGACCTTTTGAAGCGAACATTTGACACAAAGATACTCTCCCACTTAGCAGACCCACGCAGTAGGGTTGAAGGTGGTGTGGGTCATGGCTTAAAGAACTTAGCTGCTTTTCACGTTGATAAGTCTGCGCCTGATTCACAATCAGCTTTAAAAAAGATTTTTAAAGAGAATGGTTGGAGCGATAAGGACGGTTGGCGTAAGATACCGGCCTCACACCCAACTATGGTTCATTATGCGGGTATGGATGTGGTATTAACTGCTCGCTTGTACCCTAAACTTAGAGACGAGATAAATCGTCAGACTATGGGTCATTTAGTTAAATATGAGCACGAGTTGATGTTACTTGTAGCAGAAATGGAACGCAGAGGAATGCGTATTGATGTTGAGTACGCTGAAAAACTTGTTCAAAAAATGACAGATGACGAACAACAAAGCATAGACATAGTTAGAGGATTTGGGGTAAATAACCATAACGCCACGAGAGATGTTGCCGCTGCTTTACAAGGCATGGGCGTTAAATTACTAGAAACTACAGCTTCAGGTGCAATTAAAGTTGATAAAACAATTTTAAACGCTATAGCGGATGATCCTTCAAATAAGGATGCCGCACAGTTGGCTACGGCAGTTATGACAGCAAAGAACAGCGCTAAATGGCGTGATACTTATGTGATTGCATCGCTAGAAAACATGGACTCCAATGGCAGGGTTCACCCAAAAATCAACAGTCTTCATGCGAGAACTGGAAGAATGTCAATTAGTCACCCTCCTTTACAGCAGTTACCTTCAGGTAATGATGCTATACGTCGCATGTTTTTAGCTGAAGAGGGGTGCAGAATGGCTTCAATTGACTTTTCTGGAGTTGAATTAAGGGTTTTAGCCGCTCTTTCACAGGATTCTGTTATGTTAGATGTTTTCAAACAAGGTGGAGATTTACATCAAACCACTGCTGACAACACCGGGGTTACAAGAAAAATTGCAAAAACGGTTAACTTTGGTAAAGTTTATGGTGCTGGTCCAAAGACCTTAGCAAGACAATCAGGTTTATCTATTGACGAAGCCCAAAAAGTATGTGATTTGTTTGACTCAACCTACAAGGGGGTTACTCAGTTTTCGCATCAATTGGCGGCTCCAGTTAAAAAGGGAGTGAGAAACTATGTTATAACCCACACTGGACGTAAGTTACCTGTTGATTCAGATAGGCCTTATGCTGCTTTAAACTATTGCATACAGTCTACTGCACGAGATGTTTTAGGTAGGGCTATGGTGAAATTAGCGGCAAATGGGTATTGGGACTATGCGTTATTACCGATCCATGACGAGATACTATTCTCGTTCCCAAGTGATTTGGCTGAAGATTTATGTAGAGAAGCAGGTGTTACTATGGAGATGATATTGAAAGATATCCATATATCATCTGATCCTGAACTTGGTGGGGAGTCATGGGGTACGTTATATACAGAGGGTGAACACACCCAAATTGAGATAAAAAATGAGGATCGTTTGCAGTTTGGTGATGAAACGCTCGTAAATCACATAAAAGAGACAGAATTGGTCAAGTTTTGAAGCAAAAGTTAGTGGTTTCTAACAAAACTTGTTTTTTTCTAACAAAACTTTTAGGAAGGGCTTGACAAAGCATTCTGTCTGTGGTATAGTGTAAGGGTGCTTTTAAGCACTTTTTAACAAGAATAAAGGAGCATATAGCTTGGAAGATGATTCATATATACATCTAGAAAGAGAAGCCGCTAAGCGGCGACATCCGGCTTATCAGAGCAAATATAAAAGCTTAGGTAAAGTTTTTATTAAGTCATTAGCGAATACGCTAAATCAACAGAAGGAGCAAAAGTAATGGCAGGGTATGTTGAGAGTTCTAAGCATAGAATACTTACCAGAGAAGAAGAAACAGTTTTGGGTCGTGCAGTTATTGAGGGCGCTGAAGCCCAAGAAAAATTAGATGCCTTAGGTGAAGATCCAGATATTAGGCTGCACAGAAAACTTCAAGCAGCAATTAAAGAAGGTAAAAGAGCAAAAAATACGTTTGTTGAACACAATTTACGCTTAGCCATGGACACTGCGGCTCGCTATGCTCGTTCTCAGACTCGTATGGAGTATGAAGATTTAATCCAAGAAGCGACGATAGGGCTAATGCGTGCTGTGGATAAGTTTGACCCAGAGCGTGGTTTTAAGTTTTCTACGTATGCAACATGGTGGTGTAGGCAAGCGTGCCAGCGTGCCATAGCAAATAGTGGTAGGGCTATACGTTTACCTATGCATGTTGAAGCCGATGTTCGTAAATTAGCAGCGGTTGTTGAAGAGTTTGAATCAAGAGAAGATGGGTTTAATCGTAAAGACTTAGCATACTTTCTTGAATGGGACATGGATAAGTTAGATAATATTTGGTCTCATATGGAAAACACTAGGCTTGAATCTATAGATAACGCCATAACAGAAGGAAGCTCTTTACAGCATGTTGATACTTTGATTGATCCAAACGCTATTAACGTGGAAGAAGCGGGCATGGAGACAAGTTTTGCTAAATCAATTATGGATGCCTTGTCAGTGTTACCTGAGAGAGAGTTACAGGTTTTAAAGATGCACCATGGTTTAGCGGACGAAGAACGTCCACTAACACTGCAGGAAATTGGCGAACGAATGGGCTTAACAAGAGAGCGTGTTCGGCAGTTAGAAGCTAAAGCGATTGCTCGCTTGAGGCATCCTGCATCGGGTGTGGCGTGGGCGTTTAGCTTTGAGAACATGGAATAAGGGGTTGACACAGTCATCCTGAAAGGATAAAATATAATTATGAGTGATACAAATTTAAACATTAATCCAAATGAAGTAATTGAGGATCTTCTCAATCAGATTAAGCAGTTGACTGCTGACAACTCTATGTTGCGTGCTGGTATGAAACAGCTTCAAGAGATGTTAGTTCAGGTTTCTGAAGCTGCCGCTGAAGAAGATAAATCATCCAAGAAGTCTACCAGTTCTAAGTGATTTCCAGTGGGGGATTAAGGTATAATATCTTAAGAACCCTCAAAGGATAACATTATGAGCGCTGGAGAATACGACATTATATGTGAGCAAGGGGCTACTTTTGCACGTACTCTTACTGTTAAAGACAGTTCTGGTACGGCAAGAAACCTTAGTTCTTATACTGGTAAAATGCAGGTAAGAAAAAGGGTTACTAGTTCATCTGTTCTAATTGAGTTGAGTACTTCAAATGGTAGAATGACCCTTAACTCTTCTGGTGAGATCGCTTTGAGCATAACTGCGTCTGACACCGCTGCCTTAACAGATGGTGGCGTGTACGATCTTGAAATAACAAGTTCTGGTGGTGTGGTTGAGAGAGTTGTTGAAGGTGACTTTAATTTGATTCCTGAGGTGACACGCTAATGTTTTCTTATGATGACGGTGTTCTGGCCGAAGTTCTATGGGAAGAACTAGCTACCACTAAAAGAACTGTGATTGATTTACGGTCACAATTATATGTTGCCCAAAAAACAGTAGAAGAGTTGCAGGCGATTAATGAAGACTTGCACATGATGTCTCATGCTGAGGAAGGAAACACAACCCCTCCGGTTGAGCAACCACTAGAAAATGACGACTGAATTTGAATGGAACACCGACGGCCATCGGATGCTTTTATGGGTGGACAAGTCTGAAGTTAAAGTAACTTCAGAAATATGCCCCTTTGGAAATGACAAGGAAGCACCATGTTACCATGAGGGCATTGAAGGGTGCGCTTTTACGTATTTTGTTAATGCTTATGGATTAGAAGTAAACGCAGGCATAATTCCTGCTGAGCATTCCATTGAGTGCGCTTGGGCTATGAGCGGTTCATTATGGGACATTGATTTAGTTCAATTTTCTGTGATGCCTGTTGATGATCCTGCGTTTAAGGATTGGTTTTCTTCAATGAAGGCGGCGGCTGAGTAGTAGCAGTAGGGTGCCTTTTTACGGTAGAATGTATATGAAGGTCTTTTTTTGGAGGTAAACACATGGCGGCGCAATTCGTATTATCATATCCGTTTCGCATAGATACGAATAACTCACGTTTTGCTACGGTTAATAACACTACCGACACGTATAAAGCTGAGCAGGTTCAAAGCTTTATACGGACTGAAAAAGGGGAGCGAGTAATGTTCCCAGCTTTCGGTATAGACGACCCTGTTTTTCACAAGTTTGATGCGGGTGAATTTTTAGAAACTTTTAGTGAATTTTATACCGATGTTCTTATAGACGAAATTGAAGTAGTAGAAACGGCTGGTCGCTTAACCGACATTATGGTCTCGTTTCATTAGGGAATAAATTATGGCTTCTCCGGATGCAAAAAAATATACAGATTTAACAGTTTACGACAGTAACGCCACAACGTCATTGAATAGCATATTGGCGGCGGCTCGTGCGCTTATTCCTGATTGGGCTCCGCAAACAGGGCAGATTGAAGTAGCTTTAGCTGAGGCAATAGCTAACAGATCGGCGGAGGTTATTTTTGCTATAAACCGACTTCCGGGAGCGACTGTTGAAACTTTATTAGAACTTTTCAATTTAACAAAAAATGCAGGAACACAAGCGACTGCCACAATAAATGTTGCTGCATATGGTAATTTATCTTTACCTAAAGATTCTGAATTTTTATATTACGCTTCAGGTACTGGTGTGGGTTATGTTTTTAAGAGCAACTCTGCTGTTGATTTAACTCCTGCAAAAACTGGTGGTGTTTTGACGCTTGCTGGTTGCGCAAATGCAAGTTATGCTGCAGGGACTCAATTCTCAGTAACCGTTAACAGTGTCGTATACACATACGCCGCTAACGATACCTTTACAGTTTCAGGGGGTGCCGCTACGGTACCTGTTACTGCAACTGCTTTTGGGGTTGCTTACAACGATGTCGCACATGGTGGAGTTATACCTAATGGTAGTGCCAGTTTCACAAATACAAATGTTGGAGGAAGTGGAACGGTTACTGCAGGAACAGGCGACACTAACGGTCTTATAAACGGAGCTAACGATAATGCAGACGTTGTAATTACAGCAGATACTGCTGGCGCAACGTACAATCAGTCTGTAGTAGGGCAAACCTTGTCGTTATTAGCTGATAGTGCTAACTTTAAATCAGCTACGTTTACTGTAGCACCTTCGGGCGGTGTCTCTGTTGAAACTGATGCAGAATACTTTGATAGAGCCATTAACCTTTTAGCAAGTTATACATCTGCTTCAACAACTCCGTCGCAAATAAAATACTATATTGCTGCGAATAAATCCTTTGCACCAAGGGTCGCAGTATTCAATAGGCGTCGTTATCGTGATAGAGATACTACGGCTGCTACATATGCTTATCACAATGGACACATTCTTGTCGCTGTAGGAGGAAACGTTTCTTCTGCAGCATCAGCTTCAACTCAAGTTGCTGTTTCAGCGGCCAACTTATCTGATTTACACACTTCTATTTCAGAACGTGTACCTGCTAGCCTTTCGGTTGATGTAATGTCAGCGGAGCTAGCTGATGTTGATGTAACTGCTACTGTTGTTAAAAAGTCGGGCACCACTGGGGCTACTGTTAAAACCGCTATTGAAAGTGCTTTAAAAGGATATCTTGATCCAAACTCTTGGGATTGGGACCAGCAACATGTTCGCAGAAACGAAATTATTTCTTTAATAGACTCCGTTGAGGGCGTTGATTATGTAAGCTCCTTAACTATGGGAGGTGACACCTTAATCGGAACCAGCAATATTGGTTACACCGGATCATCAGGTGGTACTAAAACTACAGTCAATTTAGATTTAGCTGGGGCGACTAATGCTACTTACGCTGCTGGTGAAGCCACTGTTTACTATGTTGATTCCACGACAGATCCTGATGCCCCTGTTGTCTACGCTTATGTTAACACAGAATCAATAACTGTTTCTGGGGGAGCTGCTACCAATAAAGCTTTTCAAGCTGTAGCGGTTGGCTTAAATTATAATAGTCAGACCAATGGTGGAAAGTTACCAAACGGAACTGGTGGATCTGGTCCTGCGTTTACTGGCTCCGCAGGAGATCAGGGAGGAACGGCTACTGTTAATTCAGGGTCGTCTCTATCGGGGGGAAGCAACGACAGCAGTCAATTTGTTGCCCTAAGTGGTTCAACTTTAGTTTCTACTGACCTTGTTCTTAAAAATCTTGGGACGTTAGTAACTTACGGTACGTTAAATATTACGGTGACTTGATAGGAGAAAAATATGGCTGTTAGAAGCACTAATCTTTTCTCCACCGCCCAGAGAATATTTGGATACAAAACAAGCACTGGCGACGACTTAAATGGTGGTTGGACGTCAACTAGTGGGTCAAAAGCTACGATGACCTTGACTCTGGCTAATTGTACTAATGGCACTTACACAGATGCAGACGATAAACGTTTTACTAAGGTTGTTAGCGGTGTGACATACACGTTTACTGCTAATGCTGATTTTACTGTGTCTAGTAACGCTGCTTCTGTTCCCTGTACTGCAACAGTAAACTCTATAGCGTATAATGATGCAAATAATGGTGGGGCCATTCCTGCTTCAACTACTTTTACTGGATCTACTGCGGTTATGGGGGGTAGTGGTACTGCTACGGCTGGTGCTATCTCTGGAGGAAAAGACGATCCTTTCCTAGGAATGGTGTACAAGCTATTTCGCTATACTCAGTACGTTCCCGACAACACAAACTATGAGGGCAACAGTTTAATAATTGCAGCTAGAAACTCTGAAGATATTGTTTTCAAGTCTCCAATTGTTGACTGTCTGGGAGGAAAAAACTATTTTGGGTCTTACCTTTTTTCTGCAGCACGCTCCGTTGATGTTACGTCTGAAATACTTTTTTACGAATCAAGGGGTGGGCCGGTCCTAACAACAACCAACGTGCCTTCCCTTGCAGTTATACCTGTTAAAGAAACCGGAAAAACAGGTATGTTTGTTACTTCTCCGCTTAATGCAAATTTTGCTCAGATGCAGATAACTATTAAAGCATCTGCTGGTTCACTTGATGCCGGTAACTACTGGTATATTTTTGACCCTGTGCTGGCTGACGTTACAAGAGCGGATCGTGGTAACATAGCTAAGCTTGCTTATGGTGACTTACCTCAGTTCATGCGTTTAGATGATGAAAATATCGGCAACTTGGCTTTAGGGACGGAAGCCGCTAAGACTAAGGGAACTTTAACTTTAGCTAGTTGTGTTAATGGCACATATGCGTTGGGTACTGAATTTTCAGTTGTAGTAGGCAATACGGAATATGTTTACGCTTCTGATAATGAGTTTACAGTCTCTGGAGGTGCTGCTACTGTTAAGGTGACAGCTAAACAAGGTGGTTTAATTTTTAATGATGTCGCACATGGCGGTGTCATCCCTAATGGCAGTGCTTCCTTTAGTAATACAAATGTTGGAGGAAGTGGGACGGTTACAGCGGGAACAGGCGACACTAATGGCCTCATAAACGGAGCTAATAGCGCAGATTTACAGCAACCTACACCTTTGATGTCTTACCTAGATTCTCTGTTACACCCTATAGACACCGTGTACGATTCAGCAAGAAACTTTGACTATATCCACGCTTCTGAAGGGACTTTAAGTAGATCAACTTTAACAGATCCTCTTACATCTCCGGCAGCGTATTTACCTTGGCTTGCAGGAATTACTGGAACAACCCTTCTGTCATCCTCTAGTGGTTTCACTCCTTGGACTGCTTTGGAATCGTATCAAGCTGCGGGAAGCTCTGAGCCCGGTGAGTGGGCAGACTTAGAAACACTTGCTTCTTGGAATGCGCTACAGGCATTAGATCCAGATTTCTTTGATTCTATTTCCGGATACAGAAATCAAATTAATACTGGTTTTTCCGGTATTCACGCTGGAACAAAACTGACGATTGATAAATATATTCCAACCTTGTTAGAGACGGAGACTCCAGCGAACCATGTTGGCCTAGTGCGTAAAAATGATTTTAATAATCCGTTTAGACTACAGTCTGTAGTTGATCCTGCTGTTGATCCAGATGTCGGAGGTTCCTTAGTCAAGGAAGCCATTGACCACGGTGCGGCTGCTGGTGCAATTGCTGCTTCAACTAATAATGTGATTGAGTCTGCTGATGGTTCGTATGACTTTTCTTCAATACTTACCTCTTTGCAAGGTGTACAAGAAGTGCCTAACGAATTTATTGATGATAGAGATGGGTTTAATAGAAGCATTTTGTTAAACGAGGGCACGACAGGTAATCTTGGTGGCGGTATAGGAACTTCGCAGTATACAGGCAATAGAGTGTATTTGTATGGTGAGTCTGGTAAAATGACTACTGAAACTGACACCTTGTTTAACATTGGTGGAGATGATAATGCTTTTGACATTGTAGTGGAGCTAACCAACTTTACACCATTTACGGCTTCAGCTTGGTCAGGTCAAAACGGTGCTACTGGTAGTCAACCGGATGATTGGTTCTTGAGGGAAAAACGATTACTTGTTTGTGGGCAAGACAATAATGGAAGCGATAACGACTGGGCGTTTTATATTGTGTCTGGTTTTGATCAATCAGCAGATACCAAGATGAGGCTTTTGTGGGTTGATGGTTACATGGATGAGAACTCTACAAACTATGCTTATTCTTCAGAAATAGATATGGCCTCTGTTCAACAGTATGGTCCTGTTGTGTTTAGGGTAAGTAAGTCAGCTTCAGATGTTGTAAAATTTTATGCTCAATCTTCTTTGTATGATGATTGGGAATCAAATGTTTTAACATCTACCCCTTCTACTGCGATTACTCCAACTGCAGGTACCGCAGGGGCTGACGCTTACATACAGGTTGGTGGTACTTTAAGTAACTCTAACATCTGGTCAGACGCTTCAGCGCTGCCCGCTGCTTTTAGTCGGGTTATGGTAAATGATGCTGTGTTTTCGTTTAGTGGTTCTGGTACAACAAGCAGCGAGAACCACGCTATAGTTGATGGGGGAGGTGTAAATGATTTTGGTAATATTTCCTACACGCCTTTGCTTGACATTGATGTAAGCAAAGCATCTGCTGTATACGCAGCGGAGTTCCATTCTACAAAAACAGTTAGTGGTACGGAAAGCGACATTGACACCACTATTGGCTATGATGGTGCCGCTAATGACGTGAAGTTGATGGCAATGGAACCAGATAGCACTCACGGCAATCTTTGGTACTTTGGATCTCAAGACACTTTAGCTGTTTCTGGGCTACCTTCAGCATCTTACAAAATACGTATCACAGAATACGATGACTCTGATGGAAGTATAAACAACTACATTGATATCGGTGCTGCCACAGCAACCACTTTTTCTTTCGCTGGCGGAACGTATGGTGGTAAAACAATTTACTCTATAGACGTTCTTGCTGCTGCAGGAACATATGGAACGAACGGTGCCAAGTCAGCAGCCTCTGTCGCTTACTTCCGACCAGATACTATCGGTGCGGCAGCTAACCCTCTAAGCGCTACAGGCACAGACAGTGAGAGTGAGACTTGGACTTTAACTAGAGCCACTGCGAATAATTCAACTGATTGGATATCTAGTCAAGCGATTGACAAGTCATTTATTCAACCGTATAAAGGAAAGTTCGTTACGGCAGAACCTCCACAGATAGAATACTACACTCCATTTTCTGTAGCTATGCAGATAAGAAGGTGTTGGACTTCTTCTGGAACAGGAACGGACCATAACGTGTTCTCATTACTTAACGGTTCTAACCAAGGTTTGAAGATTTATTTTGAAGACGCTACAATGAAAGCTGTGTTTACAGACGGTACAAATTCTGAGACAGCTACATGGACGCAAACTTCTTTTGGCGGCTGGGATAACGTAGTTGTTCAAAGAGACCCACAAGTGGGGTTGAGCATTTATGTAAATGGAGCTTTAGCTAATAAGGCTGATCATAATACCCTTATCACAGCTTTCTCCGCTCCCACGAATGCTGCAACGTTTAGCGAGGGCACTACTTCACAGTATTATCCTTGGTTCGCTCTTTCGCAGTTTGCTTTTTATTCAAGATATTTGTCAACAACAGAAGTCGCTCTTCTCAACAGCCAATTAACATAGTACAATATACTCAGAGGAAAGGATTTAACCAAAATGGCAGCAAGTGCTTCAACTCGTTTAGGAATTTTTACTTGGACAGCAGGAACTGACGCTTTTACACGCTCACAGATGACTGACTCTATGAGTGCGTTAGAAGCTAAAGCTGCTGGGTTTGATCAAACAGGATCTCGGCCAACTGCTGGTGCGGGTTATAAAGGATTTTTTCATTATTCAAGTACAGACTCTAGCGTAGGTACTTTGGCGTACTGTAATGGTACTGCATGGTTTGATATTGGTACGTTTGGTACTGGTACTCCTACTGCTTTGACTGGTTCTACTGGTGCTGTTGGTACTGCTTCTACGTATTCTCGTTCTGACCACAGGCACGCTCTTGCCAGCAACTCTGTTACTACAGCCACGATTACCGATGCTAATGTGACGACTGCTAAGATAGCTGATGACGCTGTAACGACAGCGAAAATAACTGACGCTAACATTACCACAGCAAAAATAGCTGATGATAACGTTACTACAGATAAGATAGCTGATGACGCTGTCGGTGCTGACCAGCTAGCGTCTAACGCTGTTGTTACTGCTTCTATTCTTGACGACAATGTAACCCATGAGAAGATAGAAGAGTCTGTCGCTAGGTCTGTTCTGGGTGTGACAGGGAATGCTGCGGCTCACGTAGCAGATATTCAGGCGGGCACAGATCATCATGTTCTAAGGAGAAGCGGAACTTCTATAGGTTTTGGAACGGTAGCCACCGATGGTATTGCCAACGATGCTATAACTCATGAGAAGATAGAAGAGTCTGCAGCTAGGTCTGTTCTGGGTGTAACTGGAAACGCTGCGGCTCACGTAGCAGATATTCAGGCGGCCACAGATCATCATGTTTTGAGAAGAAGCGGAACTTCTATAGGTTTCGGAACGGTAGCCACTGATGGTATTGCCGACGATGCTGTTACAACTGGTAAAATAGATGATAATGCTGTTACGGCTGCTAAGATAGCTGCGAATGCTGTAAGTGATGCTGAACTAGATCTAGATCAGTGTTCTTTTTACGCCCCAAGCGGCACAGCTAAAGATGGTTACAAAATTACCGTGAGTACTAGTGACCCAAGTAGTGGCGACAACGGCGATATATGGCTTAAGTACTCATAGGGGTTTTCATGACTTTACACACTAAAGTAGGTGGGGCGTGGAAAACAATTGCTGATGGTAATTTGTGGGTCAAGGATGGTGGCACATGGAGGAACACGTCTTTGGAGACAAAGGTAGGCGGTGTTTGGAAACCTATACACACTGCTTCTGATGAGAGAAAATACGCTATTCCTACAAATAACTCTAGGTCTTTTAGATCTGCTTCTGGTGGAAGCACTGGTGCTTGGATAACTGGAGGTTTTACGAATGGGGCTAACTCTATACGGCAGGGCAAGTATGGCGGTAAGGGGGCGTACAGCCAATTAGGTTATTCTGGAGGTTCAGCGTATGTAATTAGTTGTTACCCTAACACGTATGAGTGGGTTGGTGTTATGGCATTTAGTGACGCAACTTACGCATATGACATTACAGATGGTTGGGGAAGTAAAACGTACTTGCCTAACACTACCTTACAGGATCTTATGGACGTAAGAGGCGTAGTTAAGGGAACACCTAAGCTTCACTTACAGAGAGTTTACACTGCTGAGAACGAAGATCAGACAGGTGGAGAGGGGTATGCCACTGGTTATGGCAACGTTTATATTGGTGAGTACAATGCGTCAATAACCGAAACAACGCCATCTCTTTCCAACCTATCAGCCAGCAATCAGGTGACGTACAATCCCGGAGGTAACTGGTTCAGTAGGGGCGAAAAAATATCTATCAACTTAACGTCTACAATAATAAACAACATAAAAACGACTGACAAGAATCTTGCGGTTTACGGAAACGCAACAATTAACACCAACGATCAAGGGTTACGTGACCCCGATAACCCAACTGGGGCTTCTAATTCATGCTGGGTTTACCGATCAGATTATTTTTTAGCACCGTCTTCGCAAGGAAATTATTTATGGTATTACCATCATTGGACAGGAATCGCCGACCCAAGCAGCGCCACCGTTAGTGGTCCTTGGCTTGAAGTAAGCCTAGATTACACATAAGGGGTAATATTATGTGGGGGGATTTCCTTAACATGACCGTGCCCGCACTCGTAGGTTCGGCTGTAACATTCTTTGGACTATGGGCGACTCTTCGTAACCGTTCTAAACGGTTAGAGTTTGATATAGAATCAGCACAAGACAGCGTTTGGTTGGATTTGGTTAAGCAAAGTAGGATAGAATATGAATTACAGAGGAAAGAAAATAATAGGTTAAGGTACATAGCGCATCATTTACAAGCAGAAGTTGTTGAGTTAGAACAAAAAAATAGAGACCTAAATCAAAAAGTTGCGGCATTGCAGAAAGAAGTTAAGAAAAATGGGAGAAAGTTTTAAACCTTGGAGTGAGCGTAACGAAGACGATTCGGTTGATGATTTAATCGCCGCTTTTGCAGATGCAATGCAAGGAGATGAGGAAGTCTCTGCCGATGAAGTGGTAGATAAAGTTTTAGAAAGCGTTTGGGGCCATGGTGAAGAAGGAGCCGTCCTAGGTAATTTTGTTTTTGTTGGTGAGGTTATTTCTCCTAGAGGTGACGGGCACCTAATGGTTGTTACTTCTGACGGGTTACCTCACTGGATATCAAGAGGAATGATAGCCACGGCAGACGATTATTTAGCGTCAGGTATTATAGAGCAATGACAGCAGGCCTGTATAATTTTGAATGCACGAAGGGTTCTGCTTTAGGGGTTACGATAACCATTAAAAACCCTGATTCTGAAAAGGCTCAACTTACTTCTTGGAACTCTCGTATGCAGATTAGAAAAACAATGGATGCTGCGTCGCCAATGTTAGAATTGACGAATGCAAATGGTAGGCTTGTACATAACGTTTCAAATGGTACAATAACAGTAACGCTTACTTCGGCTGAAACGAACACGTTGACGTCTAGTGGCATTTATGATTTAGAATTAGTTGAAGAAAACAGCGGAACAGTTATCCGTTTATTACAAGGAAATTTTAACGTTACGGTGTAGCCATGGCAGACAATACAGTACAGATAACAGAAATAGCAGGTAACTCTGTAACGGCTACAGACATTATTAATGCTGTTACCGTTACGGACACAACAGAAAATAGTGTTTCTGTAGTTGCGGCCACATTTGTGAATGACGCTGGGGCTAGTTCAAAGATTTATTATGGAACCACCACGCCGAGCGCTTCAATTGGAACTACAGGAGATTTTTGGATACGTACTGACACAGGAGAACTGTATGGCCCTAAAACTGGGTCGGGTTGGCCTGCTTCTTCTTTACCTTTAATACCGAAAAGGCATACGCATACTCAGTCAAGTGCGGCTACGACTTGGACTGTTTCGCACACATTAAGTGGGTATCCATCTGTTACGGTAGTGGATAGTGCCGGTACAGTTGTGATAGGTACGGTAAAATATGATAGTACTTCACAAATTACAATAACTTTTGAGTCTGCTTTTTCAGGAAAAGCATACTTAACCTAGTAGGAGAATACTAATGGCACAGAAATTTTTAGTAAATCTGGATCTCAATAAAAATGAGCTTCAGAATGCTAAAGTACAGAACCTTGGGACTGCCCCCGGATCTCCTACTGCTGGCCAGATTTATTATGACTCTGGAGACAACGAACTTTATGTTTATAATGGTTCAGGGTGGGTAAGTTTACAAGCTGTAGGTGATATTACTGGAGTTACTGCGGGAACTGGTTTGTCTGGTGGCGGAACCTCTGGTACGGTCACTGTTAACTTTGCGCCTACTGGCCTTTCTACTGCTACAGTTGCATCTGATGATAAAGTAATTATTGCAGATACGGACGACAGCGACACTCCAAAAACTGTTACGGCTGCTGCTATTGCGGCTTTAGCCCCACAGGGTGACATAACAGGAGTCACTGCTGGCACTAATCTTAATGGTGGAGGATCGTCTGGAGCGATTACCCTTAACGTGGACGCTTCACCTTCTTTCACGTCTGCTACTTTTTCTGCGGCGTCGCCTCTTGTCTTTGAGGGAGCCACGGCAGATTCATACGAAACAACTTTCGCTATAACTGATCCGACTGCTGACCGAACAATAACTTTCCCGAACTCTTCAGGAACTGTAGCGTTTACCTCCAGCGATATTACTGGAAACGCTGCTACTGCTACAGCTTTAGCAACTGCCAGAAATATTGGCGGTGTTTCTTTTGATGGAACAGCAAATATAGATCTTCCGGGTGTTAATTCATCTGGTAACCAAAACACTTCAGGAAACGCTGCAACGGCCACAGCTTTGGCCACAGCTAGAACTATCGGTGGTGTAAGTTTTGATGGTTCTGCAAACATTGACCTGCCCGGAGTTAACTCTGCAGGTAACCAGAACACTACTGGAAATGCTGCCACCGCTACCGCACTTGCAACAGCAAGGGCAATTAACGGTGTAGACTTTGATGGAACTGCAGCAATCACTGTTACGGCCGCTGCTGGAACGTTAACAGGAAATACCCTTAAATCATCTGTAACTGCTTCATCGCTTACTAGTGTTGGAACTCTTACATCTTTAACGACCAGTGGTACTTTAACTGTTGGTTCAGATGGTTCAGGCGCTGACGTTACTTTCCATTCAGCCACATCAGGAGACAGCTTCCTTTGGGACGCTTCAGAAGAAAAACTTGTAATTACAGGTACCAATGGAGCAAACGCCCTTGAGGTCGCTGACGGAAACGTTGACATATCTGACAACTTGACTGTAGATGGCACAGCTACTGTAGGTGGCTTGCTAACCGCTAATGGTGGAATAACAATTCAAGCTACTGACACGTTTACTTTTGATAGCGTTGCCCTTACGACAGTTCAAACATCTGGTGAATCTTTTGCCGATAACGACACGTCGTTAATGACTTCAGCAGCTATAGATGACAGAATTAACGCTCATGGTGTAACCTCACTTACTGGAACCGCTAATGAGGTTGAGGTTTCTGCTTCAACTGGTGCGATAACTGTTGGATTACCAAATGATGTTACCATTTCTGGTGACCTTACAGTTAACGGAGACACAACTACAGTAAATACTGCTACGTTGTCAGTTGAAGACCCATTGATTAAACTCGCTAAAGGAAATAGTGGCGCTGACTCAGTAGACATTGGTTTCTATGGTCTATACGACACAAGCGGTTCACAAGACCTTTACGCTGGTCTTTTCCGTGACGCTAATGACAGTGGTAAGTTTAAACTATTTAAAGACCTACAGGCAGAGCCAACAACTACTGTTAATACTAGTGGTACTGGATATGCCGCTGCAACACTTGTGGTTGGGACCCTTGAAGGTGCAGTAACTGGTGATGTAACTGGTAATGCTGACACTGCAACAACTGCCACGAACGTTACAGCTAGCGCAAATAACTCAGGTAACGAAACAGTATACTTAACTTTTGTTGATGGGGCTACTGGAGCGCAAGGCATTGAAACAGACACAGGACTCAACTACAACCCAAGCACTGGAATGCTCACAACTACTGGCGTTACCGCTGCTTTAACTGGTAATGCTTCTACTGCTACCGCTCTCGCAACAGCGAGAAACATTGGTGGTGTATCATTTGACGGTACAGGAAACATTGACCTTCCGGGTGTAAACTCTGCAGGTAATCAAAATACTACTGGAAATGCGGCAACGGCTACAGCGTTGGCTACTGCTAGAACAATAGGTGGCGTTTCATTTGACGGTAGTGCCAATATTGATCTTCCGGGTGTGAACTCTGCTGGTAACCAAAACACAACTGGAAATGCCGCTACAGCCACGGCTTTGGCAACTGCTAGAGCTATTAACGGCGTTGATTTTGATGGCACAGCAGCTATTACAGTTACTGCTGCTGCAGGGACTTTGACTGGAACTGAGTTAAAGTCTACTGTTGTTACTTCTTCACTTACTGAAGTTGGAACAATCGCCACTGGTACATGGGCGGCGACAGATGTCGCTGTTGCCCACGGTGGTACTGG
>CEQA01007517.1_pt1 | contig 18968 bp, 19 predicted proteins | sample 530501 | NCBI WGS metagenome assembly CEQA01 (sample SAMEA2620227, study PRJEB7988) | marine metagenome | isolation source: saline water (ENVO:00002010), including
ACGAAAGTATACAGTTAATTCATTTCTAACACCTCAAGGTCCAGATTATGCAAAAGCACTTCTAGAGTTTTCAGATAAACACCCAATTTCTAATGAAGAACAAAGGAATTACCATGCAGTACATGGTGCTAATGCTTTTGGGTATGATAAAGTATCATTTAATGACAGAGTAACATGGGTACTAGAGAATACTAGTAGTATAGTGGAGTCAGCTAAAAACCCTATGAATTTTAGGTGGTGGACACAAGCTGATGAACCTTGGACTTTTCTGGCATGGTGCTTTGAGTGGGCAGAGTTTACAAAACAAGGATATGGTTTTATGTCTTGTCTACCTGTGTGTCTAGATGGTTCTAACAATGGATTACAACACTTTTCAGCTATGTTAAGAGATCCCATTGGTGGAAAAGCTACAAACCTAACACCAGAACCACTACCTCAAGACATTTACCAAATGGTAGCAGATGTTGTTCTAAAAAAGGTACAAGAAGATACCAAAACACACACACCATACTCTAAAGAGTGGATTAGCTTTGGTATAGATAGAAAGATAACAAAAAGACCTGTTATGGTAGTACCCTATGGTGGAACACGTTTTAGTTGTAGAGCATACGTAGAAGATGCTATTAATGATAGAATATTAGCAGACCCATCTACTAACGTATTTGGTGAACATGTATATGAAGCATCATTATATTTATCTAGGTATGTATGGGAAGCAATAGGTGAAGTAGTTATAAAGGCAAGAGAAGGTATGTCATGGCTACAAGAAATAGCAAGACAAATGTCTAATAAGAATTTACCTATAACATGGGAAACACCTTCTAAATTTGTAGTACAACAGGTGTACTCAAGTATGAAAACAAGAAGAATAACAACTCATATTGATAATGTACTAATAAAACCTTCAGTAGTTGAAACAACATCTAAAATAGATAGACGAAGGACAATCAATGGTCTATCACCAAATTTTGTTCATAGTATGGATGCTACTGCACTTACTCTAACAGTAAACAAATGTCTACAAAAGGGTATAAACAACTTTGCAGTAGTACATGATTCTTATGGAGTACATGCACACTATGTTCCAAGTATGGCAGAGTCCATACGTAAATCATTTGTACAGATGTATGATACTACAGATGTTCTGGATAAATTCTATGATAATGTTATAGATATTCTTCCAGATTTAGATGATCCTCCAGAAAAAGGGGATCTTAATATTAAAGAAGTACTTAATTCAAAGTATTTCTTTTCATGATGTTAAATATGGACATTCATGAAGTAACTGAAACAGACAATATTAACACACACATTGAAAGGAAAAGTATGTCTGGAAAATACCTTGTAACGCCAAAAGGTGAGTTTCAATGGGCACATATTATGTCACCAGATACTACCTATAAATCAGAAGGACAGTATCACACCAAGTTACGACTTAAAGGTGAAGTAGGTGAAAAGTTTAAAAAATCTATTGACGATTCACATGGTCAATGGAAGAAGAAGTGTCAAGAGGACAACCCTAAGAAGAAATGGCAAGAGTACTTACCATACAAGAGTGTTCTTGATGAAGAAGGAATGGATGCAGGAATAGAGTTTCATTTTAAACTCAGAGCATCTGGAACTAACTCTAAAACTGGTGAAACATACACACAAAGACCCACAGTAGTAGGTCCAGATAAGACACCTATACCAAGAGACATTAAAGTGGCTAATGGTAGTGAAGGAAAGGTGGCTTATGAAATTGCACCATACGAACATGGTACATCTTTAGGTGTACAGTTAAGACTACGTATGGTTCAAATTCTCAAGTTAATTGAGTACACACCAAATGGATCAAGTGCAGATGATGTATTTGATGTAGAAGAAGGGTATAAACTTGAGATTAGTGAAGGTAATAACTCTAAAGAAGAAGGAGATGCCTTTGACACAGAAGAAGAAAACTCTGGTGACTTTTAGATCAGGGTTAGAGCAACGGATAGCGAACAACTTAGCAAAACGTAAATGTAACTTTGAGTATGAGTCAATGTCCGTTGCTTATATAATTGAACATAAATATAAACCAGATTTTGTGTTATCTAATGGGGTTATAGTTGAAGCAAAAGGATACTTCAGATATAAAGAACAAAAGATGCACAGAGAAATAAAAAAACAACATCCAGAACTAGATATTCGATTTGTTTTCTCTAATGTAGACAGTCGTGTACAAGGTTCTAGATTAACTTGTGCAAAATGGTGTGAAAAATACAACTTTTTGTACTCAGAAGAGATTGTACCATACGAATGGACTAAAGATGTCAAAAAGAAAAATAACTAAATATATAGTAGTTCACTCAACTAAAACAAAACCTAACGAAACAGTAACTATACAAACTGTTGATGAGTGGCATAGGAAAAAAGGTAAACTAAAAGTTGGTTACCACTTCTTTATAAAACGTGATGGAACAATCGAATGTGGTAGATCTCCGAATAAAATAGGTTCTCATGTTAGAGAGTTTGATTCGGAGTCTATCGCTATTTGTTTAGCAGGTGGATTAAATACAAGAGGTATTATTGCACCAGACTATTCTAAAGAACAAATAGAATCTTTATTTGTTTTAATTAAAACACTAAAACATATGTACTTTAATGCTGAAGTTGTTGGACACAGAGATTTAGAGAAAACTGATTGTCCGTCATTTGATATTTCTACATGGTGGAAACTCAATGAAGAGAATTTTGGTTTACTTAAATATAAATATAAAGATTTATAAAGGGGAAAATGAAACAACAAATACTACCTACTGTTAATATACCAGATCCAGATGAGGTACTTGAACACTTTGAATTTAAGTATAAAGCTAGTGATGAAGGAAATGTTACTAAACAAGTATCATTATCATTTGAAGGATTTAATACTCAAGATATATTAGATAATTTACTTACTTTTTTAAACGATGTTGGTTTTAGTTACATTGGAAAAATAATTATAAAAAGTAAGGATGGTAAAAAGACATGGACTACTTAGATACACATGAAGATTCTGAATTTGTACAACATGAACCATGTCCTTCATGTGGATCTAGAGACAATCTTGCTAGATATGACGATGGACATGGGTATTGCTTTGGTTGTCAATATAGAGAGTCTGTAGGTAATAAAGAAAATGTAATTGAAAAAGGGGAAAATTCAATGAACTTTATTGAAGGTGAAGTTTGTGCTCTCTCAGTTAGAGGAATAACTGAAGAAACTTGTAGAAAATGGGACTACAGAATTGGTGAAATAAATGGTCAACCAGTTCAAGTAGCTAATTATAAAGATGCAAGTGGAAAGAGAGTAGCACAAAAGATTAGATTTAAAAATAAAGATTTTCACATCAGAGGAGATATAAAAAAGTCTAGTTTATATGGACAACATCTTTGGTCTGACAAAGGAAAGAAAGCTATAATATGTGAAGGTGAGATAGATGCTTTATCAGTTTCACAATCACAAGGTAATAAGTATCCTGTATACTCTGTACCAAATGGTGCTTCTGGAGCTTCTAAAGCTATCCGTAACAGCATTGATTTACTAACAGGGTATGATGAGGTCATATTTTGTTTTGATAATGATGTAGCAGGTCAGAAAGCGTCTGAGGAGTGTGCTCAAGTTTTACCACCGGGAAAAGCAAAAATAGCAACACTACCTTTAAAAGATGCAAATGAAATGTTAGTTCAAAACAGAGTAGCTGAGTTAGTTACTTGTATTTGGCAAGCTAAAACTTATAGACCAGATGGTATTGTAAGTGGTAAAGATCTTTGGGAGGTAGTGAGTGCAGAAGATTCTATGGCATCCTGTCAATATCCATATGAAGGAGTTAATACTAAGACTCTAGGTATACGTAGAGGTGAAATTGTTACTATAACAGCAGGTGCAGGAATTGGTAAGTCTCAAGTATGTAGAGAGATAGCTAACCATATACTAAACCAAGAAGAAACTATAGGATATATAGCACTTGAAGAGTCAAATAAACGTACTGGTTTAGGTTTCATGGGATTGTATCTTAATAAACCACTACATTTAGGTGATGCAGATATAGATGAAGCTGAGTTTAAGGAAGCATTTGATAATACTTTAAACACAGGTAGGATTTATCTTTACGACCATTGGGGATCATTAGAAAGTGGTAACCTATTAGATAAAGTTAGATACATGGTTGTTGCATGTGGTTGTAACTTTATTATACTAGATCATATATCAATAGTAGTATCTGGTATTGAAGAAGGTGATGAAAGAAGAACTATTGATAATCTAATGACAAAATTAAGAGGGCTTGTTGAAGAAGTAAATGTAGGTTTAATACTGGTGTCCCATTTGAAAAGACCTCAAGGTAATAAAGGGCATGAGGATGGAGCACAAACTAGTATGGCTCAATTAAGAGGATCAGCCGCTATTGGACAACTTTCAGATATAGTTATAGGATGTGAAAGAGATCAACAAGGTGATTACCCAGATCGTACTGTAGTTAGAATACTAAAAAATAGGTGGACAGGAGAAACTGGTATTGCTTGTGAATTAGACTACGATCATAAAACTGGTAGATTAACTGAAGCTACTACTGAAAGAGAGGAGTTTCCAGATGATGACGAATCAGACTTTTAATGATTTAATCTATACAGAAAGCTGTACAATCTGCAAACAAACATATGGTAACCGAGAGGATGATGTTGTTCAAGGTATACTTAATTCTATACCAATAACATTTTGTCATGTGTGTTTTGCTTCTATTTGTATAATGGTGGATGATATAAGGGGAGATGATGAGTAAATGTATTTTTGATATAGAAACGGATGGACTACTAGATACAATGACTAAGGTACATTGTATAGTTTTATACGACATTGAAAAAGATAAGATGTATTCTTTTCATGGTGAAGAAACTGTGGATGCACTATTTTTTCTAAAAAATTATTCAGAGATTATTGGTCACAACATTTTGAATTTTGACCTCCCTGCTCTGAAAAAGATTTATAAATATGAACCTACACCCACACAAAAAATAACAGACACTTTAGTGTGGTCTAAACTAGTGTACCCCAATAGAGGACAAAGGGATGCAGATAACAAAGCTATTGACTTAGATCAATATGGCAGACACTCACTTAAATCATGGGGTCAAAGATTAAATTTTAATAAAGGTGAATGTACAGATTTTGAAGAGTTTAGTGATGACATGTTGGAGTACTGTGAGAATGATGTAGAATTAAACTACAAGTTGTATCTTAAATTAATTGAAGCTAATTTCTCAGAGGAGTCTATTCAGTTAGAACATCAGATACATGAGATTTGTTTAAAACAAACTGAGAATGGATTCCCTTTTGATGTACAGAAAGCGTCTTTACTATATAGTACTCTATGTGGAAAAAGAGATTCTATACAAAAGAAACTTAAAGAAGTTTTTGGGACATGGACAGAGTGTTCAACTATAGTACCTAAAAGGAATAATAAGACTTTAGGTTATGTTGAAGGTGTTCCTTTTGTAAAAACTAAAGTTGTACACTTCAATCCTAATTCAAGAAAACATATTGCAAAAAGGTTAACTGATATTCATGGGTGGAAACCTACAGAATTTACTCCTACCAAAGAACCTAAGATTGATGAAGAAGTATTATCCGCACTTGAGTATCCAGAAGCACAGTTAATGGCAGAAGCATTCAGAGTTAATAAGTTAATAGGACAATTAGCAGAGGGAAAACATGCTTGGCTTAATCATGAAAAAAATGGAAAGATACATGGCTCAGTTAATACAATGGGTTCAGTATCAAGTAGATGCTCTCACTCACACCCTAACATCGGTCAAGTACCTAGTGTTAAAGCGTTCTTCGGGAAAGAGTGTAGAGAATTATTCTATGCACCAAAAGGATTTCGTTTACTTGGATGCGATGTTTCAAGTTTGGAGATTAGGGTTGTGTCTCATTATCTTGCAAGGTTTGATGGTGGTAAGTATGCTAAAACTGTTGTTGAAGGTGACATACATGAAGCTAATAGAAAAGCTACCGAACTTCCAAGTAGGGCACAAGCTAAAACATTTATTTATGGACTTCTCTATGGAGCAGGTGATGCCAAATTGGGGCAGATTGTTGGTAAGGATGCAAGAGAAGGTAAGAGACTTAAAGGATTATTTTTTAAGAAAGTTCCTGCCTTCAAGGAATTAAGAAAAGCAGTTTTTAAGAGAGCAGAATCAGGCTTTATTAAAGGATTAGATGGAAGAAAAATTCCAATACGATCTATCCACTCATCACTAAATACTCTTTGCCAGTCAGCAGGTGCAATCATATGTAAGAAGTGGGTAGTTGAATTTCATAAACTAATGAGTACACATAATTATAAAGAAGATACTGATTTTCAACAAGTTGCATTTGTACACGATGAGATACAGGTATTAGTACGAGATGGTATTGAGAATAAAGTAGGTGACATTGCAGTACAAGCAATAGAAAACACAGGTAAACTCTTAGGTTTAAGAGTTCCTTTAACTGGTGAGTATAATGTTGGAATGAATTGGGCAGAGACTCATTAATGGACATTTATGTATAAATCAAAAAATAAATAAGGGGAATATATGCACTTATTAATAGATGGTGATATTTTAGTGTACAAATCTTGTTGTGCTACTGAAACTGAGGTAGATTGGGGTGACGATATTTGGACACTTCATTGTGATTTTAAGGACACAAAGAAACTAATTGATAAAGAGGTTAATGATCTACAAAATGAAATAGAAGCAGAGAAGGTAACAGTTTTCTTAAGTTCTAATTTTAACTTTAGGAAGAAACTATATGATGAATACAAAGCTAAGAGAACTGGATCAAGGAAACCTATATGTTATGTACCAACAAGAAAGTACATAAAAGAATCTTTTAATAGTGAGGAATCTAAGTGGTTAGAAGCAGATGATTTACTAGGTATAAGATGTACAGAAGATCCAGAGAATACTTGTATTGCTTCAACTGATAAAGATTTATTAACTATAGCAGGTAATCATTGGGATTACAAAAATAAAAAAGTATTTACAATCTCTAAAAGAGAAGCTGAAGATAACTTTTATATTCAAACACTTATGGGAGATCAGGTAGATGGATACTCTGGTTGTGTAGGTATAGGTAAGGTTTCAGCAGAAAAAATAGTTAGTGATGCTAGAGAAAAACAAAAAGATATGTGGAAAACTATAGTAGACACATATAAACAAAAAGGATTCGGTGAAGAATTCGCTTTAACACAAGCTAGGATGGCTTTTATTTTACAAAAGGAACAATTCAAAGGTATAGATGAGTTCCCAAATTTATGGACACCAAAGATAGGGGATTAATATGACTAATTATGGAGTAGATGAAGAACAAAGGCATAGAGATGCAATCCATAAAAATATTATGGAAGAAAGAAGAAAAGAAAGAACATCTTCAGTTTATGTTAATAATGAACCAGAAGCTAATGCTTTACCTGTAAATAAATTACCTCAGTATCCAGTCAGAAAAGGTAAAAGATTAGAAGATGCAATAATAAAACACGTAAGTCCAGATCAAAAAAAGGTTTTAGATATTGTAACTAAAGATAAAAATGGATACGAAAGAGATGAAACAGAATCTTTTGAAAAGGAAGATGTAACAAATCCTAAACATTATGATAAGGTTGGTTTTGCTATACAACCTATTGAATACATAACTGCAAATGAACTAGATTTTTTAGAAGGGAATGTGATTAAATATGTATCTAGGTACGAGCATAAGGGTGGAGTAAACGATTTGTTAAAGGCGAGAAAATATATTAACTGGTTAATTGATAGGGAAAGAGATAGACATGAATAATTTACCAACCCAATATCAACAATACATCCACCTCTCTAGATATTCCAGATGGGATTACGATAAGAAAAGAAGAGAAACTTGGGAAGAGACTGTAGACAGATATTTTAATTTCTTTAGAGAGCATTTACTTGACGAATGTAATTACATTGTTGAAAAGAAATTAGAGAGAAAACTAAAAAAGGCAGTATTGAATTTAGATATTATGCCTTCTATGAGATGTCTAATGACAGCAGGTGAGGCATTAAAAAAAGAAAATATAGCAGGATATAATTGTGCTTACTTACCTATTGATTCACCTAGATCATTTGATGAATTACTTTATGTATTAATGAATGGTACAGGAGTAGGTTTTAGTGTAGAACAAAAGTACACAAACCTACTACCTCCTGTTCCTAATAATTTATATGAAACTGACACAGTTATTGTTGTACGTGATTCAAAATTAGGATGGGCAAAAGCATACCGAGAATTAATTTCACTATTGTATAATGGTCTTATCCCAAAGTGGAATTTAGATGCAGTTAGAAAAGCAGGTTCACCATTAAAAACATTTGGTGGAAGAGCAAGTGGTCCAGAACCTTTAGATAACTTATTTAAGTTTACTGTTAGTAAGTTTGAAGATGCAAAGGGAACTAAATTAACTCCTATTGAATGTCACGATATAGTATGTAAAACTGCACAGGTTGTTGTAGTGGGTGGAGTTAGAAGAAGTGCACTACTATCCTTAAGTGATATTGGTGATGAACAAATGAGAACCTGTAAATCAGGTGAATGGTGGCACACAGAACCACAAAGAGCATTAGCAAATAACTCTGCAAACTACCACTCACAACCAGATGTAGGTACTTTCTTAAAAGAGTGGCAAGCATTATATAACTCTAAGTCGGGTGAACGTGGGATTTTTAGTAGTGCCAATGCTAAAAAACATGTTGAGAAATTAGGTGATAGGCGTATTCCTATAGAAGATTTTGGTACTAATCCTTGCTCTGAAATAATATTAAGACCTAGAGAGTTCTGTAATTTAACTGAAGCAGTTGTTAGACCTAATGATAATAAGAGTACTCTAGGAAACAAGATAGTACTAGCTACTATACTAGGAACATGGCAGTCTACATTAACTAATTTTAGATATTTAAGTAATAAATGGAAAGTAAACTGTGAAGAAGAAAGACTATTAGGAGTTTCTTTAACTGGAATAATGGACTCACCTTTGACTAATGGTTCTAGTGGTGAGAACTTACCCTCATTACTATCTCACCTAAAAGAAGTAGCAATATCAACTAACAAAGTACATGCTGAAGTATTGGATATAAACCCATCTTCTAGTATTACTTGTGTTAAACCTTCTGGAACAGTAAGTCAATTAGTTGACTCTGCTTCTGGAATCCACACACGCCACAGTCCTTTCTACATTAGAACTGTAAGAACTGATGTGAAAGATCCCCTGTGTAACCTTCTGATTGATAGTGGAGTACCACACGAACCAGATGTAACTAATCCGAGTAACGTGATGGTCTTTTCATTCCCCATGAGATCCCCAGAGTTATCTCTAACTAGAAAAGATTTCTCTGCAATCAGTCAGTTGGAACTCCATAGATTATATTCTCAATTTTGGGCAGAACATAAAGTAAGCCAAACCATTTCAGTTAAAGAAAATGAATGGATAGATGTTGGTGCTATGGTCTTTAAGAATTTTGATAGTATATCTGGAGTGTCTTTTTTACCTTATTCAGAACATGTGTATAAACAAGCACCATACACAGAATGTTCCGAAGAAGAGTATAAAAGTTTTAATAAAAAGATCCCTAAAATTAAATGGGAAAATCTTTTGAAATATGAGGAACTTGACCACACACTAGGTTCACAAGAACTTGCATGTGTTAGTGGCTCTTGTGAATTATAAACTAAGTATTTAATTAATAAGGACATTTATGGACTATAACTTAGTATCAAAAGAATTAATTCAATACCTTGAGGAAATGTTTCCTAACCAACTACCTCCAAAGGGGACTAGTTTTGAGGATGTTTCTTTTTTACAAGGACAACAATCAGTAATAGATAGATTAAAACAATTATACGAGGATGACAATGGGTGGGAGAACAGCACCTCCTCCTCCTAAAATGCCCCCTCAACCTCCTCCTCCTGCTAAGATGGATACTCCAGAGATTGCTCAAGCAGAAATGGAGATAGCAGATGAAGGACCAAAAAGTGGGACTAAGAGGAAATACAGGGTAAAAGCAAAAGGAGCAGGAACAAGCAAAGCACATTCCAAATACAAAGGTGGTGGTCTAGCAGGATACACACAATCCAAAAGAGGTAATAAATAATAATCTTTAATAACACACACATTATGATTACAAATCTACAAGTTTATCCTATTAACTCTAAAGAGTTTTTAGATCTAGTAATACAAGCAGGTAATGCTGATGGTAGGCATCCTTTGTATCCAACACATGCAATAATTAAAGATGAAGAAATTGTTGGTGCATTTTGTACATTTTCACCTACAGTATACTGGTGGATGCACTCCACTAAAATAACTAATAGAGACTCAGTAACAATATTTCAATCACTTGATACACTAATGAATCAGGAAAACCATGACAGTTATGTTATACCTTGTCATCCTACTTCATCCTACTATAAAACTTTAACTAGTAGAATTGGAGATGGACTACAAGAATATAAAGGTGATGGTGATGATGATTGGACACTATTCATAAGGAAATAAAATGGGAGGATCAACAGGCGAAGGGTTAAGCAGACTAAGAGATGCTAGAGAAAGAAACCTGAGAAAAGCAAGTGAACATATGCAAAGACAAGGGCAAGAATTAGGAAGAACTGTTGAAGCAAATGTTCATGGTTCTATAGATAATACATTAGGTGCGGCAGGTAGAGAATTTAAAGCAGGAATGGATACACTAACTGGTAAAGGTGGTGGAGATTCTGGAGGTGGATCTGACTCTGCTTCTGCAAACTACTCTTCTAAAACAGGTAAATCATCACAAGGATCAGGTAAAAAAGCTGATCTTTCCAAGAATAAAAAGAAAGCAGTAGGTGGTAAGTCTGCTCTTTATGCTAAAAAATAAAGGAAACATATGAAAGAATTTATTAAAATCTTAGATGACCTGAGATCAGAAGATGTAAAGTTTGACTTCAATCCTCTAAATAGAAACCTTTGCTTTGGAGGTGGTGGAGGAGGTGGAGTCCCTAAAATTAAACCTCCAAAAATAACTCTTAAACCACCAAAAGGTCCAAATATATCACAATTTGGTACTGGTAGTGGGGGAACACTAGGACAGCTAGCAGGTGGGGTTAGTAATGTTGGACAACAAATAGGAGCAAACTTAGCTACAAATGTTGAAGGGGCATTTAATACAGTTGGTGGAGTAATGGAAAAAGTAACTTCACTAGGTAAGTCAAAAGATGATGGTGATGATTCTTCCTCTGATTCTACAAGTACCCCCGGAGCAGAAGAATCTGTAGGTGAATCCAGTAGTAAAGTTCAGATGAAGCAAGCTGAAGCCGCTAAAGGACAAAAAGCTAAAGCAGGTGCTAAAGGTAAAAGAGCACTTAGGAAAGTAGGAGCACAGTAATGCCTAAAAAAACTCCAAAGAAAATTAATAAAGAATCAGTAGACATTCCTCAAGACGATATGTATGCAGAAAAGGGAATGCTTAAAAGTATGTATGAGCAATGTTTTTCTGAACGTGAAGCATACTTAAATAGAGCAAGAGAGTGTGCAAAAGTTACTATTCCTTCTTTATTAAAAGAATCTGGAGCAAACTGGTCATCCACATTTCATACCCCCTTTCAAGGTATAGGAGCAAGAGGAGTAAATCATTTAGCTAGTAAACTTTTACTTACATTATTACCACCTAATTCTCCTTTCTTTAGACTTACTATTGATGACTTTGATTTACAAGAGTTGACAGGAGAAGAACAAAGAGGACAAGTAGAAGAAGGACTATCTAAGATCGAAAGATCTGCGATGAACGAAATAGAAACAAATGCCTATAGAGTACCAGTTTTTGAAGCATTAAAACATTTGATTACTACTGGGAATTGTTTGATATACATGCCAGAAAAAGATGAAGGAATGAGAATATTCCATTTGGATAGGTATGTATGTAAAAGAGATCCTATGGGTAAATTAATGTACCTAATAACTAAAGAGTCATTAAACTCAAAGACTATACCAGAGGAAGCGAGAATAGCTCTAGGGTTACCTTCACCACAGGAACTATCCCCTGAGTCTCCTGATAAACCCTATGAGCTATTCACTTATGTATGTAATAAAGGTACTTACTGGCACATACATCAAGAAGTAGGAAATACACCTATACCAGAATCATTCGGTAAGTTCCCAATAGATAAGAACCCATTTATCCCATTACGTTTTAGTAGGGTGGATGGAGAATCTTATGGAAGAGGATTAGTTGAAGAGTACTTAGGAGATTTAAAATCTTTAGAAGCTCTTACAATGGCTATAGTAGAGGGATCTGCGGCTGCCTCTAAAGTTCTTTTCTTAGTTAGACCTAATGGTACTACTAGGATAAGGTCTGTAGCTGAAGCACCAAGTGGTGCAATAATACAAGGTGATGCAAATGATGTATCAACTTTACAAGTGCAGAAGTTTAATGACTTCAGAGTTGCACAAGACACAGGACAAAAGATCGAAGAAAGATTAGCTGCGGCTTTTCTTCTTAACTCTTCTGTTCAACGAGATGCTGAAAGAGTTACAGCAGAAGAAGTACGCTTCATGGCACAGGAACTAGAGAGTACTCTAGGTGGTGTCTATTCTGTTTTATCTCAGGAATTTCAGCTACCCTTAATCAATCTTCTCCTTCAAAAAATGGTGAAGGCTAAGAAGATGCCTAAGTTTCCAAAAGATAAAGTAAAACCTAAGATTGTTACTGGAATGGAAGCATTAGGAAGAGGGCAAGATCTTAATAAATTATCACAATTTCTAGAATACTTAGCTCCATTAGGTCCAGATGTAATTGCACAAAAATTAAACATTGATGATTACATGGATAGATTAGGAGCATCATTAGGTATAGATACAGGTGGTTTAATTAAGACAGATGAACAGATTCAACAAGAGCAAGCAGAAGCAATGGAACAGCAAAAAGCTGATATGCAGGAACAACAACAAGCTCAAATGATGGGTGATGTTGTTAAAGGAGCTACTCCACAAATAGCAAAAGGGATGAGTGATGGTATGAATCAGAATCCTGAGATGATGGAGCAGATGCAAGAAGCTATTGCAGGACAAGCGTAATTACACACATTAAGAAGGAAATAAAATGGTAGAAGAAGTATCCACATATGAAGGAGAAGGTGTAAACCAAGTAGGTGACCCTAATCATATTCATGAAATGGTAGCAAAAGTAGAAGATCCTATAGTTCCTCATGATGGAGAGGGCGAGATTTATCAACCAGATACTAATAGACCAGAGTGGTTACCAGATAAATTTGGATCAGTAGAAGAGCTAGCACAAGCATACAAAAATTTAGAACAACAGTTTCACTCAACTTCAGAAGAACAAAGAACACAAGAAGAACAACAAAGATTTGAAAATGAGGAAGCACCTAGTATACAAGAAACATCCCCCTCTCAAGTTCATAAATTATTAGATGACAGAGGATTAGACTTTAGTGAATTTCAAAAAGAATACAATGAAAGAGGAGAACTCACTAAAGATGCCTATGAAGCACTTGAGGAAGCAGGAGTTGATAAACAAGTGGTTGACACTTGGATACAAGGACAAGAAGCTCTTAGAGATCAAAATATAAGTGCTATTCATGCAGGTGTAGGTGGTGAACAAAATTATAATGATATGTTAGAATGGGCAAATTCAAATTTACAACCTTGGGAAATAGAGGCTTTTAATAACCAACTAGAAAATTTGGATGTTAATACCCAGTTCGCAGTATCAGGGCTATATGCTCGTTATCAAAATTCGGAGGGAGTTCCTCCCACATTAATGTCTGGTGGGGTTAGTGAGGATATTGCACCTCGCTATGAATCACTAGCACAACTTACTTCGGCAATGCAAGATCCGAGGTATGAAAGCGACCCTGCTTATAGAGCAAAGGTTGCACAAAGGTTGGGTAATTCCAACATACTTTAACAAAGAAACAAAGGACAATCAAACAGTAAGACTTTTGCCCCTTGCGAGGGAGAACTTTGGACTGACATTTGTGAGACCTAGATTTCTGAGTTATTTAATTATTAAACCAAATAACCCTTAATCAAGGACAAACAAAATGGCTACAAACTATTCAAGTATTGCATCTAATGTCGAAGGTGGAATACATCGTTCTGGTATGGTCAATGCCGCAACCAATAGTGCTGTCGGTTCTAGGGAACTATTCCTAAAACTGTATGCAGGTGAGGTTTTGACATCATTCCAGTCGAAAAATATAATGATGCCTTTACATCGTGTAAGAACGATCTCTAAAGGTAAATCGGCACAATTTCCGATGACAGGTAAGTATCGTGATGCATCTTATCACACACCGGGTAACGAGATAACACCAACAGCTTCTAAGCAAAGTGAACGTGTTGTGTCGGTAGACGATCTCTTAATTAATGCACAGTTCATCCCTAATATTGATGAAGCTATGCGACATTATGACATCAGAAGCGTCTACACTCAAGAAGCTGGCTTTGGATTATCAAAAGTTGCTGATGAGAATATCTTGAGACTTGCAATTAAAGCATCTTTGTGTGAGAATGCCACAAATGCTGCTGGATTAGTTCAAGATTACAAAGCATTTGATGATGAGGACTTCACACCTAATGTTGTATGTGGAGATGCTGCCGCAGACATTCGTAAACCAAAGGACATTGTTCAAGCTATCATGGATGCAAGACGTATCTTTGATAATTACAATATTCCCGGTGATCCATTTGTTGTAATGCCAACAGACATGTACTATGACTTGTTTAAAGTCTCAGATGCTACAGATATGGTGGACTTTGCAATCTTCAATAGAGATGTTGGAGGTGGAGGTTCTGTTGCTCAAGGTAAAGTACCTCAAATTCTAGGTATGCCTATTTACGTAACAAACCATCTTGGTTATTACAGTTCTGGAACTACATGGGTATCAAACCTATGGTATCAGGCATCTGCCAATGCTGTAGCAACAGCAGGTTTAGACTCTCTTCATAAAGATGTTGCTGCTGATACTGCCGCACCTGCACCACTAGCAAAGTCTGTAGGTTCTGGTCGTGCAGATCAATATAATGTTCCTGCTACTGAGTGGACATTTACATCTGGAGCAAGTCAAAAGGCTTCAAATGTTGCAATGGAAGTACGTGCACTTGTGATGACTCAAGATGCAGTTGCTACTGTTAAACTAATGGATATGGCTGTTGAATCAGAGTATCAAATTAATAGACAAGGTACACTAATTGTATCTAAGTATGCAATGGGTCACAATATATTGAGACCTGCATGTTCCGTGTCAATTCACGCTATTACTTAATAGCTAAAACTCTAGGGAGTACTTTGTTTAAGGTACTCCCTTTTTTTTACAAGGAATAAAATGGCAGACATAGCAAGAATGTCAGAGATAGATGCTATTAATCTAATGCTCATGACTATAGGGGAATATAAAGTAAATGATATAACAAACCTCGCAGGTCGATCTGATGCAGCTATAGCCAAAGAAATACTTCATAATACATCAAGAGCAGTACAATCAAGAGGTTGGACTTTTAATATGGATTTCGATGTTGTTTTAAAACCTGATACTAATAGTGAAATAAAAACTAAAGGAAATTGGCTAAAAGTAGATACAGTAAATAAAGTTAGAAAAGGAGATAGTGATATAGTAGAACGTGCTAATAAACTATATGACAGACAAAAAAATCAGTTCACATTTACAGAAGATGTAACAGTTAATACTGTGACGTTTTTTAATTTTGATGAGATACCAGAGGCCGCCAGAAGATTTATTGCTATAAGATCAGCACGTATATTCCATGACAGAGTTGTAGGCTCTGGTGAATTACACAGGTTTTTCCAAGAGGATGAAGCACAAGCATGGAATGATTTATTAGAATATGAAGGTACAACAGGAGATTACACAATATTTGATTCATACGATGTCTACAGAGTAGTAGAAAGAGACAACGGATCTGCATTATTAACAACATAAGGAACAATGCCACTAATATCTGGAACAATACCTAGTTTAATTAATGGGGTATCACAACAACCTGCAACATTACGTTTACCTACTCAGGGTGAAAAGCAGGAAAATGGTTTATCCCATATTGCAAGAGGACTAGAGAAACGCCCATGCACAGAGCATGTTACTGAGGTATCTGGTGTAACATCAGATGATAGTGATGATGTATTTATTCATACAATAAGGCGTTCAGAAGATGAAGCATATGCACTAATTGTTAAAGGAGGAAATACTAGTGGTACAAATGGGGCTAGTGCTAATGTTGATGCACAAGTTAAATTAATTGATTTAACAGGGTACGCCACAGGTGTCGCAGGTAGTGAAGTATTTATTAAGAGTGCAACTACAGCTAGTAATATAACTGGATCAGATGCAATGAGTGTTTCTGGTTTTGATAACATACAAAAGTACTTGAGTAACTTCGGTCCAAATGAAGTATTTAAGCCAAATAAGTTATCTGCAACTACTATTGCTGACTTCACATTCTTACTTAATAAAACTAAAGTAGTTTCACAAGCCACTACAACTACAGAAGATAGAGATTATGAATCACTTGTTTACTTTAAAGTAGGAGATTTTGGTGCAGATTACAAGATAACTATTAAAGAGTTTAATGTGGACTCAGATGGAGTAATGAATAATGATTCAATGATAGGAACTCCTAGTGTTTTTAACTATAGAACTCCTGATAACAAAGTAAAATCTCAATCAGGAAGTGATAATTCAGCAAATAATGAATCATTAAATAATCAAGCAACAGTAGTTGTATCTAATATTGCATTTAAACTATTTCATGGTGACAATAAAAATAAAGTTGTTAAATGTAAATTAGTAGGAGGCTCTGCTGCCCAAATTAAAGTTGATGGCACTCAAAGTATTACAGAAAAGAATAATGCTAATGTAACAGTTACTACTACTTATACTAATGATAATGTCTATACTGGTCCTGTAGGAGTAATAGACACAGGAACGTACACAGGAATAACTGGAGGATTAGCTGGATTTGCTGCTCAAACTGGTACTAATGATCCCGGAAAATATTTTACAGTAAAGAATGCTAGTGGGGAAGATCTAGATGGTTCAGAAAGTATTATTCACATTAAAAATAGTAAAAACCCATTTACAGTAGAAGTTACAGATGGTAAGGGTGATTCATACATGAGGGCACTCAATGGACATGATGAGGTTGCTCAATTTGGTTACTTACCGGGATCTAAAGTACCATCTGGATTTATTGCTAAAGTCTCAGGAGATAGATCTAGTGGACAAGATGATTACTATGTTAAGTGGATGGATGGTGTATGGAAAGAGGATGCTCAACCTGTGTATCCCGGTGGAACTGAAGATCATAGTCACTCTAAACTAAAGTTAAATGCTAGGACAACAATAGATAATACAACAATGCCAATACAATTATATAAGAATTTTGGTACTGTTAATGGAGTAGCAAACTCTATTTATTTTGTTTTAGAAACTGTTGATTGGGGTGTTAGAGAAAAAGGGGATTCAACTACAAACCCATTTCCTTCTTTTGCTAATTACTCAGGTTCTCCATTATACACTATTAATGACATATTCTTCCACAGGAATAGACTTGGGTTTATATCAGATGAGAACGTGATACTATCTGAGGTTGGTTCATACTTTAACTTCTTTCACACAACTGTACTATCAGTACTGGATACAGCAGTTATTGATGTAGCAGTTAGTAACAACCAAGTGGCTATCCTGAAGTCTGCCATACCATTTCAGGAAAGCCTTATACTGTTCTCAGATCTTCAACAGTTCAAATTAACGTCTGACCAATTCCTTACCCCCACTTCTGTAACAGTTGACGTTGCTACTAACTTTGAAACCTCTACCTCTGCTAAACCTGTGGCGGCAGGTAAAACAATATTCTTTCCATTTCAACGTGGGGCATACTCAGGTATCCGAGAATACTTCATTGATGTAGCATCTGAAACTAATGATGCAAATGAGATTTCTGCTCATGTTCCTGAGTACATTGGAGGTACAGTTAAAAAATTAGCAGTATCATCTAACGAAGAAGTACTATTAATTTCTTCTAGTACCAATAGAAAAGAATTGTATGTTTATAAATACTATTATAATGATAAAGAAAAATTACAATCAGCTTGGTCTAAATGGAATTTTGATGCAGACTTAATAGATGTTGATTTCGTTGGTTCTATTGCCTTTATGTTATTTAGAAGAGGTGATGGAGATGAGGATAAAGTATACCTAGAGAAACTTAATTTATCCGTAGATAGTGCAACAGCAGTTGAAGATGATAAAATAGGAATTAGATTAGATCGAAGATATAAATTAACTAATGCAGATTTACTTTCAGATGCCACTCCAGTACCTTCATCTGCATGGAAAGCTAATCAAACAGAGACACCAATTCCAAGTTCAAATCAAGCTAATCAAGGTGGAGCAACGGGGTCAGGTAGAACCTTCTCAATTACAACTGATGCAAATGGTCAACCAACAGTAATAACTACAGAATTAGGTACAGGATATGAAGCTGGAGATGTAGTTAGACTTACTGATCCCTCTACAGGTGATGGTAGCACAAACAATACTGCTGATGTAACTATAGCAACCATAGGATCAGCAACTCCCACAACCTCTGTTGTACCATATACAGATGTAGCATGGGATAAAGTTACTACTAATGAAGTTAAAGTTGAGACTTCTACTGATGCTAAAGTACAAATAGCATTTACTGTGACTACTTCCAGTAATACTATAACAGCTTTAGGGCACACACTTGATGATGACGATACAGTTAAATTCATAACATCAGATACTCTTCCTGCTGGATTATCAACAACCACAACATACTATGTAATAGGAAGTAATACTGATGCAGGAACTTTTAAGGTGTCAACTACAAAGGGTGGATCAGAGGTAGATATAACTAATACTGGAACTGGTA
>CEQA01007695.1_pt1 | contig 18412 bp, 7 predicted proteins | sample 530501 | NCBI WGS metagenome assembly CEQA01 (sample SAMEA2620227, study PRJEB7988) | marine metagenome | isolation source: saline water (ENVO:00002010), including
TAGACCACCGGGCTGGTATTGGTTGTGGATAAATTCAGATAATAGTGTTTTAGACGATACAGATGTACAAAGCTATTGGAGTGATACAGCTTGGACAAATGATAATACTCCTGTAATGGATAAAACTATGGATAAGTGGACATTGATTACTAATGAACACGGTATTCCACCAAGAACATCACACGGAATAGACTCCGTACCAACTCTTCATTCTTTAGAATTTTGTGGCTATGATAGTTCAGGAGAAAATCCAACAGTAGCTTTTACCTGTGAATATACACCACCACAGTGGTTTAATAGTGGTAATGGTATATGTGGTGGTTCCGTGGGTCAAGAAACTGCTTGGTCTAAATGTACAGATTATGAAAATGCTCGTCACACTGGATATTGGGGTGCTGATGTATATGGACCATTATATCTTGATGGAGATGATGGGAGACAACAAGAGTCTAGCAACGAAGCTGTTGTAAGAAAAATACAAAAACAAGAAGCAAGACCCCATAGGTGGATAACTCATATGATTCCTTTTGCTGGGGTTGAAGGTCCTTCTCAATTTAAAATGCTTTATCATACTGTTGATTATCAAGATAGTAGAGGAATTGCAGAGGCATTAAAAGCTAACTCTAAAGGACTTATTCCAGATAATGCTGATATATCTGATTTGTTAACTAACAATAAAGGGATAGGTAATCTAAACCTAGATGCAGTTCCTAGTGCTCAGCCATTGTTTGGTCTTAATGGTAGATTTAATGTATATACAGAAGGGGCATTAAGAAGAAGACAGGCATTGGCTTATGTAAGACCTGACAATAGAAAGTATTGTTTCTTTAGATTTAGCGATGAATCAGCTACACCTATGAGTTTATTAACAACAGTTGACGCACATCCAACAGTTGACTTGTTCCCTAATGATTGGAACAATTTTACATCATCTTACGATTATAATGCTTATACTAGATGGGAAAAAGGATTAGGGCAAACTGCTTATGTAACTGACTATAAACAGGGTAATACTTATTATTATAACACCACAACAAGTGCTAACAATGCAACTAATGCTCAGAAGCATCAAATAATAGAACAACAAGGCAGTACTGGGGATGATAAAAATGCTTATAGACTTTGTGAGAGTAATTGGCAAGTAAATGCTAACGATTGGAAGGATAACACAACTGATGTTTGGTATCATAATGAAGATATATCAGACTTTCTTTATACAGTAAAGCACGATACTTATCAAGATATTGGTTTATTTAGACCTATTGCTAATAAAAGTGGTGAATCAACTAATTTATTTACAACAGGAGAGAATTATTTTAATATTACTACTCCAACTCAAGTAACTGGAACTAAATGGGCAGGTGAAACTGGTCAGAATACAGCTTTTTATAGAGCATCATTAATACTTGATGGTTATCAAGAAACAGCTTTCTTATCTACAACTGCGGCAGGACCTGCTGGTGAAGACAATGATGATGACGATGATGAAGATACTGCCTCAGGTAAAGATATTGGTACTCATTTAAAAGTAACTGTTCAAATAAAAGGTGGTTTTACTTTACCAAAAAGAGTTACTGGTGTAGCAGTTTATAGAGCAACATCCATAGATGATGCTTCTACGGACCCTCAGACATTATATAGGTTCATAGATGAGATACAATTAAAATCATTTGGCTGGAATGGTACAACTGGTTACTGGGAGTTTGATGTAGTCGATACAGGAGACGCTGAAGCTACCTATGAGGCTATAAATGGGATTAGTGAGAATATGTATAGCCTTGATATAAAATACTCCTTAAATGCCCAAGTAAATGGCTATATGTTTGTAGGAAATTGTGAGCATAATGAGATAGAAGATGCTAGTAATTACATTTTCAGGTCTCAAGCTGGTAAATATTCTATATTTGATTGGTCAAAAGATTTTATACAATTACCATTTGTACCAACATCTATGCACGGATTTCAAGGTAAGCTATATGCTTTTAGTGCAAGTCAAATGGCAATGATAAATCCAGAAAGTATGTTTATAGAAGATGTTGTTGAAGGTATAGGTTGTATTGGTCCTCGTGCTCAAATGGTTACTGATGGTGGATTTGTTTGGGCAGACTACAGAAATATCTATATCTCAACTCCACAAGTTGTTAATATAGGTGATAATATCTTAAATATCGAAGACTATGGCTGGTTGAATATAACAAATGAAGAGAAAAATGATGTTAGGTTTGGGTATGATGCTAGGAGAAAAGCTATTCTAGTATTTTTTACTCGCACAATAAGTGGTTCATCTTATCATAGATGCTGGGCTTTCTCTTTAAATAAACGAAGATGGGATTTATGGGAGACAGATAGAAAGGTTATAGATACCTTGTTAACAAAGGATGGACACACTATCCTACTACTTGATAATAATAAGATTTGTAAATACTTAGCTAATACTAGCGAAAGAGCAGACTGGGAATGGCACTCTAAAAAACTGGGTATGGGTGACACTATGGTCGATAAAAAGGTCAGAAACATAAAAGTTGAAGGCACTAGCAGAAATAATACAGAAATTAAGTATAAAGTACCAGATAACGATTCGTCTTGGCAATCGGGTGTAGACATTAGTACAAAGTTTTCTGGTTCTCAAAATTCAGCTATTAAACTTGCTAGTGCTGACAACGGCAAATTACATTGGATAAAGCTTAGATTAAAGGGAACTAATGGCTCTACTGGAGATGTTAGAGCAAAAGCGGCATCTGTAATATTCAAACCTAAGAGACCTAAATAGTGAAAAAGATAAGAAAAATATTTAAAAAGTACAAAAACGTTGGTAAACCTACCAGTTTATTCAACGATAATGTAGGAAATAGTTGGTTAAATGAAGTTGCAAGACAATTAGACGATGTCAATGAAAAGCTAGACGAAAGAGAAGAAGGTGGAAGCTCTGCTGGTAGAATTGGTCGTATAAGAGTTGTTGTAGATAAGGATACCCCCTATTTAGAGATAAAAAGTAACAAAGGTTGGATAAGAAGCTCTAGCGATTCTGCTAGTGGTTTTGAATTTAAAAAATAAGTATATTAAACTGAGAGATAAGGTACAGTTATGAGTTGGTTAAGCAAATGGATTGATAAAAAATCTGGAAAAAATGATGCCATAGACATAGAGGCTCAACAAGGTCGATATAATCAGGCTATGAGTGGTGTTACCGCAGGTTATGACAAAATGATGGGCATAGCTGAGGACCAAATGGACATAAGTAGCGATAGAAATATGGCTATGTTGGCTAGAATGAATGAAAGCAGTGCTGATAATGCGGCAGAAAGTGCTAGATTAGCACAAAGAACTGCGGCTAGTGCAGGTGGTGCACCGGCGGCGGCTATGGCTTTTCAACAGCAAGATATGGCTAATAAAGCTCAAGCTAATACTGTTGGTCAATTCTTTGGACATATGGGACAACAACAAGAAAGTGCATTGCAAACTATGGGTGGTGTACTAGCTAACCAAGGACAAATAGCTCAAGCAGGTTTCAATATGGGAGAATCTGCTAGAGAGTACAATAAAAAAGTAGAAGAAAGAGCTAGGCAAAGAAAAGCAGGTATGCTTAGTGGTGCTTTAAAAATAGGTGGTGGGCTTTTAATGGGTAATCCCGGATTAGCTATGTCAGGAGCAAGTTCTTTTATGCAAAAAGGTGGTCCAGTAGAGGACCCAGAAAATCCTAAACCAGTAGGCAATGGTCAAAGTGACGAAGATTCAATGTTGCAGTTAGCTATGGAGCAAGAACAATCAGGATTAGGTCCAGAATACTGGGAAAGAAGAAACAAAGCACAATTCAGATATGATATGCGTCAATATGATAGAGTAAAGAGTGGTGAAAAGTTTGTGGGTATGACTAAAGGAGTACTTGGTGGTGGTTTACTAGGTACATTAACAGGAGGAGGAAGTCTTGCATACCCAGTCCTTGGTGGATTGTATGGTAGATATAAAGCTGGTAAGAGATTTGAAGCAGACAATGAAGATATAGTTAGCAAGGAAGATAGAGCTAAGTGGAGACAAATGCAAAGAGAGGGCTATCAAACAGGTGGTTATAATAGTCCATTACCCGGAGATATAGTAGATGCTAAGCTAGAACCGGGAGAATATGTATTAAATAGAAATGCAGTTAATGCTGTAGGTAAAGAGAATCTTGATAGATTAAACAATGAAGAAGCTCCTAGATTCGATGATACTGTAAAGATGAGAATAGGAGGGTATTTATATGGCTAGTCCTTTTGAAACCTATATGAAGAAAATGAAACGGAACAATGCACTTGCTAATGTAAGTAGGTCTGCTAGTATGGGTGGTGGTGTTATTTATGATAAAGATGCTGAAAGGAAAAAAATAGAACAAGAATATTTAGCCAGTGCTCCTAGTTATAATCAACCTACTAAATTCCCTGACTATAATAAAATTAGACAAAAAGAAGAACAAAGCCGACAAGATTCTCAATATAGACAGAACCAATCAATAAAAGATGCCCAGATAATGGGTGATGCTAAGATTATGTCTGCTTTTGACCAAGCACACGGATTAGGTGGCGATAAGGGATTAAATGCTATATACAATATAGGTAAAGATAATCCTTATGCTGTTAGTGTATTTGATAAAATGAACGAAGGTAAGATAACTTTTGCAGAGTTAACTGAAAATGTAGCTAACCCTAAAAAGTTTGAAAAACCTTGGAGTCCTTCTGCAACTGAAATTACACAAATGGAAAATTTGCTAAACCAAGGTTGGATGCCTGATGATATAAAAGCAAATCCAGCAATGGCTAAAGTTTATAATCATTATGAATCTAGAAACCTACGAAGACTTGGTGAAAGAAATGTAGATAGGATGTTACAAGCTGAAGAAGACCAAATAGCATCTGACCTTAGAGATAAAAAATATAAAGCTCAACAATTAGCTGATGAACAAGCCTATCAAGAAAAGATGGCGGCTGGTCCTAATTTATATTATGGACCCGGTATTAATGAGAAAAGAATGAATCAACTATCTAGGTGGGCTGTTAAGTATGGTGATAAAGATGTAATGGGCTTGGTCCAAGGATTAATGGGTTCCGATGGCATAAAAGATAGTGATGGTGTATATGGAATGTTGAATATGAGAGCCAATCTTAAAAGACACGGTGCTAGTGATGAGTTCTTAAAAGAATTTGATGAGATGGGACATTATGCTAGAATTGGAAAGATGGAGCGTAATTACGAAAAAGAATATGGTAAGCCTAAAACTATGGAACAGTTAATGGCTGAAAGAGATGAGAAAAGATTTAACAAGCTTCCTGAATTACAACCTGTTCCAGAAAACCCTAGACAAGGACTAATAGCAAGTACGCTTAATAAGATGGGTTTAAAAACTCAATTAGCAGGTCATAAAGTTGCAGGGGGAGTTAAAGATGCAGGTGGTGCTTTGATGGCTGGTCTTAGTGGTAAATATGACAAAAATCTAAAGAGAGAAATTAACGCACAAGAAGGTGGTGGTTTCTTAGACTTGTTAAATAAATCAGCTAAGCAAGTTGTAGATGCTGGTGGACAAGCTTTAGATGCTGGTAAAAAAGGTTGGGATTCCTTAGGTAAGGGAGTTAAGGCAGTAGGAGACTTTGTTGAAGATAGATATGGAGATACAGCAGTTAAGAATAGACAAGCTGACCAAGAAGCATATGGTACTCTATCTCAAATGGAAGGTTGGGACGATTTAGACCAAGCTACTAAAGACAAACTTGCAAACCAAAGAGTTCAGGGTTTAAGTGATAACGAAATGTATGGACAAGGAGAGGACCAAGTAGATATTAGTGGTGGAGAAGGGCTTACTAAAGCAGGTGCAATAGCAGGTGATGTTGCTAAAGGAGTTGGAGTTGGCTTACTTGGGGGAGCAGGATTAGGCGTAGGTGCAATAGGTGCAGGAGCAGTTGGACTTGCAAAAGGTGCTAAAGGCTTATATGATAAAGCTACTGCTGAAGATGGATTCCTTGGTGGAGAAAGAGCGTCTTATGAAGATTTCAAATCTGGCAAATCTAGAGGTAGTTTCTTACAAAGACTTGGTAGAGGTATGGCAGGAGCTGGTAATATTGTAGAGATGGCTAATGAAGATATACCATTTTCTTCTCTCGGGCAATCTGATGTACAGTTTAATTGGAAAGGTGGAAAGAAAAAGAAAAGCACTGGATACATAAACGACCCTAGCAATGTAACCTCAGGAACTACTCAAACTAAACCTGAAGATAATATGACGCCAGAACAACAACAGCAAATGAGAGATAGCATTGCTGTAAATCAAAAAGTGGTAAAAGGAGTCAATGACGATGGTAGTGTTCGCAGTGATGCAAGTACTTCTGGTGGTAATACTAATATTCTTAATCAGCCGGGTGGACCACCGATAAGTAATGAGCCTCCTCCAGATTGGATGCAAAATATGATTGCAAAAGACCAAGGTCCTAAAACAATAGAAGACATTAAAGCTATGGACCCAGAAAAAATTAAAGAAATACAAGCTCAATTAGGGGTTGCAGTAGATGGTAAAGTTGGACCAGAAACAACTGGAGCTTGGGAAGCACACATAGCTAAACAGAATAAACAGAGAGGCGGATTCATAACTGGTCTTATGAATTATCAGATGGGAGGATATATTTAATGGCTGAGATACAACAAGCAAGGATTGCTGGTTATCTAAATCCTGAAATAGAAATGGAGGACCTTCAAGCGAAGGCTATAGCAAAGAAAGAATCTGCTATGAGAGAGGCTCTTTCTAAATATCAAATAGCAAATGCTAAAGAACAAAACAGGATACTTAATGTAAATAAAAAAGCAGATGCTTGGATGAATAGAAATGCTGATAGTTTATTCAATTTAGATTCCAACCCTTTAGATAAAGACTCTTTAAGGTTTAGTGACCCTACTAAAATGGCTGAGTTATACAAGCAATACCAGCAAGAAGTTGGTGGAAACTTTCAACAGTTCCAACAATATGTTGAATTTGGTAAGGCACAAGAAGCTAAAAATAATTCTAGAAAATTAACTATGCTTATTGATGAGTATGGCGAAGATGCCCCTGAATTAATTAACAAGCAATTAAGGGCTATGGATGATGATTATAGAAATAATTTATTTTCTATGCTTGATGAAGATACATACTCTAGACTAGCTGAAATATATGATGTAGATGAAAGTTATGCAGTAGGAGATTGGTGGGAGAATAATTGGAAATCACTTACTGGTGGTGTTGCAGTAGCTGGTGCGGCTTTGTATGCTGTAAAGAAAGGAAGATTTGGTGCTTTAAATGATATATTTGGTGGAAAAGTAGACCCCGGAGTTGCTAAGTCTATTGCAAATGCTGGTTCTTGGAAACAATATGTTAAAGAAACTACAAAAGCTTGGAAAAGATTACATCCAAATGCTACTAAAAAAGAGTATGAAATTTGGAAAAAAGAAGTTTTATTCGGTAAGAAAGGTGAGAAAAAAGCTAGGAAGATGTGGGAAGATGGTACCTATGCTGGTACTGGAAAAGACTCTGGTGGTAAAAGATATGGTGGGACTAAAGAAAAACTAGAAGATAGGAAAGTAACTAAAAAAGCGGCATCTTATCCTACAGTAAAAAGAGGACCTAAGCTAAAGAATCCTCCTGCTATACCCGGAACTAGGATAGACCCTAAAACTGGTAGAGTTATTGGAGAAGGTGAACATATAAGAATAGGTGACCCTGTAAGTGGACCAAGAAGTGTTGAGCAAATAAGAGCAGATGCTATTAGAAAGCATAAAGTTAAAAGATTACAGGAAGGTGCAACCGATGCTGAGTTTTCTACTCCAAGAAGTTCTGCTAAAGCAAATTCAGATATTGTTAAAAAAGCTCAGGAAACGATACCAGAAAATAAAATTAATATGCACAGAGCACAGATTAAAACATTAGTTGCACAAGGTAAGATTACTGGTCCTCAAGAAAAGATAATTAATGAAGCATTGGACGACTTAATTAAGAGTGGTGGTAAGATAACAAAGGGTAATTTAGCAAGTGCAATCTCTCAAAAACAAGGTGGGTATGCTTTACTTGATAAAATAGCAAATAATGAAATAAAAGGTTTTAAATTATTTGGATATGGATTAGCTGGAGCCTTAATGGGCGGTGCTACTTTGGGAACACTAGGACGAGCTATAGGTGGAGACACTGGTGAAGAAGTAGGAGAAATAGCTGGTACAGCAATAGGTGCAGAGATGGCACCTAGGATGTTAAAACAATTACAAACCTTGGTAAAAGAGAAAGGTTCCAAACATATAATGGACAAGATAGTAAAGAAGAAAGGTAGTGCTTATCTTGCTAAATTAATAGCAAAAGGTGCTTTAGGTTCATTATTTACGGCTAGTACATACGGAGCTGGTAGTATAATTACAGGAGCTTTCTTAGCAAAGGATGTTTACGACATTTACAATATATTAAAAGAAGACCTAGAGTAAAATATGGCAATGCAGAAGGCACCTTGGGAGCCTAAAGCCTCTAAAGACCAAACTAGAGAGTCTGTCATTAAGTACAGAATGCAACCTTCTCTATGGGATGGTAATGAAGAGCAGATAGAGGACCTACAAAAACACGCAGAATATCACCGAATACCTTTTGCCCGTTCAAAGAAACATCAAGAAAATTATATAACTGGAGCATTAAAGCAGTTTGGAACTGGCTGGGGTGAAGGTTTTAGTGCTAATATACTTCAAGGTGATGATGAGCCAGATAATACTGTTGAAGGAATAGCAAGACAGCTTGGTAACTTAGCTGGTTTTATAGGTTACATTCCCGGAGCAAGATTTATAAAGCCTTTACAGGCAATAGCAAAATTTACTAGAAATAGGTCTATTCCTATGAGAGTTGCTACTAGAGCACAGAAGGGTATGTCTAAGTTATATCCATCAGTAGCAAGAGAAATGCCTAGCATAGGTAAGATTTTTTCAGACGAAAACAAATTAGGTGACGTGCTATCAGGTGCGTTTCATCTTGGTATTGCAAGTGGTGTATCTGATTGGAGAGGTATAGTAGATGAAGGTATGCCAAGAGCATTAGAATCAGTTGGTATGGGAGCTGTATGGGGTGGTGGTTTTAGAGCGTTAGGCAATACAAAAGCTTTTGGTAAAAGATTAGAGAATAGTCAGGTGGACCCATCATCTGGACTACCTATTTTAAAGAAATTAGAACCCGGTCAATTAGCTGACTTAGGTATTAGAGCCGCTATAAGTAGTGTTATAGCAGGAAAATTAGCTGAATATCAGGGAGCACCTACTGAACAGCAAGTATATGAATATGTTATGGGTGCGGCTTTTAGTTTTAATGACACACCACTTCAATTAAGGTTATCAAGGAAAGCTATACACGAAACAGTTAAGAATAAGTATGGCTATGATGAAGGTTTTGGTAGAGTACCTGACCCAGAAGCTCACCCAGATTGGGATAAGTGGACTCCAGAAGCACAAAAACAAATACAAAGAGACTTTGATGCTTGGTTTGGTACTGACCCAGAAGTTAAAGCGGCGACATTAATGCTTCAAACCAAAGCTATGAAGAATGGAAAGTTAACTCATAAAGATATTGAAGAGACTATGGACGAAATGGTCAGGAAAAATCTTGATACTGCTGAATTAAATCCAGAAGGTGAGTTAATAGACCAAGTAACTAAAGCAGATTTAAAGAAAGTTAGAGAAGTAATAAAGAATAATCCTAATAACGAAGACTATCAAGACTTAGATATGCACATAAATAAACTCAGCAACCTGCCGGGTAAAATAGCAGGTGGTAGAGGTTATGTTGATAAGTACATATTACCAAGAACTGGTAAAACATCTACTGCTGATAGATTAGTTGAGTCTTTAAAAATTAGTAAGAAATGGGACGAGCTACATACAATAACTCAAGGCGTTGCTAGACCTAAAGAAGGTGCTGTAGATGAGATTATTAAATTCATTAAAAAAGAATATAAGACTGAAACTGTAGACCAAAAAGAAATTGACTGGTGGAGAAACTGGGCTGAACAAACAAGAAAGAAAAGACTGGTCCTACAAACTTATGTAATTGATGGTGAAACAGCATACATAGATAAAGGCGTAAGTCCTACAGGTGAAAAGAAAGAACTAGCTTTTGAACCACCTAGAATACAACAAACATTTGAGAATTTAAATGCCCGTATGGGTAATAAGCCTGAAAACTTTTACACTATATCCAGTTTCTTTGTAAGGAATGGTAAAGAATATGAGTTTTCAAAAGTTGATGAGAAGAGATTACAGAGAGATTTAAAAGCGGCGGCACCTCCCGGGACCAAACCAGCAGATGCTAAAGCTATCATAAGACAGTATAAATCGAAGCTAGTTAAAGATTTAAATGATATTGGTTATTATTATGTAGGTGGTCGTGGAGATAAAGCGGCTATGTACTTTGTAAAGAAGAACCCTATGGTTGACCCTGCAAATAGATACTCTGATTTAAGTATGATAAGAAAAGCTTATGCTAATGTCTATAAAAAGAGTAATGGAAAATTGGGTATGAGTAAAGAGCAGTTTGATTTACACATAGACAATATGAGCAGAGACTATAAGAATAGATACAGGGGTATGGATGGTAAGCAATACTATATGGATTCCTTGATAAATAACGTTTATTACGACTTGCATAATAATTTTAGGTCTTCTGTTAAGAAAGAAGATATACCGGCAATGCTTGAAAAGATGATAGGTAGTAAGGGTTTTATTAGAGATGCCAAAGCCTACAATAAAAGAGCACAGGTTTGGTTTAATTCTGGTCAAACAACAAATGAAAAAGTTGCTAATGAATATTTACATAGATTCTTTAGAAGGTATAGAAAAGAAGATAACCTACCTAAAGGTTTTAAGCCTTTAGAATTTGTTGGAAAAAGAAATGCTAAAGCTATAAATATGGCTATTTGGGACGATAGTATAGGCATAGATAAGAAAAACTTTAAAGCTGATAGAAAGAATATGGAAAGACCTGAAGGTTTTGATGGTGGTATACCTGCATTGCCTGAGTTTATATACGCTTTAAACAAGGCTAATGGTATAACTAATGAAGGTCGTGTAAATAAGTCCTTTATTGTTTCTCCTAGCTCTCGTCACGGTGCTATGTTAGGTAAGTATATGTTCTTTGAAGCCTCTCCAAAGCTACAAAAAGCTATGAGACAGAAAAAGATACACGCTTTGGCACCTGAATCTGGTATTAAACAGATGGGTTACAGGCAATTTGCTAATATTATAATGCCTAAGAAGAGTAAAAAGAAGATTACGCAAGATGCTTTTCAAGATATGGTTAAAGATTTACTCGGAGATAAAGGGTTTTTTATAGATGCTGGTAGAGTAACTGTAGGTGGAAAGAAATTTCCAGCAGAAAGAATTGGAGATATATACATAAAGCCTGAACATCAAAGGAAAGGTTTGGGTTCTAAGTTTGCAAATCTTGTAGAGCAGTATAAAAGAAGCTTAGGACTAGATGAAATACATATTGAAGCTGTTGGTGGTAGAAAATCTTGGGGTAGTGAGCATTTAGATAATATAGATTTTTGGAAAAAGCAAGGATATGTTGTTGCTGGTAAGGGTAGAAAGGTAAAAATACCTAAAGACGCTAAAGTGTTAAACCCTGAAATAAAAGGACATACTGTCTGGAAGATACCTATGAAGAAAGATATAAAAGGTATCTCTATTAATGGACCAACATATGAAGTTCCATTAAAGCATATAAGAACTGTACTCAGTGAGACAACAAGTAAAGATGATTTATTAGGTGCAAAGTTTGCAAAGCAAATGTGGACCACAATTATGCACTTTGGAAAGAATCCTACTAATCCAGAATTAATTAAAAGTATGTCTGATGAGTTAATTAAAAATTCAGTTGAAGGTGATGAGTCTTTAAATAGGGCTTGGGATAAACACATTGAAAGTCCTAATGAAGTATCTGAAAGAAAAGTATTAGAGGATATAGACAGGGTTTCTTTAGATAGGCTTATGAGAGCTTTAACTGACACACAAAATGAAGCTTTTTCTAGTAAGGTATATGATAGAATAATTAAAAGAAACATAGAGACAACTAGAGAAGGGACCAAAGAAGCTGAACATTTAAAAGATGAATATTATAAAACTCTTGGAGAGGTAAGTGAATTTGAAAGTATTATAGATAGGGTAGGTGAGCTATATCCTAAAGGCAACCTTGGTTTCTATATGCACAAATTTGCTAAGAACTATAGACAGAATGCTGTAAAGAATTATATAGTAGATAGAATAAGCAGACCTAAGATGAAGAATGGTATGAAAGCCAGAATGAGACCTTGGGACCACGGAATGTGGGAATCTATTTCAGATATTAATGAAAAACAAAATGTATTCTATTTAGATGATGGTGCTAAATCAAAGAAAATATACGACCCTTTCTTCGCTAGAGGTTATGAAACGCTTGGTAAAATATGGAAAGAGTATCAAAAAGGTGAGAATGGTATATATAAAGATAACTTAGATACAGTAAAAGATATACTAGAGGGTGTAGCTATGAGAGTTCCTATGGATTCTATGAGTGGTGCACACGTTCTAGAGTTCGGTGGGTTTACAGGGACAGGTGGACACGGAGTATTATTACACGGAAGAGTTATGGATGCTTTAGGTGGTGCTGATTTAGATGGTGATAAAGCTTGGATATTCTTTGGTGGTAAGAGTGGAATGCACAAAGATTGGAAAGAGATTTATAAACAACAAGTAGATGAATTTGTAAAAGATGATGGTACTCAACAAAAAGCTAAGAGTGATTATGCTAGAGAAAGATTTGTTAAGAAAGATGTAAGATTAGCTAATCACAACGATAATGCCCTTAGTAAGTATGACCCTCATTTAAGAGCTGTTATGAGTGAAGCGGCGGCTGATGGTAGAGAATCATTACGCTCTGCTGTTATAACAAGGCAAGTACTAGCATCTGCTTATGATGCTATACGACTTACAAAAGGAACTGTTTTTAGTAATAATGTTAAATACATTAAAGGGAAATATTATCCGAGCTTAATACAAGATGGTTCTTATTATTATCCAATAGAGCATAAGGGTAAAGTTGTTTATATGAAACAGACACCTAAAAAGAAAGGTGGTGCTGTTGAGCGATTTAAAGAATTATCTAGAGCGGCTATCAACTTAGGTGCTGACCCTATGGATGAAATGGGCATTGTGGAATCTAAGATTATAAAACAGCACCTTACTGATAGTTTATTTAATTTTGAATTTGTTAGGCATAAAGAGATTGGTAAAAAGAAAAAGAAGAAGTTTGTCTTTTCTCCAGCTTATGATTTGAATAAAAATACTGACTACAGTAGAGAACTAAGAGCTAGGACCAGTACTCTTGGACTACACTTAAACTATAGCACTGCAAATAACGCCTTATATGGACGAAATTACGCAAGTGGGAACAAGTATGGGCTAGGAGAAATCCAGGCGGGTGTGAACGATATTAACTGGATTCCTAAGTACGCACAGAGAAACCTACTAAACTTTATAGCTACTGAATATAAACAAATACCTTATGAGGATAATATCTTCAGAAGATTAGACAGGGAACAGCTTGATAATTTATATAATTATAATAGAAGAGAGATGGGTGATAGTCCTGACCTTTTAAAACTATTCGATAGAACAAGTATGATGACTCGTATGGGTCCTATGATTGATAATGTTATTAAACATAAGATATATAATCTCGATGAGAGAATGAAACTAGCTCGTAATAAAGAAAAGTTTTGGGATTTATTTAGTAGGCACTGGTATCCACAGTTTGACGCTCAAGCTAAAGGTAAGAAGGGTTATGAAATGGGAAGGATTCCTCCTCATTTATACTCAACCTTTATGAATAACAAGATGAATACCTCTTTACAAGATAGATTACAATACTTAGAGTACAAATTAAATCAAGCTGAAGACTTTTTAGTTAATGATTTAAGTGATATGGCATCATTAAAACATATTATGCAAGTAAAAGAAGAGATGAATATAGGTGATGATGAGTTTAAGATGGTAAATCAAATGGTTCAGGACCTAAAAAACTCTTCTTTCTGGATTAAAAAACATAATAGAGAACTTGTTGAGCAAATTACCAAGATTGGTGAAGAGCAAAATGCTGAAAATGATGCTGAACAGTTTTTAAAGTATATGGGATTGCGTAAAAAGATTAATGAAGGACTATCTCAAACAGAAATAGATAATCAAATCCTATTTGATAAGAAAAAATTAAAGAGGAAACCCTTACAGGACCTCTATGATGCTATGTTACTTGGTACTTTTCAAAAGACAAACCTTGACAAAGTAAGAGCTTTAGAGAAGAAGAAGCTAAACAATGCTCAAAGAATGTTTTTAGAGAAATTACAAAAAGCTGGTCAAAACACTTCCTTGCTTAGGTTAGGTTTTTCTAGTAAGAATGTTAAAGATGCTAATGTTAAGGCACACCTTGATGAATATAATAAGTTATATAAAGGTATAGTTCAACCTACAGCTAAAGAAACTGAAGCTGTTAAGGAGGTTGGTAAAGACGATGAAAGTAAGAAACCTAGTTATATTAACGATTTAAACAAGGTTGTTGAAGGGAAGATATTAGAAGCGTCTGACCTTTCTGATTCTGATAGGTTTTATATGGATAATATAGAGCCTTGGTTGGGAGCAAAAAGGGGGAAGATTAAAGACCCTGAGCTTTTAGAGGTGATTCATAAACTCAAGAATCATTTAACTCACTATCATAATTTAGATGCAAGAGACTTTAACGGATTATTTAGAAGTTTGTTCCAAAAAAATATCAATATGGCTAATAAACAGGACTATATAAATTTTGAAAGGTTCTTTCAAGATATGAGAGATGGTAGTACTTGGGTTAGAATGATGAATTGGTTGAAGGGTGGTCCAGATAAAAGACCTGAGATTGAAAGAAGATATTGGAATAGATTTCCTGAAGCTAATCAAAGAGAATGGTTAAAATATCCGGGGATGGTCAAATGGAAAGAAGATGTAACTCCATTTAAGGATAGATTTAATAATAGTATAATGGGTAGGACCATAAGACCTACTACTGTTATTGGTGATTTACAGAATTTTGCTTGGAAAGGTGCAGAATATTCCTTACAAACAAGTGAAGATGAAGTAAATAGACTCCGTGATGAACTGGCTCCATTTACACAGGCTAACGAAGACGGCACACAGCTACACAAAATAGCCGTATCTATAAGAGAAAGGGGTATGGTCCACCTACTTAAAGAAATAATGGGTGATGACCCTCTATTAATGCAGAAGCAACGAGGTTATATGGATAATTATAACGAGATGATGCCTGTATTTAATAAATTAAAGAAGAAGATTTATGCTGTCCCTACTAAAGATGGTGTAAAAAATATGACTGGTGAAGAAATTGTTACCAAGATTAATGAGATATACACACAAAAGAATAAAGATATAGCTAAAATTATTAATGGTGACCAGCAATGGTTTGATGATTTCGTTAAACCTGCTTATAATAAAAATGGTGATTTAACTTGGGCTGGATTAGATAGATTTTATAAAAAATACTTAAACTATACTAAAGAAAGATTTAGGAAAGGTGAAAAGCTCGATATTAACAAGATAGGGATTAATGGTGCTCAAGAAATAAACAGATTGATTACTCTTAAATTCTCGGTCCCACGAAAACAAAGGACTCGTAGATTGTTAAAATCTGAAGCTGGTAAGCTGGGGATTGGTGTTAAGTTTACTGAGACTTGGGACCCTGAACATTATTACCCTCACGTTTCTTTTGATAGAAAAAATGTTGATGCTCAATTACAAGCAAGTTTAGAAGCTATCTTTAATAATAAGAAGACTACCAAGAAACAGAAGAACGAAGCGGCTAAAAAACTTATATATCAATCTAAAACTATGACTGGTGACTGGGCACCAAAGTCTGTTAGTGAAGAAAATTGGGACGCAATGGTTGAAGTTTTCCATAGTACTGCTGAGTCTAAAAGGAAACGGAAGACTGATGTTCTACCCCGTGGTTATAAAAAAGCATATAGCCAGTTTCAAAGAGAAGCACATCTATCTGGGTGGTCCAGAGGAGCTGAAGCTTATGAAGCTAATATCAAGAACTTGGTAGATTCTTTCTATAAAGAGAGTATGCTTACCTTATCTAGGTCCCATATACAAGAATTTTATAGCAAGTTCCTTAGGCAGTCTAAGGATAAGGACTTATCTAGAAGATGGGCTGACTTTTTAAAGTTATATACGCAGTCTTCTATGGGTTATCCTGTAGATATACCTGAAGCTGTACAGAATGACCCTAATATGAAGATTAGTTTAACTCCTTATAAATGGTTTGCTGATAGTAATACTCGTAAAAGAATTGACTCTATTAGAGAAAAGCTTGGTATAACTAACAAAGCTCTTGAGAAATATGGTGTTTCTAAAGAAGATGCTAAAGAATTAAACGCATATAGTCAGAGTCAGTTACAATATTGGAGTGGATTAGAGGCAAAGTGGCAGATGGCATCTCTACTTGCTCACCCTAAGTCTGCTATAACTAACTTATTTGGTGGTCAGGTACACACAGGTATTAGTGCAGGTATAGAAAATTTAAAAAATGCTAGGGATATTGAATATTTACGGACCAACATCAATCCTGAATGGAGAAGTATGCGTGATGTTGAGAAGTGGGTTGAGGGTCTTGGTATAGTTGAGGAGTTCTTATTACACGAAGCTGGTATGAATAAAGAACTTCGTGGTAAGAGGATGAAAGATTTTATTAAAGATGTTTCTTCTAAATTAAAAGGCGACCCTGATTATAAAGATTCACAGATTAGAGCCTTGGCTAAAAAATATAAGATTACTGATAGTATGTGGAATAAAGCCTCTTGGTTTATGCGTAGACCTGAGAGAACTCTGCGTAGAGACGCTTTTATTGCACACTACTTACAGGCTAAAAAGAATTTTGGTGGTGCTATAAAAGATTATAACCACCCTTTTTTAATAGAGATGGGTAGGAGAGGAGTTAAAGCTACACAGTTTTTATACTCTGCTCCGTTCAGACCAATGTGGACGAACAGTGCCTTGGGTAGGGTGATGTCTCGTTTTCAGTTATGGAGTTGGAACTCAGTGCGTTTTAGAAAGGACCTATTACAGGAGGCTAGACTAAGGGGTTTTACACCGGGTACTCAAGAGTACAATCGTGCTAAACGATTAGTTACTGCTGACCTTATGGTCTATGGGTTATCCAGTATGTTTATGTATAGTCTTTTTGACAACGCACTTCCAGCTCCTTGGAACTGGTTTCAGGATACAGCTAATATGTTACTAGGTGATGATAAAGATAGAGAACGAGCTTTCTATGGTAATTGGACTGGACCACTCTCAATTATTAAACCACCCTTATTTAGATTTGACCAACCTGTATACGAAGGCTTGATAAATGGGGATTGGTCTAAGATGACAGACTATTATTTGTACACACTTCTTCCATTTGGACGAATCATTAAAGATGTTGTTGGTCCCGGCGGGATGATGGAAAACCCATTCTATACTGTAGAGAAAATGACAGGTATACCTTATATACAAGGTGGTAATTGGATTAAGGAAGCTACTGAAGGGGATTCTGAAGCTAAAGGTATCTTTTCAGACCTTTACACTTAGTCGCTCCCTGCTCACTCTATCCTTTTTAAAAATCGGGGATACTGTTGGGGGGTGCTAAAGGATAAATAAAACACCCCCCGTATTGGAATACCAGACTATGGCTTAGTTGGTTATTCGCTTAATAATCGTCCCATAGCTATATACATAAGTTCAGGGGTTAACCTTTTAAGGTTCCCTTCTTTACATCTATTAGCCATTCTATTTACAACACATTTTAACTCGTATTGTACTTGGTCTATTGCCCCAGCACCGAGTTGGACGCCGTGTTCTTTGAAAATGAGTTTAATCTGTGCTTTTGTCATTTTTTATACTCCATTCCTACTTTATAGGTTTTTGATTTAACTCTGTCTCGTTCAATTTTAGCCTTCTTCATTGCTCTTCTGGCTCTTGCTTCTGGGGATAAACCATCTCTATAATCAACAAGTGTGCGACATCTACCACACCTTTTCTTGATTCTTCGATATGCTGGTCCCCAATACTTACCGCATTTACATTTGATACTTCTATCGTTTTCGTACATTTAACCTCCTTAAGTTAAACAGGGTCCCCTCCTACTATCCACTATACGGCGAGGAGAAAGACAGCAATCCGTGTATAAAACACCTCTGTGTATAGCTTCATACTTCGGTCAGAGACCCTGCTATGTTTAATTTTGTGGATAGTGAGCCTATTTTTTCAGCCCCAGCCTTAGTTGTACACTTGCACACATTGCAATCTACTGTTCTCTATTTTAAGACCGAGAAAC
>CEQA01027467.1_pt1 | contig 18336 bp, 25 predicted proteins | sample 530501 | NCBI WGS metagenome assembly CEQA01 (sample SAMEA2620227, study PRJEB7988) | marine metagenome | isolation source: saline water (ENVO:00002010), including
AAACGATTACGATACACCCGAAGAGGCATGGGATAACTTCCCAACTAAGCCCTCTTGGATGATTTAGATGAGCATACCACATATGCGCATGAGCCAGTGAGTCTTAGGTCCCACGTCTATCTCTAAGGTCTGTGTCTCTTCCATGCTCATATGTCATCAACATCGTATAGAGCATCCACTCCACCTAATGAGCGCATCCAATGGTACTCCTTTCTCATCTGTATTCCTAAAAATATGAATCCTAATAGAAAGAACAAAGCAGGGATGATAATATAACCATTATCCATGGTATAGCCTCATCGCCCTTATGTCCAAATGCCATAATCTCCAAAGAAGGAGGGAAGAGAACAGGATTGCATACGGGACAAAGAACGGTAGGGCATCGTTGAATTGAATTTCATACGAAGCAATATCTTCAATGTGTAGGCTGGAGATTATCTCTATCATATCAATTCACACCCCCACCAATTGAATCTCCTGCATGTCTTGATTTTCTTCAAAGGTAGATTCATCAGTATCCCATCTCAAATTTGCTTGGCTTCTTCATCTCGCGTATCTGTTGAGCGGCGAAGCGAATCTTCTGCGTGCTATGTAGATTCCAGAACGTATCTTTAGCGACTTTGAATTCCTTCTCCACGATGCGACATAATTCATACCTCGATGAGGTCTGTAGGTCTTCGTCTATCTTCAGACCAAGGACTTCGGAGACTTCCTCGTCCGTGTATTTGACTCTCTTATCAAGCCATACGTACGCCATGCCCATGAGTGACATTAATTTGCGTGCGAGCCACCGGAACAGCGCCATGGTGTAGAAACTACACCACTATATTTGTACGTTCCGATTAAGTGTTCTTTTTCTTGAATACAGAGTCTATCCAGATATGCTTGCATTCCTTACATTCCCACAAGAAGATTCTCTTGTCATTGTCATGATACTTAGCGCTCAAGCGCCTTGGGATGTGTTTGTAATCGCAATTACGACAACGGACTTTGAGCCTATCCATCAAGCGGCCCATTTCACCGCGTCCACTTCTCGTAAGCACGTGTTGCTCTCTTCTGCTTCGCTTTGCTTTTCCAATTAATATTCTTACCACTTGCCAAGACATAGGAAGTCACGAGTCTATCAATGCAACTAGGACAGACTGGGCCAAGAGATGTGCTTTGTAGTGTTATCACACCGACAGTGTCGTTCCCACCTTCTTTCTCACAGACTATGCACTTCATCATTCGCCCCTCTTAGCAATCATGTCGTCAATCTTGAGGATTGCAGTAGTGACTTCTGTTGCGCTTAGCATGGCTTGCCTGACTAGGGATGTCGGTTCTATCACACCGATTTGCCACATAGAGACAACAGTTCCATCCTCTATGTTTGGACCAAAATCTGTCTTATCGTTCTGTAACTTGTGTCTGAGATTGAGTATGCAATCCAATGGGTCGTGACCACCGTTCTCAGCGATTGTTGCTGGGATTATTTCCAGTGCGTCTGCGAATGCCTCTATCGCCATCTGAGCACGTCCCTCCACACTAGCCGCTTGTGTACGTAGATGAGCAGCCATGGCTGCATATGCGCTTCCTCCTCCTGCAACAACCCCATCGCCGTTCATGACGAGACTGACCACACCCAAAGCGTCGTCAAAGCCCCGCTCTATTTCGTCTAGGGTAGTCGTCGTTGCACCGCGTAGCACTAGAGTGGACTGGTCTGATTCTATCTCACCTTGTACGAAGAGGTAATCCACATCATAGTGCCTCTCGCTGTAGACCATGCCTTTTGCTGAGCACTCCACATCCGCTGGGGTCTGCGATACGGATACACCTAGTGTGGACGACAATGCACGCATGGTGCTCTCTGGTAGTCTCCTCACTACGCTTATTCCCTGCTTGTCTAGGTACGTGCAGACATGGTCTGCTGCTCCATCTCTAACGAACACCATACCACCTTCGGGTAGGTATTCCACAAGCAATTTCGCCTGTGAGAGCAAATCCTCCTCACCTAGTGACTTGAACTGGGTGTACCCTTGCATATCCAATTGCACAGTGACGTTCTCATCCGTCTTCTGTGGTTCAAGACCAGTGTTAATCAGAACTATGTGTTGAGTTCTTTCTAACTCCTTCTCTAGGACGGGCATCTTATTGACGATGGCTCCATTGAAGAGGTAGGAGTCTCTCAATGACCCGCCGGGCAGTGGTAGTACACGCACCTTCTCTGCACTACCTGCCTTCTGCACTGCTTGCACGCATAGTTCCGCGACGTCGTCCAATGCTGCGTCAACGGTCTTACCTGTGATAGCAGTGCGAGCGATGTTCTTCAAATCCGAGTCTTCCATACCCACCTGACCCTCAAGCGAGAGATTGCTCTCAAGGTACTCGACTGCCATGGCCGCTGCTTGGTTGTAACCATTGCACACGATGTTCGGATGCAGACCCTTGTTCAGCAAACCCTCGCTGTTACTCAGCATCTCCCCTGTCAATACTACAGTGGATGTAGTACCATCATAGCAAAGCGCCTCTTGGGTTTTCGCACCTTCGATAATCATCTTACCACCGGGGTGAGAGACGTCTAATTCTCCCATAATTGTAGCCCCATCATTAGTGACTACCGCATTACCAGCCGCGTCTACCATCATCTTGTCTCGTCCAAGTGGACCGAGTGTGGACTTCACTGTGCCCACAATCATCTTCGCCGCATTGATGTTCTTCCTCAATGTCCCTTCGTTCTCTACCTCAGTCATCTCACTCTTCCTCCTTGATTCTCTCAATGGAGTTTTCTAGCGATGCCGCGACCTTGTCTAGGTAAGGCCACTTTACCTCATCGGCTAGTCCAGCGGCGACTTTCTGTATGTCCACCAATGAACTACCCTTGAGTATCATCTTGAAGAGCATGTCCAATGCCCTCTTCAACTTGTAGTTCTCTTCTTCCGTCATATCCCTGTATATGGGCAATTCTCCCCTTGGGTTGTATTCTACCATTCTACCTCTACCTCCATTATGTCACCAGTCTCAAAAGACCTCGACTTCAAAACACCATGTTCCTTTCCATGATGGTATATGTCGTATGTGAGTTGTGCGTCCTTCACACAATAATCACATACCTCGTCATACCTTCCCTCTCTCCATCCAATAGGAGCGTCTATGCTCTTCATGGTCTTGCTCTTCCCTAGAGTGTGAGTGACTAATGATTGGAGAGAAGTCTCTAGTTTTCCATAGGGTAAAGATGCTTTCTGGAATAGCAGTTTGGTATCAATGATGTTGTCGGATTTTTGCATGACATCACCTATTGCCCAACAGTCAAGCGACTCCTTCAATACAGGAAAGTCGAATGCCATGATGTTGTGTCCTAGAATCCTACCACCCTTCTCTATGTGCTTGGTGATGTGGTCACCTAATGTGCGAGGATGCAAGTCATGCGTCTCCACCCCATCTAACAACACATCCTCCTTAGTGAATATGTGGGCATCATCCCCATCCCATGTGGCTACCACTGATGGGTTGAACAAGGCCTTGTTGTCCCAACCACCAATCTCCCATGAGTAGTTACTCGTCTCGATATCTAGCGACATTACATCAGTCATTGTTTAACTCCTCCTTGAGTCTCAGATATACGACTTTCCCATCTTTTGCCGTATCGAACATGTTCTTTGCCCATTTGGAGAAGTGATTGAACGCAGTTCCACGAGTCACACCGTTCTGAGTCATGTATGTAGACATGACTGACCCCTTCTTCCTCCAGCCTTCTCCTCTGTTGCCTAATTCCACTGCCTCTACTGCTTGGAACGCGACTATCCACTTGTTCCTCTGCGTGGCTCTCTCGGCTACCTTAGGCCCTATCTCGACCTCACCCTCAAGCCACTGAATCAGGTTCTTGAACAGGTCATAGAGAATCTCCTTGGACATGTCCACATGCTCGCCTGAGACTTCCCAAGTCTCATCTAGCATAGCCATGTGAGTAGCGAATATCACAGTGTAGTTCTCCATAGCAGGGATGAATGAGGCAACGACCTCGCTGATACCCGGTCCTAGTCCTGTGAGTAACTCATAGTAATCCTCTATCGCATCGTACATAGCGGGGTAGAACGTCTTCTCCTCAGCGTGGAATATCTCCGACATCGACTCCTGAAGAAGTTCTTCTTGCTCTTGTCTGCTCATCGAATCCCATTCCACGAACGGTGTCTCTGTGACATCTAACACTTTGTCTCTAAGCCTCTTCTCTAGTTTAGTGAAATATTCTGTTATCTCTTCATAAGTGACTTTCAATTTAGGTTGTTTCTTGTATGCCATCTCTGCTCTGATTTGGCTGACGTTCATCCTTCTGTCCATAGTCCAGTTAGACCAGTATAGCAAAACTCTCTGGAAGATTCCCTTCGTCAGTACGTACTCCTTCACTCCCGCAGGTGGATATGTCGTAATCCACAGTGATACTAGCGATTCAGTCTCTATCCGACCCGTTTTGGTATGCTTGACGAGTGTATTGTTGTTGCTACCTACAGGGTTGCACGCTGATTGCAGATACAACACCGTCTCCTGACTGTGCTTGTTGGGATTGAGTATGATAGAACCCTCGTCGAAGTTCAGAGCCTTCCTACCATTCAAGAAGCCCTCTTTCTCTATGCTCTCCTTGTTGCCTTCGCTATCAACAATCTCTTCAAAACCACCAATCAAACCAGCATCAGTACCTGTGGTATACAGGTCTGTGGGTACGTCGATATCTCTGAGCACGTCTCCTACGAACTCCCAAGCAATCGACTTCCCAGTCCTGCTTGATTGAATCCAGAAGGTATGCACCCTTGGGTCAAGGTGACTCTCACCCCAAGGTATACGGATGTAAGGTACTGCTAACTGACCCTGTATGAAAAAGAAGGATAGCATGCCCGGTACGTCGTTATCAATGGAGGTCTTTCCGAATCTCTCGATATACCCCTTGAAGACGGGGAACTTCTCTATCGCAGTGTATGAGTTTACAGGTCGCATAATTTGACCCCTAGCGAGGTCAGTATATTATCTTTTGTTAAGACTAAACATTAGACACTTAGGATTCTTTGTTGTCGATTTATATAGCGCGACCCTCTTACTTTATTGACTTACTTACTTTTTAGACGCCTTTCTATGTGTATAACGTCTTCACTGGTCAAGACTCTAATGACTCTATCAGCGAGGGTACTACCCATCCCCTTTACCTTCATCAGGGATTCCTTGAAGAGCATCTCCTCTATCGAACCACAGGCCTCAAGCATCTTGGTTGCCATCTGATTCCCTATGCCGGGTATGGCTAGGAGCACGTCCTTACGCACATCGTTGGTGCTGACTCTCCTTATCGCCTTGGCCCCATGTACCGATGCGGGTTTGTGGAGTTTGTCATGGAGTTTAACCACGAACATCGCTGCCTCGCTGACATTAGGAGTGAAGAACACCTGACAATCGAAGTCAGACATGATGCGGGTTAATAGACCAATCAATTCATTCTGTATCGCTGAGTAGGACTTCTTCTGTCTCTTGACATACTCTGCTATCGTGCCGTGTATCAAGAGGAAGAAGCGCTCGTAATTGGCATCCATGTTGTCCAGTTGCCTCCAGAGGTGACCTGAGTTTCGGGATGAGAACAAGTCATTGATTGACTTCGCTTCTACACAGGCCGCACCGAGTAGGTAGTCACCAACGACCAGTGTCTTCCTCTCAATACTCATCCCTTCCTTCGTTGCCCTTCGCATGATAGACTCGCAAAGCCTACCTCTTTCATTAGTATCAATAAAAAGGTCAGTCATCATCCATCATCCTCTTATGAATCCCACAATACTCAGAGTCGTCTGCCTTCCTCAGTCTACATCTCTTCTTGCTTGTAGCAATTGCTGTGCATTGGTCTTCTTCCTTCGGTTTGCCCCAACAATCCTGACATAAACCACGGCTTTTGTACCCGTTCTTCTTTCTGTTGTGATTCCTAGCACGGAGTTTAACACCACATTCCTTGCATGTAATCATGTCAAATCCTCCCCAGTGCTGTCATAGAACTCACACTTTCCCGTGCATAATCCCTCAACCATGAGGGTCTTACAGTTCGCATGATTATAGCCTTTGTAAACTATGCTCTCTACTTGGGTTCGTGTGATGTCCTCATTCCAATCTACCCATCCTTGTTCTGAGCATATCTGGACTATCTCTTCCACGTGTTTCTTCTTCTCTTCCATACTTACCGATTCTGCTGGGAAAAACCATCTCATCCTATCTGCGAGATACGAGGCTAGGTGATATCTCGCTCGGTGGATGGGGTTCCCCTCTCCTAGGGCTGCTTGTGCTAAACACGGGAGTATCTTCATGTTATGGAGCGTAATGGTTGGTAACTCACCAATCTCCTTCCTCTTTGCCTTGAATGGGTTTCTCTTCTCCGGTAGAGTAAGCGCCAAGGGCTTCTCCCCTAATTCGATGTAACCACCCCTAGGTTCTTGAGCAAGTTCAAACACATCATCTTCTGAGAGAGTCATCACTTCCTCACTCGTTAATGGGGTCATCCAACACCCTCGCTTTGAGTTGTAGGAATTAGGTATGCGTATCATACCTGCTAGGTCGAAGGCGACTGTGGGGTCGTTGCATGGTAGGTCCAATAGGTTATGCCATTTTGACAACAATGTCTTCCCTGCGCTCTTTATCTGTGTTACTTCTAATCCATCAGAAGGTAGGAAGGTATCCTTCAGGGCTACCCAAATGTGGAAGCCACCACCTGTGAAGTAGATGTAGTGAAGGTAGTTATTTTCCATCAAATGCTTGTGGAGTCTCTTGACTTGCTCGTGCATGAACTCAAATTCGACCTCTGCGCCTCTGTTGCGAAAGTCCTTGCAGTCGAAGTCCATCACGAAGTGACTGACGATAGCCGAGTTATACTCGGCCCTGTGATGCTTAGGTGGTTGGGTCTTCCTATATCCGTATGCAGTGAAGTAAGCGTTGCCTGCTCCGTTCTTCCCCTTCCAGTATCTTTCCAGTTCGGCCCAGTTCCTTACGATACGACGTCCACCGTGCCTGTTGTAAGCACTAATCTCTAGGACTTCTCTAGGGAAATCAAGTGGTATGAATGGCATGACATCACCACACCTTACTCTGCATACCATTCTTGATTTCTATACCGTCTATGGAAATCCAGTCTAATCAACCGAGCGACTTCGTTCGGATAATTCTTCAAGAGCAATCTAGGGTCAATCGTCAGATTCAATACAGGAAAATACTCTCCCTTCTTCTCATCATCGGTATACCCATCAAGGGTCATTTGGCGACTCACATTGAATGAATAACCTGTCCCTCTAGGTAATGTGCTCCACATCACATGCTTTTCCAGATTCTTCATATCTCTATCCAGAATCTCCTCTGTCATTTCCATCTTCTTTTTCACGTCATTTCTCATCTTCATTCCCTCCATTCCATGCCGGGCACATTTCCATGAAAGAGCACCATGTGCAATTCCACTCTCTAGAGCCATCAGGCTTTGGATAAGAAAACGGTTTGGGTTCAAACTCGTCGTTAATGTGCGCCTTTACCACACTCTTGATTTTATTCATCACTGACTTAGGCGCATAACTGGTCTTTCTAGTACCTAGTTCCTCTATCTCCCACTCTGCTTTGACGCCGTTGTTCGCCCAGCCTCTAGGGAATTCCCAAGCCCAATGCGTGACGGGTAGGAACTCCGCATGTTCCCCCTCTTCAAGCATGAGGCGATAGAATTGCATCTCTTCTCTCATGCTCTTGGCCTTCTTGAGATTCCACTTCCCAGTCTTCAATTCCATTAAGACGAAGCCACCATCTCCATCGGAGAATATCGTATCAATGAATCCTCGTAGGTGCACTGATATCACTTCACCATTAATCTCTACATCTAGCATAGCATGGGCAGATACCTCGTTGCCCACTGCCTTCCAACTCTCTCCTTTAGTGAGAAGTAATCTATTCCACTGCCAATCTAACCACTGGTCGATGACCTCTTCCTCACCTAGGCGATAAGGACTCGGAGGGTCTGGTATGACGCTCCTCAACTTCTCTTTGGCTAACAGTTCTTTGTCTTCTTCTATTAGAGACAAGACTTCTGGTAAGACTTCATCCACGTTGTGCCAAAAGTATTCCACAATATTATGGACGTTGGTTCCTCTCACCATATCCTCGGTTTCTTCCTCGGATAATTTTAGTATGTGTTTGAATTTGTATTGTAATGGACACCAAGAATAGTCACCTATGGTACTCTTGCTTATCCTTAGTTTCATCGCTCTCCCATCCTCATCAACCATTCCCGGTTGCCATGCGTAGGTACTGCAATGATAGGAGTCTAACAATTCTGGAGTGTGCGCTTCCGCACCCCTATCCATGAGGGAGGTTTCATTGGGATTGAACTTCATGAAATCACTCATTCGCTACACCCCTCGCATCTCATCTTAGTGAATGGCTTGCGACAATTAGGACATGTAGGAGTACCCTTCACCATCAAGGTATCAGTTAGCCCCTGCCAACCACAAACACACTGTGAAATCATTCTTCCTCACCACACTTACATACATCCCCATCCCAAATACACTCAGTATCCTCATAGAGAGGGATTGTATCAGGTAGAACATCCCCGCACTTCGGGCAATCCTCCAAGTCGTACACCCATGGAGGAAGGTCGTCCTCCGGGTCACGCATGAGCCATCTATCATAGTCCGAAGTCATTTCAATCACCAGTATTTCTTAGGTTTAGGCGCACCAGAAGCCTCATCCAAATCCCATCCTAGCACTGAATACAGTACCTTCAATTTGGCCTTGATGAACTTCTCCACGACTACGGGGTAGTCTATTTCAAAATCATTAATCTCATCTGAGTCTCTGAAACCAACCACGTTAGTGTTCGGCTTATCCTCGGGTGTGCCTAGGATGTAGAGCCAGCGTACGCTATCCCCAGTCCTATACGGCATCTTAGGATTGATGTGCTCGTTGTAGTAGTAGGCCCCTCTCACGGCCATAGGTGGAGTACCCTCGTACTTCTCCTTCCCTATCCTACCATATGGAGCCAGTTCTTCCACACTCATCTCACCATTGAGCGCCTTTATCGCTATGGGCCTTATTGCCCCATTGACTTCCTCTTCGTTAGCCCCTGTACCGACCATGTCAAACACGGTTCCTTGTACGAGCCTAGTTAATGGTGAGGCATTGGATGACTTGAAAGCGAAGCCTGTCACCTTCATTGTACCCTTCTTACTCTCAGGCCATGTGATGATACCGAAGTTCCTGTTCTTCACATCAGCCGTAGTCCAGTAGTCGAAGTAAGCCTCAAACTCCACATTCATGGTAGGTAAGTCGAATTTTTCACGTATCACTTCATTCAAGTGCTCTACTAGAGTATCCACTTCATCGAATGGAACTTGTATGTAGCCCGAGTCTGTGTGACCAGCAAGAGCACGATAACCTTCCTTCTCGCTCTCGGTCAGAAGAGTCTCAATGCACTTCCTACCATAGTACGTGATAGTCGCTCCTACATCGGGGTCTATCCAACCACCCCCGACTCTCCTCTGCGATACGTAACCATACATGGCATTGGTTGCCACCTTCACTGCCAATTGTAGCATGTCGTATTGGAAGGCTTCCTCCTTCGTCTCCGCATCCTTCATCTTCTGCTTGTACTCCTTCCTGAGTTCCATCATGTCATGCACGATGGCAGGGAGGATGCCTGTCTGCTCCCTGTCCCAGTGCGTGCCGTTGCCTACGCTTCTGATGCCCTCGCCCCCACCCCTTCTCTTCGTGGTGAGGCACAGGTTAGCATCTAGGATGATTCTAGGGTACATGGATGCGAAGTCAAGTAGTGCTACTCCCTCCCATCTACCGGGCTTCGTCTCTGCCACTGTAGCAGCGGTGAGCGTATCCCTCTGTCTGTTGAAGAGAGTAGGGGCCTTGAGTGGAGTACGACGAGCGAACTGCCCTCGTAGGTAGTTAGTCACGTTATGCGTGCTCTTGAATTGGACACCATGCGCCTTCTGCATGGCTATGAAGAACGGGATGGCATTGAGTTTCTCTGAGCATCGCCTCAGTAGTGTAGTATCTCTAACACAGTAATCCACGAACTCATCGAAGTTCTCGACCCACCACGTGAATACATCCGCATCCATCTTAGCGCCCTGCTCACCAAACTCCTCCGTGAGTTCTAGATGCTCGGCTATGGTAGCGAGTTTCCTATCCCTGAATTGCCCCTTACCACCCTTCTGCCATAGGGTTTCCAGACCGCTCCCCGTCTGCCATGCCAATGCGGTATCGAAGCAAAGCCTGCCGAGGATTGGTTGTTGTGTATCTCTATACCCCTTATTCTTCCTCGGCTTGATAACTTGGTTTATCGGGCTGAGTTTATTTGGGTCTTTGAGCCTCCTCATCAGTTGTGGTAAGTCGGCCCACATCAACGCGTGAGCAATCAAGATATCAGGGTCACAAGCATTGAGATGGTCAAGAAAGCCCTCGTGCATAGCGGTCTCATTCTCATACATATGTAGAAGATAACCACCCTCTCTCGTTATGTATTGTAGAGTCACTTCTTCGTCGAATACCACTGTGCTGTGTCCTTCCTTCCAAGCGAATACCACCGGGCATTCAGCGTGAGTATCGTCAATCGCTATCATAGTAGTAGCACCCTCATGTGGAGTACCAGCGGGTTGCCACTCCATATCGAAGTACCAAATCCTCGGGACGAAGTCTGGTATGTCGTTCACATCGGGGAACATGTCGAACATGATTAGGTCTTCATATGGGGTATCAGCCTCATACGTGGTAATCTCATTCTTGATTTCATACAACACAGTAGGGTTAGGGCAGTCCAGTCTCATTAGTTCCGTCTTCTCATCAGAAGCCATGGCGGTTATGTCCGGCTGGCATCTCACACCGGGATATCTGGAAACGACCCTACTGAGCCTTCTGTGGTTGATTTGAGCGGGTATCCAGCAATGTGGTGCGATGTAACCATCGTCCCCCGGATTCACTGTCTGCGTAGTAAGTCCGTTCTCTGTCCGTGTGCGTAGGTATATGCTCGGGTAGCCCACATCGTCCCATCCATTAGGATGGTAGTAGTCGATTATCATTCTTCTTCATCTCCCATGTACAACCACATCCCCCTGTTACCAACACTAGGTAGAAACCTAAATTGAGGATGAATTCTAATGAGGCTCGTCAGTTGTATGGGTGTTGTCGGCACGCTCTTGTGTACCTTCCCATTCACGCCTTTGAATGTCCTCATGTACTCCAATAGTTCAGCCAATCTAAATGGTACACCTATGCCCTTCTCCTTACCGAACTGAGTCATGGCTCTGCGCTTGTAGAAGTGCTTGTGTATCCCCGCCAACCGACTCACTCCTCTTGGTCTATCACTATGAGTAGCCTGTAAGAGTTTGCTCCCTCTTGCTCAATCACCAATGCAGTGGAAGGACCAAAGTGTATCTGACTATTACCGGGTTGTATGTACGCAAGACAAGGTAGCAACCACGAGCCGAAATTAGCCTTCACGCTATATGCCGGACCCACTGTATTGGATAGATTCGTAGTTGCGAAAAGCCGTACATCGTGTTGCTTGCCAGCATGTATGGAAATCTCCCCGCTCTCTGCATTGGCAGTGAAATGGTAATCAGCACCAGTGTTGAGCAGTTTCTTCAACGAGGAGAGTCTGAGCATCTGAGATAAATCGGCATCTCCATGGACAGGGTATTCCCCTTGACCGAAAGTAAGCCACCCGTTAGCCATGGACGCATCAACCAGTGATTCGTATGTGGGCACGAGTTTGTTACTGATGCAATCAGTCACTGGTAATTGCATCTTGAGTTCGTTGTTGGTGATGTAGAGCGTCTTGCCGTTGCTTATCTGTTTGAACGTCACGTCCCCTTCGCATTTCCTCAAGAACGCGCACACCTTATCCAAATCCGATATCGTGATTGTACCGCCTTTGGTGATTGCTCCCTCGTATGTCTCACTGACAGTGAAGTAATGGGTCTGATAGCCCACGCTGTAGTCCAAAGCATCTGCGGTATCAGAAAGCGATAGCGTCAAATCATTGATTGCACTATCGAACTGACCCAAGTGCTTGAGCCATTCCTTGCTGTCCAGTGTGATGCTCGCCATGTTATCATCTCACAGTTTCTCCAGTTCGGGTAGCCCGAGCCAGTTCGGGGTCTTACCCTGCTCGGTGACGAGGATGATGCTCCTCTGTCCTTGTAGCATTGCATCGGTCTTGCTCTTCTCAAACGTAGCAGTGTACTCGGAGCGTATCACACGCCCGTCTTCTCCCTCTAAGTCATTCCTCTCGCACAAGACGATTTGGTACATGTAATTGCTAGACGACTTCTCCCAAGCAGGCTTCCACGACGCAGCCGTGTCCTCATTCCTTCCTTGAGTGTAGTTCGTCATCTTCAAGTGCGTCTCCCAAAAGACTCGCACACCCCTCTTGACGAGAGCGCGACAAAGCGCAGTAAGTTGATGAAACCGAGTGGTCCTAATCTGCCAGTCCCATTGGTTCTGTATTCTAGTGCCCTTACCAGCGCCTCTGTTGTCTGCCGCTTCGATACCATCCTTGGCTAGGCCTAGGTCGGTGATTCTCATGTTGTTCTGACAGATGTTGTCCCACAGGTCTATGCCTGTAACGTGCACACCCCATAGAGACTCATGCTCGTCCACTAGGAATTGCATGATGGACATAACCCTATCATGTGTGGCAGGATAGTCATAGGCAGTCCTATCGCCCTTCTGCATGACCCAAGGGTCCCAACACCTGATGTTGTTGTTATCGGGGTAGAATGCCGACTTAGTTCCGGCTCCTCCACCATCGAAGTCAAGTACAGCGAGAATGTCGTCCCCTCCTTTGTCACAGTGCTTCTGGAAGGCATCGAATACGATACCCGTCTTACCAGTGTTCTCATGTCCTACGAGCGCCATGAAGATGTGAGTCTTCGGCCCATGCTTGTGGAGTTGGTTGAACTCAGCACGAAGTTCTGAGAATGCGTCTGCTCCTCCTCTCTTGTGCGCTGGGGTATCAGCACGCTCAGCCGCCGCTTCCTTGGCTAGTTCGTCCTTCTTAGCCTCACCGAATCCTGCCATTCACTCCTCCTCCATTATGAGTCGCTCTAGATAGACACATAGGTCCATTGCCTCCTCTTGGGCATGGACGAGCCACTCCCTCTTCGACAAGTCCTTGCGTTCCATCGTAGTGCCGTACTTGTTCAGTCCGGCCATAGACCGCTTCGCAATCTTGATTATCACTCTATCTTCTACTTCACTCATCAGTCTTCCCTCTCTTCTTCGCTTGCTTCTTCTGCAAAGGTTGCATTGAGTTCCTGTATGTCCCTCTTCACCTGAGCCAATGCTGCATCCACGGTATTCGCAAACCCTTCTAGTATCCTCAGGAATGCCAATCTCTTTCCATGCTCTCCCTGCAATTGTTGGGCTTGCGCTAACAGTGTATCGTACCCTCTCTGTAGCGACTCTTTCGTCGCTATTTCCGCCTCTAGTTCTTCTTCCAATTGTTTCATCGTCTTCTTTGCCATATTCTCACCTCAGTCGAATTGTCCCGAGCCAGTGTCACCACCGCCCATCCTCCGTCTTGAGCGTCTGTTGTCTGCATAGACTCCCATGACCTTGATGTTCGGCAGTTGCTCACCGTCTCTAACGCTAATCCCTATTCGTCCGTATACCAGCACAGTGCTCTTCTCGGCATACCCCCATAGTTCGTCATCCACATCAGTGAAGTGGAACGGGTTCGTCATGTCATGACAGGCACTACCTATCCAACACATTACCTCGCTACCATTACCACCGCCGTGTATGTTCTGTAACCCCATGCTAGTGAGGGACAAGGAGTAGCCCCTGCCGTCCTCATCGTACTCGTTGTCCCTGCCTTCCGTGTTCATCCGGCTGACAGTACCCTTGGTTATGACGAGCGGTCCAGCCGCGCCGTCTCTACCATCGCTACCTGTGAATGTCCTCTTCCTTGACTCATATGCCTCCACCAATTCGTCCAGTGGTACGTATAGGTCATCGACGAACTCCTCGTCAGTCCAGAACTTGAAGGGTTGTAGTAGGGCCTTCACGTCATCACCGACGAACTCATTTGTGTACTTCATCGTCTTATCGAAATCCGAGTTAGTACTGAGTATGTCCTTGTAATTGTCATTGGTCGACGTGGACTCCCTCACCTGTATAGCGCAAGGCACACCGAGTCGCAGGGTCATGTTGCGATTCTTATCGGTTAGGTCTATCCTCCAAGTCTCCACCAGTCCCTGTCCTACGAACTTGTTCTTCTCGTTACCTAGGAAATAGGCATACCGACCCATCTGCGTATGTGGGTAAGGGTTACCCGCCTTGCTTAGAAGGCATAGCCAGTCATCACCTACTCGGAAACCGAGCGAAGGTGGTTCTTCGACAGACTCCTCTGTCTCTATCACCTTGTTGGTAGTATTGATGTGCCAAAAGGAGCCTTCCTTCATGTAATGCCCTACCACGCCATCGGAGAGAGCAGTGTTGCTATTCTCCTGCCACTTCTGCGTAGCGTTCCTCACGAACCACTGTCTCCTGTCGGATGTTCTCATGTCCACCCCTAGGAACTCACCTACGTAGGTGACTAGGTTGCTACCGCTACCACTCACAGTGGAGCGCCTGTCTGCTGTGAAGAATCCCTCACCCCAGTCAAGTAGGAGGTCAGCGTCTTCCACTCTCCAATCGTCGCACCCATAGGCATCAGCGATGTGTTCTATGAAAGATTCTATTACCTTCTCCACGTTTTCTCCTGTTCTCTCGGCCTGCATCTGGAAGCGCTTCATCACTTCCTCAGGCCAGTCTTCATTCTTCATCCCCTTCTTGAAAGGGTTCTTTTCTTCATCACTCATTGTGTCACTTCCTTTTTCATTTTTGCTACCATGTAATCACAGTAGGAATAGTCATCTCCGGGCCATGTATATTTGTGTACCATCATATCACCGTACACCGCCATTATGTCCCATATGGAATCCAAAGCCTCATCACTCTCAAAGTGGGAGTAGATGTTGCGATAGAAGCCGTTTAACACGTGGGGTAGAGGTTGCCCTGCCTTCAATAGTCCATGAAGGTTCTGTCTGAGTCTGAGCCAATCACCTTCTACTGCTAGTTCAACGCTATCATCCTCCGACATAGCCTCAAGCATCTCTACGCGCTCCGTAATCTCATCGAATTTTATCGAATCTAAGAACATGATACAAGCACGTAGGTCTCCATTCATGAGTTCGACGAGCCTTGCTAGTTGAGCATTCAGTATCTTACCCTCGTATTCCACTTGTGCATCCATGTTGGGTAGTATGAATTGCAGTCTATCTGCCCCGGCCTGTGGTGATACGGGTTTGAAGGCATACACCTTGCACCTAGAGCGGATGGCAGGACGTATCTTCTCCATGTCATTGCATGTCAGTATCAGCATCGCATTCCTACTATGCTTCTCTATCAACTGGCGCATGGCATCCTGTGCCTGTGGTGTGAGACCATCTGCCTCATCCAAGAGTATGACCTTCCTCGCTACTCCTATGCCCTTGCTCCTCATAGAGAACTTGAGTTCGTTACGGATGAAGTCGATGCCCCTATCGTCACTCGCATTGCTCTCAATGAAATTCATGGGTCCGAAGTCCTCCTCCAACATATATCGGGCTATCACATAAGCAGCGCTAGTCTTACCTGTACCCGGTGGTCCTGAGAATAAGAGAGCCTGTGGGAAGGACGTCTCCTTCCATCCCTTTGCATCACTAACTAGGTCATCCAACCCGGCTAGGTCACTCAGTGTGAGTGGTCGTGCTTTCTCTATCAGTTCCATGTTTTTGGATGCTGAGTTAGTTTATATAGTCAAGAGCCATTTCTTGTTCTTCATCATAGGATTTAACCCAATTTAGAAACTCATCCCACGTCTTAGGTATGGGATTGTCTATCACCCATTCAATCATGTGCCACCCGACCTTATCGGTGATTGAGTTCCTGATTGAGTACATACTATCCAACCTATTCAGTAGCAATACCCATTTGGCTATGCTCACGTTATCGTAGTAATTCTCCTTCAACTCTATGTCGAATGGGCTTAGGAAAATCTCCACGCATCTCCTCTGACCCTCAGTCCCACTCTTGAACAGACTACGCCAAGTAATTCTCTTCTGCACTCGCATCCCCAACTTGGAGTCGCTTCTGTTCTCCACCCATGTCTTCATTCTCAGTTCCGTGAGCATTATGCCCAACCCCATCCACTCTTCTCTTCTATCCATCTCAGCCATTGTCCACACCTACCAAATCAACATACTGCGTTACATCGGAAATACCCATCTCGTTCTCCACGGATATGAAGGTAGGGGAACTCAACACACCCATCCTCCTATCTACAAAGGGAGAACTGACGCCGATTACAATACACTCGTCCTCAGGTATTATGCGCCAGTTCTTCTCGTCTTTCTCTATCTCTCCTACTCTCCTTCTCACATCATATAGCACAGAGTTTTGCTCCGAGAGTATATGAAGTTCGCAAAATCCAACGGGTATGAACTCAACACCATCTAAGGCAGAGAAGGAGATGGTTATCTGTCCGTCATCGTTCTTCACACCATCCAATCTGAGATAGTGCTTGTGGCCTTCTCTGTCTAATATGTAACCATTCATGGATGAAGGAACGAACGGCCCGGTATCAGGGAACCTAATCATCCCATCCGACTTGACGAGCGCCTCCCAAGACTTCACCTGCTCAGGCCAAGCAATCGGGTCTTCATGTGACTCAGCATATCTGTGTAGCCGTCCCCTTAACCCTAGTTGTGGATAATCAGGGTATGCCACGTCAGTAACAACAGTACCAACACGTTCCACTACCATGTCATCGTAGGCCCAGTCCTTGAGGTACGGGGAGGAACTGGAGAAGTACTGCAAGTCTACCTTACCACCCGGTATCAGTTGGAAGACACCACCGTTGAAATCAATCAAGCCCTCATGTGGCTTATGCTTGCTCCATCTGCGATACCACCGCTTCCTCAACGCAGCATTAGGCTTGCGCCACCACTCTTGGGGGTCATACAGTTTCTCTATGTCGTTCTCTATTGCATCCAGTATCTCCTTGTCGCTTAGGAACTTCTCGCTATTGTGTATGACTTCCGGGCTTAGGTCTTTTTTACTCGCCATGACATTGAGGAAACGCCTACGTGTAAAGGGCATCTTTCCCACTACCGATGACCAGAATAACTTAGCCTCCGTCTCATTCATCTGCTTAGTGATAGGTAGGAAATCGGATTGTCCTTTCACGAATGCTTCTCTCACTACCAGCATCTCATCCAATGACCACCGAGAGCGATTCGACCCACTGCTCTCGGATGCCAGTAGTAGTGGTGTGGTGGTTGTGTTCAGTTCCTCAAGTATCTCTATGGGTGTTTCTAGTTCTCCTGCTACTTTCAGAAGTAATACTCTTTCAGTCAGGGTTTCTTCAGGGAAAAAGACGTCATAGATTTCTTGGGGACCCCTACAGGTATACAACCCGTTCTTGTCACCGAGTCGATATGACTCCCATATCGCTGATAGGTCGTAGAAGGACGTCAGGAGAGAAGCCCCCGATAGTCCTCATACCACTCGTTGAGTTTGGGTTGTGTGCCCTTCCCCCTATGCTTCTTGGTTATCTCAATGACCTTCCTCACGGTGATGCCCGACTTGTTTCCTCTAGCGACCAAGTATAGACAGTCCACTAAGAGAGCATAGTCGCTACGCTTGTTGTTCCATGATGGGTCAAGTCTGATTTTCTCGTAGTACCGTATTGCTAACATGGTCTGCTTGGGCGATAGCCCGAATAACAAGCCTAGTTGGTAGCCTTCGATGACATCGTAACTCAACGAATCACCTGTCGTTGATATAGGTGTAGTACATGGTTCGCCATACCTCGTTGTAGGCATTGTGTAGCGTACCGTCTTTTACAGAGTTCTTGAAGTTGGGATAGTCAATCATAGCCACTGAATCTGCTATCACCTTAGCAACCACGTCCCTCGATATGAAGGCTCGATATGGGTAATCCGCATCTGAATCCTTGAAGTAATCACAATCAGGGAACGTATTCGTAATATGTTCCAATTTCCTTGCTCTCACTAGCAGTCTTTCTTCATCATTGTAGTCCTCTACAATGCTTAACCATCCGTTGTTCAATCCTATCCACATGTTCTTCCCCTCTTTTCTCTATTTGATGCTTATTTATAAGTATCACGCCACTCGCCTCGCTACATCTTCTATCCTCTGTTGCATGATGTTCCTCGTCTGTGCATCACGCAATGAAGACAGTGCTTGTTCCATGGCGTCTTGACCGCCATAAGCATCGAATGACCTACCCATCTCTTCCTCTCCCAT
>CEQA01003691.1_pt1 | contig 18077 bp, 21 predicted proteins | sample 530501 | NCBI WGS metagenome assembly CEQA01 (sample SAMEA2620227, study PRJEB7988) | marine metagenome | isolation source: saline water (ENVO:00002010), including
ATCTTCTCAAGAGCTGAGGCCTCCACGAAACCCGGGGTGATTCACCTTGCGTCTGATATGAAAAGTGTCGTCCGCCACTAGCAGCTCACGGACAGAAGCGGACACTCCCCAGAGCCAGCACCTTACTCGCAAGCAGTAGAGGGAAACACTTCGCCCAATAGTGACGCCAGTGCTCGCGCCTCGGGAGTAATCTGAAAACGATTCACATACAGCACAAATGCGACCACGCCGGACATTGCAGCGGAGGGGCCAGGCTTATCAAAGCGGGATCTTCGAGTGGCTCATTGCCATACCCGCGAGTGCTTTTTCAAGAGCGTTGGCAACTTTTCGCGCAGCGGTCTTTACTACGAAGCAGACTCTACTGATCAGGAAATATCTGGTGTTACGGATCGGGGTAGCTGATCGTGCTTTACATGCTCCCATCACTACGAAGGAAGCGCAAAATGAAACGCCGAGCAGGTGCAGGGTGCATTACAGGTTTGACGCTGCTGATTAGTCAAGCAGAGGCAATGGCTCAAGCGAGCATTGCCGCCGAGAATATAATCGACACAGTAAGCTTCTCGTATACTGATGTTACTGGAACCAAGCAGAAAGAAGACGTGACACTCTTGCGGGACGAGCGGGACGTAAAACAGTGGTACTACGTTCCGAGTAAACCCGTGCTTGTGACTACATATGTAGGCGACAAAGCCATCCCTCAGTTCAGCTTACTAACCTACGACTACAAAGAACCCGGGAGCCAAAATATTTCAAGCGCGGGTCTACTTAATTTTTCTGCCCGGTTATCATTGCCTTCTGAAGCTAATGAAGCAATGCTTGCAGCGGCTAAGGAAGCAGTGGCAAAAAAGCAAGGTACAGCTATTGCAAGCAATATGCGCATTGCAGCATTGCCAATCAACAAGGCCGCCGTCGCTGTATATGCAGGAGATGGTAAGTTAGTCGGAACTGCCGAGGGTACAGGTACTGCGCCTACGTTTGCCTCGCAGGCCATGGCCTTCAGTATTCCGCTGACTCAACTCGGAGCGGCCGTGTTCGACGATTTGGTCAAGGGTACAACAGGGGTTAGAACAGCTGTTGCATTTTCCTACAACGGAATTACTCCAAAATGCGGTTACCGCATTACGACAGACTATTCGCGCGCTCGGGATTTTTATAGCAAAAATGAGAAGATTGCGGCGCGTGCCAGCTACTACGGCTGGTTCGGTGGCTCGTATAACAAAGACGCCACTGATATACGAGACGCGCTGATTCAAGAGGGTGCTTTGAAAACTGAGATCCTCGCCTCAAATGAGTGCGCCCCTGAAAGACTGGATGCGTTGATGCAGCCCATACTAAAACGCATCAACGACCAAGTCCTAGCAACATTTAAGCCGCCAGAGAAAATTGATCCCACGGTAGCAGGTACTCCTTCTACAGGCGGGTATTTTGGCGGGGTAGGTTATTCTGTGGCGGTCAAAAAGCTTACAGAGTTGACCATCCTAAAGGAGACCGTGAACTTCGAGCAAGCTACCATTGTGGAGCGCAATACCGTAGCGCAGGGGTTTATTGGTATCGGTAGTTATTCTGAGGATATACGTAAACAGCTAATCACGGTGGTCGACGGAAGCATTAATTCTGGAGTGTACTTCGCGCTGCCCCAAGTACCGGAGGGAATCGAACGGGTGGACATGACGGTAAGTTTGAGGGCGGGTGACAAGACCTACGCCAGTAGTTCATTCCAATACACGCGAACAGCAAACGCGTGGAAAAGCCTGCAAACCGGGAGTTCTACGGAACGTATTAGCTTCTCAACGAAAGGTGTTGAGCAAGAGCTTGGAAAAGTAGCAATTGAAGATGCGCAGTTGCGTGTCAATAAGGTTCTTCGCACTACACAGCAAGAGAGCGCGAGCATCATCGATGATGCGAAGTTATCAAATGCAGTCATGGCCTTAGATTTACAGCGTGGTTTCTACGGTGTTCGAATTTCGCCATCTGCCATATCCTTCAGCGAATTGGGTGGTGATTTCGCTCGAATTCAAGTAATTGCCAAGGCGGGCAACAAAACCAAGAGCTATGTCTTCCGGGCATTTAATGCAAACGGGGTATGGCAGGCTCCTCAGGATGATTATTTCTTTGTCCCTTCAAAGGACTTACCCGTAAGTCTAACTGTAGTGGCCGTTTATAAAGACCAATTACCAGACATCACCAAAACAGTTAGTATACCGGTCGACGGCATCAAAGATGTTTTTCTAGACACTGTATTGAGAGCGCCATGAGGCTCGCTCAATCGATACTTGGATCATGTCTGCTGTTAGGCAGTGTGTATGTGCAGGCTGATAATCTCGAACCTTTTGTCCTTTATGCGTCGCACCCAATTTGCGGCTACAACCCTGCTTTCGACCATCTGCAGTCTGCTCCGGCAATGCCGTTCGCGAAATGTCGCACCTTGGCTGTAGGCTATGACGTCAGTAAGTCGTATCCCGATCCAGGTGTAGATGCGCTGTCCAAGCTTCTTATAGCTATAGCTGATGCGGGCGGGTGGGATTTCTATTTTGCTCCGTTGAATCAGATCCCTCTAGAGTGCCAGATTCGTTTTCCGCTCTACTCTCCTACGGGCCATATCCCAGTCCCCGACGTAGGGAACATCCCTGCTCCTGGTTTTGGTGCTATTCCAGCTACACCTTCACCTTACTCAGCCGCTGCTCAATTCCCGCCTTGTACGGTCAAGATGTTGAAGGACTACGTAGATAAATACAATGCGCAGCCAATCGTAGATTCAGTCAAACGGTTTGAGCAATGCTTGCTAAGACTCGACCTAGATAACAGTGATACGGTGCAGCAGTTACTGAAAATAACTGCAGTGATCAAAGTGGCAGGAACCTTTATCACTCTTGACGAAATCACAGAGCTGCTCGAATAGAACTGCGCAGCCTGGGAGTTATCAAACCTTGTTTAATCAACAGTCTACGAATAGCTTTACATACTTTGGTGTCTGCACTGAAACAGGCCACTGCATCGGATGGTCGTAGGCAAAATATCCTTCGACAACATGATTCTATTATATTAATCAGCTGTACATTCGGAGGGCAGTATCATGAGCTCATGGATGCAGTCACTAGGACTAGTGTTCACCTTGCTTTCGGCTAGCCAAGCAAGTCTGGCTAGGATCGAGCTACCAGCACAGTCATATGATCTTTCAGAAAATTCATATTCGATATTCAGTGTGGATACCAAAGGGCGTAACACAATAGTGCTGTACGCAGATGAGCTAGACTTGGGCGGGTTGTCTATCTCGCCCGTACTTGAACGACCACAGCGAACCCCTGATATAATTGTGATAGCCCAAACCCTACGAATAGGGCCGCGCACCACTTTTTTACTTGACGGCCAGTACGATCTAATGGCTCTACAGGATCTGCGTGGAGGCGACCTGTATCTGATTGCAGATACCTTGATTATAAATGGGCAAGATAAAGGCAGTCTTATTTCGGCGATGGAGGTTAACCAGGGAGGCGGCTACAATCCATCAGACGCAACCAAGTTCCGCTCACGCGATGGTCAAACGCTTGTCTTCGTAAATAAGGTGGAGCTAGCACCGGATTTCATCGTGGCACGTACCAATGCTTTGAATATCAAAGATAGTCCGGCGAACGATGTTCCGCCAGTAGTAATGAAAATAATGAGCCGTGCTTTTTCGCCCGGTAACTCCATCCACAAAGCTGTAGAAGCAGGCACCTCAGTAAAATGGAACTCCCTTGGAGACGCAGTTAACATGTGGCTAGACGAGGAGCCGCTAGATCAAGTCGCAATACGTGAGTTAGGCTTGGTTCGCCAGAGAGTGAATCCTTTTACTGGAGATAACCTACCTGACGTGGCGGCAATGATGGTGGACGCAAATAAGTATGTTCCATCACAAATCCTGTCTGCATGGTATGTACAGTATTTTGAACGTAGCGCAACCATCGCTCAGACGGCTGTCTGGAGTCGGGACTATGAACGCGCCGCTGCCACCATCCGCATCGCCCGCTCTCTGGCAGCTTCAGCTCCCGCTTCCGCCAAGACTGACGCTATGTTCAAAAAAGCTATATCAGATCTTCAGACGGTGGAGAATAAACTGACACAGGAAAGCGTGGTGGAGGATCTCACTTTTCCGATTGATGGAGGCCCCCCACTGACGGTAACAGTCATACGTGATCTTGTCGGACACCGAATATCCATCATTCCTCATCAAGTTCTACTTAGCAGCGTTCAGGACAGCGATTCAATTCGGTTCGGCTTTATGTCCCAGTCGGGTGAGGACGTGCATGTCATCATGCGCGGACAACTCACAGTTGACCCTAGCGTGTTTGAGCATGTACGTAGAAAATTTCCTGATGCCACGTCAGACATTCGTGTTGCTGACAACCTTATCTATGACACGATAAATTTAGGCATGGGCAACAACTTGGTTAGTGGAGGCGTGCAGGTTAAAGATTCGGGGAGCGTGGTGTTCGATCTAGTGCTAAAAGGTTCCCAGTTCGTACCAGCACTACTGAGACTAGCGCAACCCTTCGGTATCGACGCCAGCGTTCACTGGAAGCACCCGGGCTTAAACTTGGATGGTAGAACCTCGGGTGTAAATATCGCGCTCGGTCGCACTGAGTTCACTCTGATGGCTAGGAATGGCGCCTTATCTAACCCTACCTCACTCGCGGTTGACGTGGACTACGTGATGGATGGTGGTACTCTCCTTAGTGAGGGTTTTCCTCTTCGAATCGCCGCTGGGCAATCCATCAACTTGAACTGCGTCTCCGAGTTATGCTATGCGCCAGGATCCGCTTTGCGATGGGTTCTCCCTGCCTCTCAGCTTGACTCCTGGCTCGTTCCTATTCCGTTGTCCTCCAGCGTTACCTCGTACGTATTCGAGAACCATCTTGATGAACACTCACGACCAAATCAAGGACGCTTCCTCAAGGTTGCTCTGGATGTCACCTATGCTGCAGCGCCCAACGCTGTACCTCAAAATACTGGCACCTTCATCTTGGGCCCACGCGGAACGACCGAAGCAACGCGAGCGTGGCCATTCATTATTTCTACGTCAGGAGTAGGCAAGTTCGTGATTTCAGGTCGTGCTTATTGGGAGTATGGATATCACGACCTGCTCCCCAGGGCAGTAGAAGGTACGTTAACGACCATTGATGACTCTTGGCTTGCCAAGTAGCTACTCGCACCATTCTGTCTAAAACCTAGCCCTCCAGCCCGGAGCAAGCATCGCCGTTCCTATCAAACCGAGGATCGATCGACACCGTCCTGATCAGCTTGAATGGGAGCCTGCCTATGTCCGATAGCTTCCGCTTAGGTAATCATAACCACAACCAGCTTCTTCAGATCTCTACTCGTCCAGCGAGTTGATAGCGGCAGCGTGTTGGTGAATAAGGCTGGCTGAGATGCCTCTTTTGACAGGCAGGAATCGGAATGATGTCAGATGCCGTTTTTGTTTTGCCCCGTATATTATGTACTCATTCCCGTACCACTTAATCGAAAATTAGGATCTGCCATGTCAATCATTGCCGAGTACAAAGCCCTGCAAGCCCAAATCGCCGAGCAGCAGAAACGCTTGGAAGCTCTCGAAAGCGACGGGAAACTGCAAAAAGAAATCGAGTTTGAAACCAAGCTGCGCAATCTCTTGGCTGACTACGGCTACTCCTTGCGTAACGTGATTGCCGTGCTCGATCCAAAGGCCGGAAAAATTGCTGAGGCGCCTGTGAAAGGCCCACGCCGTGAGCGCACGCTGAAACGCTACAAAAACCCGGAAACTGGCGAGGTTGTCGAGACCAAGGGAGGCAACCACAAGGTGCTGAAGGCTTGGAAAGAGCAGTACGGTTCCGAGCAAGTCGAAAGCTGGCTGCAATAACTGGTCAGGTAACGTGGGAGGGTCGCATTAGCGGCCCTTTTCCTATTAGGGTCTTACAAAAAGACGTCTGCAGAAACACGAAAACGATCCGAAAGTGCCCGGATGTGGTGCACATTTAATTGGCGCTTGCCAGAAAGCACCTCGGAAATGACTGACTGGGTAGCGACCTCTGGTAGATCCCCTTGGCCCAGGCCTTGCTCTTTCATCAGGTAACGCAGCACTTCTACCCCGCCTGCTTTCGGCAACGGCCGACGAAGCTCGTCGTAGGCTTCAATCATGTCCCCGACACGTGATGCAAGGCCAGCCAAAGGGTGATCCTCATCGTCGCCCACCAACGCCAGCAACTCATCCAAGGCCTCGACCAGAGCATCATAGTCGTCCTCGTTCGTTGGCTTGCTCAGCAACGGGGCTACGTAACGCCAGTGCTCGCAGGCCTGCTTGATCAGTTCAGACATGGATACTCGCTCCACTTACAGAGTTCTGCCTCATCCGGCAGAAGAGTTTGGCTTAACCTGATGGAGATCGTTTAAGTATAGAGGTTGATAGATAGATCAGTCTGCGCGAGCCGGATTCTACGGTGCTAGATAGGTCGCTCTTGACCTAATACCGCCCTTCGCGTCCGGCAAAATCGGCCACGAAGCAGCCGTTGTGTGCCTTTTCCATTATTTGCTATCAATGGATATTTATCGGGAGCTTCCGCTATGGATAGCGCGCAGCAAACCTTGGCTGAGGCCTACTACGATGTGCTCAACGCCCTGCCGCAGCACTGGCTTGACCGTAGCAAAACTCAGGATCCGGAATACGCCAAGCTCTCCGGACTATTTCTTCCTGGCACTTCAGCCTCCTACCAGTCAGCACCGCAGAAAATTATGGTGGTCGGGAGAGAAACTCGCCGCTGGGATGTGTTGAGGGGCGATGACAAATTTCAAAGCCTGGAAGATTACATCTGCAAGGCAATGACTACACAGCAGGATCACCTCGCCAAGTTCATACGTAAACCTAGAGACCGAGGGGAAAGCTTTTTCAAGCTACTACGCGACTTGGCCGACGACCACGGGGTTCAGAGTTTAGCTTGGGCAAATTTGTTCAGTTTCGCATGGAACAAAAAGTCACCTATGCGATGGGAGCACTTTCCAACTTTGCTGGAAATCTCGGAACGACTTCTCAAGGCACAAATAGAAGTTCTAAGACCCGACATCATCATCTTTGCAAACGGCGTTAACAGTGCGAAATTCCGGCAACGTTATTTTCCACATAAGGGTGAAGGAAGTGTGTGTACTGAGTTGGCCGACTTTTGCCAGGAGGGAGTGCCGCGTAGTCAACTCTGGCAATTCAGGCTTCATCAGCGAATCAAATGTTTTCGTATACAGCACCCCAGTAGCATCAGCGCATCTTCTCGAGCAGCGCGTCGGTTTTTGCTGGGACATTTACGCGGCGGTGGCGCCGGCGGGTAAATGCTATCAGTTCTCCTGCATTACGGAGCGTAGCTATCAAGCACCGACCGCATCCGGCCAAAAGCCGGCCTTTAAGCCGCGCCACTTCTGGGACTGAGCACTTCCCCCTAATGCGTAACTCCCCTGAACTACGCCGCATTTCCCCCAAACGGGGCAATTCACTTCCCCATATGCCGTTGGCTGTTGCTGCGCAACCGGAAGAACCTGAAGGAGCAGCGTTATGCCCGGGCATCCTCGCCAGCGCACGATTCCACCTGCACACCAGTCTGCTGGAGGGAGTGAACAACCGGATCAAGGTGATCAAACGCATGGCCTACGGCTTCAGGGACTCCGATTACTTTTTCCTGAAAATCAAGGCCGCCTTCTCCGGGAAATTCGATGGGCCAAAGAAAGGCCCCGAAGTGCCTGTTTTATCTATCCGCGCTCCACCAGCTCTGGGCGCTATGTACTGCCATGGGTGTAGTGGCCACTCTCGGAAGCCCGGCAATTGCTTTCTGCTCGTAATCCTTGAGCAGATCCAGCTCCTCCGCAGTGAAGTCATACCTAGACTGGCTTTCCAGTACGGCTCGTATCTGGTTGTAAGTCAGCGCGTCGCCCAGCGCAGCGTCGATCACCCGGCTTTTATCCAGTTTGGGCGGGGGCGGCGGCGGCGGTTGCTCGACTGCACTTGGTGTCGGTACATCGGCCTTCTCCGCTCCCCGCGTTGCTCCGTTCGCCGCGCGCGCTTTGATAGCCTCCTTGTACTCCCCCAGCTCTCGGTGATAATCCCCTCCCCTGAATGGGTCTGCTCGCCCAGTCCCGCCACATAGCCCGCAGCGTCCCCCGCTAACATGCGAGAAGCGGGGGATAAAACCCGTCCCCGCACAACGGGGGCATCTGACCTTCCCATAGCATGCCGCGCATAGGCGATTCCGGACGCTGCGGGCCAGTCCGCACAAGCGGCACTTGCCGTGATCCCTGACCCGCGCTGAGACCCTGCGGCAACAAATCGCCTGCGTATCGCAGTCCGGGCACTTCTCCATCCGCGCAACTCCCTGCGTGCATTTTTATAAAAAATTTTGGCCATTCGCTTTTAGGCAAATGGCCATTAGTCGTGTGTGGAATTTAGCGGGGCAAAAGGCCACTAGCAAGTGGCGAGGGTCGCGGGTGACAGGAGGTTATGGAATCGCTGGTTCAGGGACTCCCGGTTTGGAGAGTGGAAGGCTGCCAAAGTCTTTGGTGTCGACGGTCGCTGGCCAGGAGGCCAGAAATGGGACGCGTGCCTTGACCGCGTCTCTGCCAGCTGGGAACGGAGGCTGAAGATTATCCGTGACGACAAGAGCCTCACCCCCCCAAGGGGCGAGCTAAACAGCTAGAGGTAGAGGCTGAGAAGCAGGATAAGCGGAGCCTGGAAATTGAGGATATCAACGCTAAGCCGCTGCACGTCAGGTGGACAGTCAACCACCTCGCGCGCCGTACGTGGAGGGACACCTAGTTCCTTCAACAGGACTGGCGCGCCACCAGGCTCGGGTAGACGACCTGATCCAGTTTGACTATCTGGAGGAGCGTTATGGCCCAGACTCGTCCGAGTTTAAGGCCCAGCTAGGCCGCGTAAACTTGGGCGAGGCCACCGAGCAGACACGCAAGGCGTTCTTTCATGGCTACAGCGAACTCGACGAAGCCGATATTAGCCTCAGTGATGTCGCCACCAGCCATGTAGGAAACGTAGACGATGAGAACCCGCATACAGGAGAACAATGATGGTTAGAAAAGGCAAGAGGTGCTAACCGGCCAATAGTGGGCTCTTCCTGATGTCAGCTTTTGGCCGATTTCTGCCGGATACTTCAGGCTGGAGTCGGCCAAAAGCGACCAGTCGTAACGGGCAATCATCGGCCAACTATTTAGTGCTTCACAATCACCCAGAGCAAGAATAGAGTAAAGATTACTACCTAATAGGTATTCTACTCTACATGAATAGTTGGCTATCTCTGATCATCGCCTTGCCGACCGCTAACGCCACAGAGCGGATGCGTGCCTGGCGTGCCCTCAAGAGCAGTGGCGCAGCGGTACTGCGCGATGGTGTCTATTTGCTGCCTGATACTCCCGCCTGCCGGGAAGCGTTGGAAGCTGTTGAGCGCGACGTGCTGGGTAGCAATGGCACGGCCTTTCTGTTGCCCATCAATGATCCGCAAGGCGAGCGCTTTATCGAGTTGTTCGACCGTAGCGAGGACTACGCCAAGCTGCGCGTCGAGATCGAGGCGTGCCAGGCTCAACTGACTTCGGATAACGCCCTCACTAGCACCAAGCAGGTACGCAAGCTGCGCAAGGCATTTGCGCAGCTTGCGGCCATCGACTTCTTCCCTGCGGCAGCGCGGAAACAGACCGACACGGCCCTCAAAACACTTGAAACGGCCATCAGTCGGGCACTTTCGCGGGATGAGCCGAGCAGTCAGGATCAGCCTATCGAACAGCTGGATCGCCGCGACTACCAGGGCCGCCTCTGGGCTACGCGCAAGCGGCCCTGGGTCGACCGCCTGGCCAGTGCCTGGCTGATTCGGCGCTGCATCGATCCGAGAGCCCGCATTCTCTGGTTGGACACACCGAATGATTGCCCTGCTAACGCGCTGGGCTTCGATTTCGACGGTGCGACCTTTAGCCATGTCGGCAGTCGCGTCACCTTCGAAACCCTGCAAGCCAGCTTTGCACTGGTCGAGCCAGGCCTAAGCCGCATCGCGGCTCTGGTGCATTACCTGGATGTCGGTGGCGTTCAACCCGCTGAGGCTGTTGGCATCGAGCGTGTATTGGCCGGGCTGCGCGAAACCATCCTCAATGACGACCAGTTGCTAACGGCTGCTTGCGCCATCTTCGATGGGTTGCTGGCGGCATTTGTGAAAGAAGAGACCCCTGATGAATGAAACCACACTGCCGCCTGTAGAGCAGGATCTGCCACGTGCCGAGCCTGTCAGTTTGTTCCAGGCTTTTCTGTTCTGGCTCAAGCTCGGTTTCATCAGTTTCGGCGGCCCAGCCGGACAGATCTCGATCATGCACCAGGAGCTGGTGGAGCGTCGGCGCTGGATCTCTGAGCGGCGTTTTCTGCATGCGCTGAACTACTGCATGCTGCTGCCCGGCCCGGAGGCCCAGCAACTGGCCACCTATATCGGCTGGCTGATGCACCGCACCTGGGGTGGTGTGATTGCCGGGGTGCTGTTTGTGCTGCCCTCGCTGTTTATCCTGATCGCGCTGTCGTGGGTCTATATCGCTTTCGGTGATGTGCCGGTGGTGGCCGGACTGTTCTATGGGATCAAGCCCGCCGTGACCGCCATCGTGGTGCAGGCCGCTCATCGCATCGGCTCCCGTGCCCTGAAGAACAACTGGCTGTGGGCGATAGCTGCCGCCTCGTTTGTGGCGATATTCGCCCTCAACCTGCCGTTCCCGCTGATCGTGCTGGTGGCCGCAGTGATCGGTTATTTCGGTGGGCGTTTCGTCCCAGAGAAGTTCAGCATCGGCGGTGGTCATGGCGCGGCCAAGCAGTCTTACGGCCCAGCGCTGATTGATGATGAAACCCCGACACCGGAACATGCGCGCTTCCGCTGGCCACGACTGCTCTTGCTGGCAGCGATAGGTGCAACGCTGTGGGCGTTGCCCATGGGGCTGTTGACCGCTCTATTCGGCTGGGAAGGCACGCTGACGCAGATGGTCTGGTTCTTCACCAAGGCCGCACTGCTGACCTTCGGCGGTGCCTATGCGGTACTACCCTATGTCTACCAGGGTGCAGTCGGCCACTACGGCTGGCTGACCCCGACACAGATGATCGACGGTCTGGCTCTGGGTGAAACTACGCCAGGGCCACTGATCATGGTGGTGGCCTTCGTCGGTTTTGTCGGTGGCTACGTGCAGCAGGTATTCGGTGCCGATCAGGCCTTCTTGGCCGGTGTCGTGGCCGCCAGCCTGGTCACCTGGTTCACCTTCCTGCCGTCCTTCCTGTTCATTCTTGCGGGCGGCCCGCTGGTGGAATCGACCCACAACGAACTGAAGTTCACCGCGCCGCTGACGGCCATCACCGCCGCCGTGGTCGGGGTAATCCTCAATCTGGCGCTGTTCTTTGGTTATCACGTGCTCTGGCCGCAAGGCTTCGAGGGGGCTTTCGACTGGCCTTCGGCGCTAATTGCCCTGGCGGCAGCGGTAGCCTTGTTTCACTTTAAACGCGGTGTCATCCAAGTGCTGATGGCCTGTGCTTTGGCCGGACTGGTGGTACACCTGCTGCAAAACTGAGAGGTAGAAGATGAGCAGAATCTCGATATGCGAACTGGCGGAATGGCAGGCAGCAGATCGGGCGTTCACTTTGCTGGATGTGCGCCGTACGAGCGTGCGGCTTGCCGATGCCGAAGAAATTCCCGACGCACACTGGCGTGATCCCGAGGCTGTCTTCACCTGGAAAGATCAGGTTTCACGGGACAAGCCAGTGATTGTCTATTGCGCCAAGGGGCATGAAATCAGCCAGGGCATCGCCGCCACATTGGAGGCCATGGGCCTGGATGCTCGCTTCTTGATCGATGGCTTTGCTGGCTGGTACGGCGCTGGCCGGCCCACCCGTAGCATATCGAGGTAGTGGATCTCCGCCGATATGACGCGATAGTCGCTGGCACTAGCCGAGCGAGCGGATCATGTGTAGTACGGCCAGATGCCCGGGGTAGAACCAATAACCCCAGCGCTTGACCGGCCAGACCCTGAACTGGCGCAGTCGGCGCAGCAGCCACAACCCAAGCAAGGGTGCGACAAACGCAGTGATCACGATCAGCAAGGTATAGGGCTGCAATTCCCACTCGGCGAGCCAGCGGTTGCGACTATTGGCCAGTACGCACAGTGCGGCAGGCAATAGCCACACAAGCCCTGGGCGCTGAATGGCCAGCAGCAACGCTGCCGGCAGCAGTGCGCCGAAAACGCCGTACATCAGGCGCTCTTGCATCAGCACCGCGACAGTCACGCCGGCCAGAGCCAGGATCAAACCGTCGCGACCACGGTGATGTGCTCCCCAGGTGATAAGCAGGCCCAACAGCAGCGAAGGCATAACGTTGAGCGTGCTGCTGTCGTTAGAAAGCAGGCGATAGGGCAACTCCGAGATCACTGCAAACGCAGTCATCCAGCACATGTAGCGAACGTTGTTATCGGAATACAGCTCACCTGTTTGCGAGCGCGCGACATTGGCGGCGATCCCCAGGCAGAACATTGGAAAGGCTAAGCGCCCAACGATGAACAACCATCCGTTGTCAGGCCAGATGTAGCGCAGGTGATCCAGCAGCATGGTCAGCATCGCCAGCCACTTGATCAGATCCAGGTTGGTGTCGCGCTTCTGCAGGCTCACCCAAACCACCCAAGCGTCATGGCAGCTAGTGCCAGATAGCGAGTGGTCTTAGCCAGCATCACGATCAACAGAAAGCTCCAGAAGGGTTCTCGCATGACACCCGCGACGACTGTGAGTGGATCACCAATGATCGGCACCCAACTGAGCAGCAGTGACCAGCGACCGAAGCGGTGATAAGCCTGCTGAGCCTTTTCCAGTTTGCCCTCGCTGACGGGAAACCAGCGCTTGTGTCTGTAGCGCTCGATAGAGCGACCCAGCAGCCAGTTCAGTACCGAGCCCAGTACATTACCCGTGGTGGCGACCGCCAGCAGCGCCCAGACCGCATAGCGGTCAGTCAGCAGCAACCCGACCAGCACCGCCTCCGACTGCATGGGTAGCAACGTGGCAGCACCGAAGGCAGCGAGGAACAGGCCGAAATAACCGGATAACTCCCACATCGGCTAGGCGTTCAGGCCGATCCAGCCGTGGAAGCCGACGTAAACCCCCACACCAATGATCAGTAGGCTGGACAGGTAAGGAGCGCGACGGGCCACAGCACCCAGCCAGGGCCAACGATTGGATGCCTGGCGTGCGCCGATAGCAGCGGCTGCACCAACGGTAACCAGAGTTATAGCCAGACCGATGCTGAAACACAGCACCAGGACGGCACCCAGGGTGACTTCTTTCACTTGCAGGCAGAGCAGCAGCACGGTGATCGCTGCCGGGCAGGGAATCAGTCCGCCAGTCAGACCGAACAGGATGATCTGGCCGGTGGTGACATTGCGATTGCTGAAACGTTTACGGATGTCGTTGGCATGCGCTCGCTCATGGGCATCCTGGTAGCCCTCCAGCGACAGCTCTAGCCCCTCCAGCTCGGAATGATCATGCTCATGACGGTGGCTTTGCTCGCGGAACTCCAGGTCATAGTCGTGGGAGTGATCAGCATGGCCGAGGCTCAGGCGCGCAGTGAACTCATGGGGCTCGGGAATATCGTCCAGTGACTCTAGGTAGTCACACCGGTCGACGAAGCGAAACTGCTGGGCCAGGCCATCGGGGCGAGTCGTCAGCAAGCTTACTTCAGCAGCCGGCCAGGCATGACCACTCAAGGTCTTCAGCCGCCAGCGCGGAGGGGCGCCTTCTTCGAAGATCGACAGCTCGATACGCCCGTGCCCTGTGTCGATACGCTGCGTTTCATCGTGGTGGTGATGGTCGTGTTGATGCTCATCACCTTCCTCGAAGCGCCACATCTGCTCGCCACGCCAGGTGCGCCAGAGCATCCACAGGGCGATGGTGATAATGATTACGGCGGACGCTAGCTGGAAATAAGGCTCGGTAGTTTCGGCATCCAAATTCTGCCCCAGGTACATGCCGCCCATGGCCACCAGCCAGACTACGGCGGTGTGCGAAAGCGTTGCGGCAAGGCCTAGCAGAATGGCCTGCTTCACCGTGCCACGAATGGCCACGATAAACGCCGCCATCATGGTCTTCGAGTGCCCAGGCTCCAAGCCGTGCAAAGCACCCAGCAGAATGGCGCTGGGGAAGTACAGCCAGGCCTGCGAGGCCCCCTGTTGCAGCAGTTCGGCGAAGCTCGACATGGGGGTAATGACCTAGAGGTACTTGGTGATTTGCTTGAAATCTTCGAGTGACGCGCGCTCGCCGGTTGCGAGTGCTTCGACCGTGTGTTCCAGGCAGTGATCGATATGATCCTGGATCAGCACACGCTTGGCCTGGCACACGGCTTTTTCCACGGCATGCAGCTGCTGCGCGATGTCGACGCAGGCCCGGCCGTCTTCGATCATGCCGACGATGCTGCGCAGATGACCCTCCGCACGCTTCAACCGTTTGACGATATCGCCATGGCTTTGGTGCGGGTGGCCGTGTTCGTGATCGCTCATGCCTTGAGTCTCGTGCATCGATGAATTACGCTCGCATGCTATCCCCCCTGGGGGGATATGGCAAACCTGCCGCGCCGACAGAAAAGCCAGCCATTTGCCTCTTGAAAGAGCCACTGCATGCTCAGCAAACCCATCAGCACCCAGGTGATTTTTGCCCTTGCTCTCGCCATCTTGATGGCCTGGGCCGGGCATACCTCTGCGCTGTTCATGGGGTCGAGTCAGCAGGCTTGGGAGGGTGGCGACACAATTCATGCGCACACTCATGGTGATGAGGCGCTGGCCTGCGCGGCGTACGGCGATCACTGCCACTCGCCGCTGACCGCCGACCATGTGCATGAAACACCGCACCTGTCCACGCAGCTGAGCATCCGTACCCAGCCCGAGCGTGCGCAGCCGATAGCAGCCCCGCGCTACTCCATTCCGCCCAGCCCGATCTTCCTGATCGAACGGCCACCCCGCGCCACATTCGTGCTCTGACACAGGCCGCTGTGCGGCCCAAGATCCCTTTAATTCAGGACTCAACCATGCATTCGCTATCCATGAGCGCAATGGGCGCATCTGTCGTGCGCCCGAATCGCTCGTTATTACTGCTGCTGTTGTTTATCGCATTGCTGTTTATCGGCATGCCTGAGGCGCTGGCCCACGCCGTTGCCGAGGGCGACAAGGGCTTTATCCAGGAAAGCTCCGGGGTGATGGTGCTGCCGTTCATCTACATGGGCGCCAAACACATGATCACCGGCTACGACCACCTGCTGTTCCTCTTCGGGGTGATCTTCTTCCTCTACCGCCTGAAAGACGTGGGTCTCTACGTCACCCTGTTCGCCGTGGGCCACACCGTGACGCTGCTATTGGGCGTACTGGCGGAAATCAACATCAGCTCCTATGTGATCGACGCCATCATCGGTTTCTCGGTGGTGTACAAGGCGCTGGATAACCTCGGCGCGTTCCAGCGCTGGTTCGGTTATCAGCCCGATACCAAGGCAGCCACGTTGATCTTCGGCCTGCTGCATGGTTTTGGTCTGGCGACCAAGATTCAGGAATACGAGATCTCGGCTGACGGCCTGATCGCCAACCTGATCGCCTTCAACGTCGGCGTCGAGATCGGCCAGCTCCTGGCCCTGAGCGCCATCCTGATTGTCATGGGCTACTGGCGACGCACCGCCAGCTTCTGGCGCCATGCCTACACCGCCAACGTCGCCATGATGAGCGCCGGTTTCCTCTTGATGGGTTACCAGCTCACCGGCCTGATCGTCTCTCAGTAAGGAATTCTCAGCATGTTCAATACCCAGCTTCCGACCCAAAGCGAATTGCCCACCAGCCGCCAACTGCTGCGCTCCACCGTAATTGCCGTGGGCGTTGCCGCCGCCTTGCTGGTCACCGTGGTGATGCCTTCGGAGTACGCCATCGATCCAACGGGCGTTGGCCGCGTACTTGGCCTGACCCAGATGGGCGAAATGAAGAAATCCCTGGCCGAAGAAGCGGCTGCGGATGCAGCGGTTCAACCCGCTACGGCCCCCGTTGTGCAAGCCCCCGTGCCTGTTCAGCCGGTAGCTCAAGAGCAAGTCGCGGCAGTGCCTGTGGCTGAACCAGCCGCAGAGCCTCAGCCAGCCCTGAAGTCTGACGAGATAACCGTCACCCTGAAGCCGGGCGAGGCCAGTGAAATCAAGCTGGAGATGCTGAACAAGGCCACGGTCAGCTACGAGTGGACAACCAATGGCGTACCGGTCAACCACGACACTCATGGCGAGCCTTACAACGGCCCCAAGGGCTACTACCACAGCTACAGCAAGGCCAAGCAGATCAAGGGTGACAAAGGCGAGTTCACCGCCATCTTCGACGGCACCCACGGTTGGTTCTGGCGCAACCGCAGCAACCAGGACGTGACCATCACGCTGAAGACCAAGGGCGAGTACCTGAGCGTCAAACGCGTTATCTAAGGCAAAAAGCCCCTGTGCCATCAGGCGCAGGGGCTTCTGCTTTCATGATCGAAACAGAAAGGATTGCATGATGAAAAGCACAACTACCCTGAGTCGCTCCCTGCTGTTGATTTGTCTGCTTGGTCTGCTGTCGGCCTGTGGCGGCGGCGAGCCGGAAACCCAGTCCGAAGTCGAAAGCCACGGTCACGCTCACGACTAAGATCTGAAACGCTGTGTTGTCACGAGCGAGGAGCCTACTTGTTCGTGACAATCAGCAAATGCCTCTTCTTCTCGGCTACCGCTACATCATGCACTTTAGGTGTGACTGCTTTTGGCCGGTAGCTGACGGGGTAGAACCCCAGGCCTGCCTGATCAGTTCAGACATTGTTGCTCGCTCCACTTGCAGAGCCCGGTCTCATTTGGCTCATGCTGGGTAACTCCCTTTTGCTCACGGTCGTGACAGCTCAGAGCTTCAAGCATTGGATACCCCTCAGCCTTCGAGTGAAGATTAAGCAGGGCTAGCCAAGGCAGCCTCTTGACTGGGGGATAGTACCTGCTTGCGGATGGTGCGAATAACCATGACCGTTCCGCGCATTTCGACATCGAAGAGCTCTGATGTGCGGATTAGGTCGCCCAGCTTCTGGAAGCCGTAGTTCACGACAGAAAAAGAGCTGTTGTTGTGGATGTAGTCCGACACCCTGCTGAGTAGCGACCAACCATCATCTCCAGCCGTTTGGTCTGCCGCGTTGCGTAGCAGGCGAACGAGTGTTGTATCGCAACGCAGCTCTTTTCTCGATTTCTTCCTGGGCTGCTCATCATTTGAAACTTGGTCGTCATCCGTCGCGCGTGCCAGATTCTCCACGTAGATGAACGAAGTACAGGCATGTACGAAGGCAGTCGGGGTTTTCTTTTCGCCGAAGCCGAAGACCGGAAAGCCACTTTCTTGAAGGCGAAGAGCTAGTGGCGTGAAGTCACTGTCGCTGGTCATCAGAGCAAAGGCATCGATGCTCTTGCTGTAAAGCAGATCCATTGCATCAATGATCATCGCAGCGTCAGTGGCGTTCTTACCCTTGGTGTACGCGAACTGCTGCATAGGCCGAATAGCAAACGGGTGTAGACGCTCAACCCATCCGGATAGCCCGTCGCTCTTCCAGTCGCCGTGAGCATGCCGAACGTTGACCATTCCGTACTTGGCGAGCTCTTCAAGCACACCCTCGATGGCGTTATGACTGACGTTGTCGCAATCGATCAATAAAGCAATTCGCTTCTGGTGCATCAGATTACGTCCTTGTAGGGCTGCCATTGCTCGAACGGTGCCATCTTCACCAAGCTCAATGCAAGGGCTGTTATTAGGTTCATGGTTCTGAGAGACGGGTGCGCCAGCACTACTCTCTTGCCTGTCATCAGATCGGCGCCCGCCCATATAAGTTAACATTGCCGTCCTACTGCTACCTATACTTGAATAGAGGGCTTTAACACCCCGAACCCCAGATAGAACCAGCCATTAAATCAATTTCTTTGATAATCAAGCCATTCTTGATTGGGTGGTTTGATTTCGGCATTAGTGTATTAGGATCGGCGGTTGCAGGAGCTGAGTGCAACACGGTTATTGAATTGAAG
>CEQA01141580.1_pt1 | contig 17946 bp, 22 predicted proteins | sample 530501 | NCBI WGS metagenome assembly CEQA01 (sample SAMEA2620227, study PRJEB7988) | marine metagenome | isolation source: saline water (ENVO:00002010), including
TGAGGTTTTCGTGGGATCGAATCCTGCGACACTGTCGCCTTGCACGGCAACTGGTAAAGGAAATGAATACATTACTTCTCCTGAAGATTATGCGTGTGAGGTACAGGCTTGAGTGAGCAGGTTGTTGACAACCAACTGGCATTCCAAGATGATGTAGCTGATGTCGGCATCGATGTTTGAGGTGGACAACCCGTCGAAGAATTTTGTGCTTCGGAAGCTGTTCCCGGCGTTGACCCACCAGGAAATATCGTTGGGATTTAGCAGATACACCGCGTTGTTTTCACCATAGGTTGTTGTGGTAGCCGCCGCCATATAACGGTTTGGATGGAACATAACGCCATTGTACACGGTGATACTGGGGTGGATCTTGCCTTTTTCAACATCATCGACTGAGTATACCAGAGCAGTCGCGTTTCCAGACGCTCCTGGGTAGGCTCTTGCTTCAGCACCGATTTCAACAAGTGTGCTGTTTGAACAAATACCCAATGAGATACCTTCGTTGTCGGCGTAAGAGTCAGCCATCAACTTGAGTTCTTCGAGTGTCTTCAGAAAACTGGAGCCAACCGTACAAACCTTGTACTGGTTGTGCCAGTTGTCTTCAAAGTTCGTCGTGTCTTCCAAACGAGCTTGTCCAAGATATGGAGTTGCTGCTGATGCTTGTTCGGTGGGAGTGCCAAAATAAAGCGCACCGTTTTCCAACCCTGTACTGGTTCCTGTTGAGAAACCACCAGCGTTTGGCGAACCGTTGAGAGAACCCAGACCTTTCAGTGTGGCTTCTGACCCGGTGTAGATTTGGCGAAGAACACGATTCCGTGTGTCAGTCATTGCTGCTGTGACCGTGTCTTGAACCAATCTTTTGGCTTCAGCGGGGTCGGCAGCTCTGTCCCTATCGACATGTGGAATTATGACTGGTTTGACAAATCGAGCCCAGTCCCCTGTAAGTGAACCAAAGGTATCCCGTTTGACCAGTGGTACTGAGATGTTGGAAGAGTTGATCTCAACCAAATCGCTGTGTCCTGATTTGATGCGAACCATCTTTATACTGGATCCACCAGTCTGCTTCACTTGATTCTTATCAAGGAGTTTCTTCAGAAGGGGGTCAGCGTTATAGAAACTGTTGACTGACTTCTCTACTAGCTTTGGCACCGTGCGCGATGCGTACTCGATCAAGGCCATTGGATTTTTTCCTCTTGAGGTAAATGTGACTTGGTCTCAGTCACAGATGAAATCGAGTCAACGCTTACGACTTCAAGAGGTGGTCGTGGAGTGACAGAATGTCAGCGAAAGACATGTCGTCCACATCCGGTGTCGGTAAAGATGATGCTGTTCGGCCATCAGCAATGAGGCTCTGTGCCGACAGGGCTTTCTCGACGGCCTGTTTCACGGGAACAGGCTCAGTTGTTTGTGTGGGCTTTGCGCCAGTTCTGTATAGCGTGAAGTTCCAAGCCTCTTTCATTTTGTCATAAATGGTTTCACCCTTGTATCGGGTGTAGAAAGATTCATCGGCCATCTCATCGGCCCACTTTTTCCGAATCTCAACCGGATATTGCTCGAAGTTGGGGTGCTCGGATTGAAACATCCTCTGGGCCAGGGTGATGTTTTCGCTTGCCAGAGAACCAAAGCCGCCACGATAGCGTTCCAACTCTTGCGCGACCACCTTGGTGTCACCTGACGAATCGATGCTCTCAATCAGTTTGTGGAACTGATTCCTGGCATCAGACAGTTCAGTCAGAGCTGCGTCTACTTTTTGTCGTTCAACATTCCACGCCTGCACCTTTGTCTCATGCAACTCTTTGAGTCGAGTGAAGTGGGCGCGAGATTTTTCTGGTAGACCAGTTACATCAAGGTCTTCAATGTTTTCCCACGATGAAGGATCAGGCCAATCATCAGTGGTGACCGGGACTGCCTCAACGGCATTATCAACAGGCTCTGTGCCGACCGACTCAGAGTCTACGGACGTACTTGGTTCCTGGGCCTCCGAGACCTTTTGGGTCTCCGTCGTCGGGGTCGATGGACTCGACTCCACTTGGACCGGGTCCGGCGTCTCCACCGGGTCCGGCGTCTCCACCTGGACCGGCTCCGAGATCGGCTCCGGCGATTGATCCTGCTGATCCACTTGCTGCAACGACATTGAGAAACTCCATCAGTTCATCGGGATTGTTCAAATCCACTGCAATACCCGCTTGTTGAACCAAGGTTTCAAGGGCTTGCATGATTTCGGGAGTCAGTGTGCTACTCGCAGCTTCTAACATACCAACATCGACAAGCTTTTGCGACACGGCAGAAACAACTTCTGGCGGGGCATCTGGAGCAACGCCAGCATCTGGGGCCGAGTCTGGGGCTGGGGGTTGGGCAGTGGGGTCATTCATTTCAGCCATTCGGCACCTCTGTGGGTTTGATGTTGCTCGCCTTTTCAGTCAGCGATTTCCATTTTGAATATCGAAGGGATGACCATCCAGTCTTGGTTTGGATCTCAGTCTTCGTAATGTGCTCGGCAGCAGCATCGTCCCCTTCGGTTTTTGCGATGTTCTTCAACTCATGCTGGTCATCAAGCAGCTTTTCGCAGTTCCTGCGATGCTCGAAACCATTGGGGTCCAAGCGCCTCCAGCCTTTTGAAGCCTCGTAACGCTCAAGGTCTTTGTTGGTTCTAAACCGGAACTGATTGCCTCGCTCTCTCAACACAGGGTTATCCGACTGACGCAGCTTGAATGCCGCCGCCCGCTGCTTAGGGGTGAAGTGTGTGGCCTCAAGAGCTTGAAGCTGGTGGTCTTCCAAGCCACCGACATCGAAGGAGTAGATCTTTACTTTGTGCGCCGAGGAGTCGCAGAACTGGCACGGCAAAGACTCTTCGACAGAGTCCCCAGACAAGAAGATCTCTTCAAATCGACCATCGCAAGCTTCACACTTGTAGTCGTAGATGGGCACTACAGGTCCAACGCATTGAAGATGCTCTCACACGCAGTCATCGCGTCTTCTTCGCTGAGACCAGAATCAGTGAGTATCTCCATCACCTTACCTACGTCTTCGTGTGGCTCATCATAAGATTCGCTTGAGACGTGGGTGGCGTATTCTTCGGGGCTCATTTCACCCATCTCATCACCATCAGAGATTAAAATAAGCAAACCGATTGCCTCTTCGTCTCCTGTTTGTGCTTTTTTAGCGAGTTCTTTTTTGTTCATTTTCATTTCGTCATCCTATTCGACGCCGGGAGTCAATGTTCGGGGGGCTGGGGCAGGGAAGGGGAGTGCTTCTTCTTCGGGTAAGCCTTGTTGGGCTGCGGCCATTTCAGCCATCATCGCTTCTTCTTGTTGAACTTCTTCCTTGTTTCTGAGGATCGATGGTCGGAACCCGAAGAGATCAAACACCTCTCTTGAGAACTCCTCCCAGTTGATCGCTTCTGACATTGGAGTCGAAGCCAACTCGCCAATGAGGTTGATCAAGTTGCTTCGACGAGCGTTGCGATCCTCCATCAGTGGGCTGAACGGAAGGACACGAAGCTTTGGAGTGATTGCAAGAAGTTCCATCGCTAATGTCGTTGGGTCCACGTCTACCTGTGCGTGAGACGCGACGTTAACCATGTCGATATGGGAGATCTTCGGGTTGTCCACTGCCCATCGCAGAATATCTCCCGCTTTTTCAAAACCGGCGCGAGTGAACTTCACGAGTTTTCGGACCCGCTTTGCAACCCGGCCTTCATCTCTTGCCATCAGCAGCGAAACTTCAGCAGCAGTACGGATGTTTCTGCTCTGCCCTCTGGAGACAGTTAGCTCACCAGCGACCCGTTTGATGTGTGATTCAGATGCAGCAAGATGAGCATTGAAATCAAACGTGGTGGGCATTTCGGGCGTGACCCAAACATAGTCGCCAATCCTCCCACCCGCTGGTCGAGAAACAGGAGAAGGCTCATACGTCTTGCTTTTTGAGAACTTCCTCCATGACTCTTCATCTTGAAACAGCTCTCGATCAATGAGCATCCTTCTCGGCAGGCGTCGAATGATTTCACGTCGCGCCGAGACCTGCTCGTTGATCTGTTGCTGGGTTGGGGCGAGGAGACTGACATCAGGAAGACCCTTGGTTTGACCCACACTGGGGTGCCAAGTCAGAATGTCATACGGATTACCATACGGCATTTTTGCTTTCATAAGCATTTGATTTGTCGGCACATGAAGGTGGACAAACTCTCCGCGACGGAAATCCCAAAACTCATGCAGCGTCACAAACTCTTTAAGACCAGACTGTTTGAGTTTATCGTTCTCGTCGAACCCCGCATCCTTTCTGTTTCCGATTGCACGAGGATAGGTGTCGGCATTGATGCCCTTGCCTTTTTGCAACTTGTACAACCCATCTTTGACACGTTGTCTGAAGTCATCGATGTGAATGACGATTCGTTCAGAGATCCAGTCGATGTCGGCCCAACGTGTGGCGTTACCGTCCCAGCAAACCTCCCACGGTTGTTTGATTCGCCAGATGACTCGACCTTCTTTGTTGGACCATGATGCTTTTCGGACTGCTCCAGAACGAAAAAGACACGCATTCAGAACAGCGTTCTCGATCATGTCGTCCATTCCGTCAGCATCTGCCATCCAGTTCAGAACAGATGCAAGCCTTCGACCAGCGAAAGTTGGATCATCTTTGCGTGACGGTGCGCTTCCTGAGTTTTGTCTGACATCCAGATATTCGCATTGGGGGAGGTCCATCGCCAACGCGCTCATCAACTCATCAATGATTGGAAAAATTTCGTTTTGTTGAGCCCGGTATTTTTGTGTGTCGGTTGATGATGCATACCCATCGCCTGACCAGAACGTGCCTCGCCAATAGGCCAGGTTCCTCATATCTTCGTCAGCGATCTCTTTACTGTAGTGTTCTTCGTGTTGGCGGATCAACTCTGAGATTCTCAAGATCTCTTTTTCGAGCTTCTGCTTCTTGGTGCTCATAGGTGGTCTCCCCACGGGGTTTCAGACGTATTGAAAGTTGGGTCGATTTTGTCCATCAGATTGTCCCATGCGACCTTTGCTTCTTGAGCAGGGGTCGCTCTCTCTTTACCAAACCGTCCACCCACCGGAGTGTGTTGGTACGCCCAAGCTGCTCCAGCCCAAGCGTTCGCAAGGTCGAAGTGACCGCCAGCCGAGTCACGTCTTTTCCCCCATGAACCTCGATAGTTCATGAGTTGTTTGCATGACCGGGCTGAGTGAATCTTTAGAGAACCATCAACAATGAGATCTTGAAGCGCACCCTCGGCAGCTCGCTTGGTTTTCTCTGAACTCCACCAACCGGGAACACTGGCTGTTCCACCGCCGATTCTTCTCGAAGTTCGATGGTACACGCGTCGGTACTTTAGTTTAGGATTGTCGATCAGGTGAGACAAGATCCCCTCACCAACACCATTGGCTTCAACAAAAATCGTGGCGTCGTTGTAGTCTCGGCCCACTTTCGCCAACAGATGGGCCATCTGCCATGCGTTTTTGTGACCCAGAAACTCTGCCGCCTGTGAACAATCACTCACGTCGAGAACAACAACGGCAAACAAGTCTCGCTTCGACCAAGATGCAGCCGGGTCACAGAAGATAATATACTTGTGGTTTTCTATTGGCTTTTGAAACTGAAGCCATTCTTCGTTGCTTGCACTCAGGTTTGTGTTTCCATCGATGTCGTACAACATTCTGCGGAGCCGGGTGCGATCATAAATAGCCTCGCCAGGGGAAAGCCAACAGTCCCCTTCATCAATCGGGTACTCGCTTCTGAATCGTGTGATTCTGTGGGCGCATTTGGGCAATCCAGACTGTTGCATCCAGACCGCCTGCTCGACAGTCAACTGTGGATGCGAGTCCATGTATTCGCGGATGACTTTGTTGGGTCTCCATCCTGGCGGGGGAGGGGCTCGATACTCCTCGATCATTGTCCAGGGAATGAAGCATTTGAGCCACTGGCTGTTTGGTCGTTCCGCTTCTTTGCACACAAGATGCAACTGGTCATCAAGGTGGCGGGGTGTGGATTCAGCCATGATGAATCCACCCTTATCTGGCACAGCGTTTCGAGCAGAGATCCAAGCGTCCTCACCAGCCGCATCGGCCCAGGAAGAAACCTCAGTCGCGAGAAGAACCTGGATAGTGTCTCCGCGCAATGGCTCATCGTCCTGTACCGAAGCGATGTCGATTCGACTGTCAATACGAGGAAACTCAAGTGTTCGCTTCACTCGTCCATGCCGTTCTGGTCGAATGCTCTTGGGGGTTGAGCGCCAATACCGATTAGCCATCTCTGCCAAGTTTCTGGCGGTGGGTTTCCTGTGCGCCAGAATAGAACACCAACAACCTCTTCGGAAAGCAGCATGTTGATACACGATCCCGGTAAAGAACGTACTGCTCCCTGTCTGCCTGCTTTTGATGTGAACCAACCACTTCCTTTCAGTGACCGCCCGCTGGACCGCTGCTGCCATGATGTATTGGTGGGGCCATAGCTTGAATGGGACAAGACCCTCCGTCTTCGAGCGAACCTTCAACATCGGGAGAAAGTTCGCCGGATCCCAGAACCCAGGATTGTTAGGAGTCAGAACCCCCACTATTTTCCACCTTGAAAAACTGAGAAGGGTCCAGATGCAGTAAGCTCGATCTTCTCTTTTTCTACAGAAGGCGTGGCGGGTGCTGACCGCCGACGAGAATCCAAGATCCCTCGGGCCTCACGCAACAAAACGCTTGCACCTTTGATCTGGTCTACATCAACAGGATTTCGACACGGCACCATGTATCGGTTGAACAGATCTTCTGTAGCGTGCAACAACCCGTCGTATGTTTGCAATGAGTATCGCTCATCAATGGCTTGTGGTATGTCGTTCTTGTCTTTTTTACTCATGGTTTAACTCCGCGTAAGCTTGCACTAATGAGTCCGGTGTCAGCCCTGAGTCTGGGAAGGTGTGACATAAACCAGCGATGAAGTCATGATCTTCACCGAGCGTTTTGAGAGAACGCTGAATGCTTGCGTGAATGGCTTGTTTGCTGACACCCTCTTCGCGGCCAATGACGCTGAGTTTCTCACCGTAGATCCACCGAGTTACCCGCCTCATCTGCACATCAGACAAGCATTTCTCCATTGGTTTTCTGATTGCATTACTGAGCTTCCCGTTATTTGCTTGAAGCTCCTCAAGTCGAGGTGCTCGTGAGGCAAGCCAACTCATCATTTGATCGACCGCCACGTTGCCTCGTGGAGAAAGAACGACTTCTCTGTACGATCCTCGTTCCGTTTTGCTCAGAAACTGGTTAATAGCTTGACGTATTTGTTCTTGAACAGATCCGTCTCCACTGTCTAAACGATCATAGATACCTTGTGAAAGACGAAGGTGTACGCGCCTTTTTCTCGGGAGACTACCCATGCCAAGAACCTCTAAAACAACAACTAAGAAGGCCACTGCTCGAACATCCGAAGCAATAGCCACAACCCCTACGAAGAAAGAAACTTCGTTCAAGTACGGTGAAGTTCACACCGTGGATCTGTTTCATGCGGGGGAGAAGATCACTTTCACGTTGAACCGTAAGAAGGCGCGGGCTTTGGCTCTTGCCGTTGTGCAACGGAACATCCAAGCGTTGCCGCTGACCGTTGTTGATGACAACGGGATCGCTCACACATTCCGAAGCATCGATAGGGCCAGCTTCCCTGCAAGTGTCATCAATCCAGATGACCGCATCCTTAGCATTTAAGGTGTCCATTTGGGTGGCTCCTTTTCCGGTGTTCGCTTCTTGGTGATGTCGGATAAAAAACTCTCAGCATCGTCTGCGCCTTTTTCCAGAAGTCCACGGTGTAGGTCTCGCAATCTGCGGGCTTCATCGTACAGCTTGGGAATGGCTGAAAGTGTTGCTGAGAGTCTTGGGCCATCGAGGGGACTGTTGGTTGCGACCCGTTCACCGTCTCCTGAGTCACACCAGAACCCAGATGTGGGACTCCAACCAACAGCGCCTGGGCCGTCATCGTCGGCAACCAGAGCTGGAATGTACAGCCCGTCGCCTTTGAACAGATTCTTACAACGAATCAAGATCATCAAAGCCCTCTTGCCTGCTGATTCGTACTTGTCTTTGAGTTCCTTTTCGCTCATCAATCTCCCGCATAAACTTGCCTGCAAAGATCTCAAGAGGGAGAGCAAGGTCGCCTTCTGTGAGCCCAAGCGCGTGGAGAACGATCTTGCGTTGAGATTTTTCAATCGTGTTCTGACGAGAACGGAACGTCAGGAAACACTCTCTTCTTCCAATCTCACCGGCCAACCATCGGAGATCCAGGGATCTTAGACCTAAGATCCAATTTACTCTGAACCAAAACTCATGTGGGTTGACCAGTGGCACTACTTTAATCGATTTTGGAGTTCGTTGCATGAAAAGCCGCAAGGCCCTACATACGTGGGGAGGTAAATCTCTTGGCCGAACAAAGAACCGTGGGGACTGCAAGATCTCTCCCAAGTGGCGTGCTGGTAAGCGAGAGTACGGTCGCATCATGGGTACGTTTTACTGGAGCAGTAAGTCCAACAATCCAATAAAAAATTATCGGATAGCCTATGTCGGAAAGATTACCATCGGTATGGTGACCCACCACTTGGGTGTTGTGGCATGGGAAGATTGGATTTTTCTTTCAAGGTACGGAGAGATTTGGCGTCTCGACGGCGTGACGCTTCCTGACAAGAAAAAGGTGGTTAACCCCGTCCGAATGGGAGCCACTGCTCGACGGTTGTGGGCAGACTCAATAGCCCAGATGGTTCTCGACCGGCTGACGCCAAAGACAGAGCTGGTCATCATGAACGAGGCGAAGAGGAAGTACCATCATCTCGTTGCAGCGTTGGTGAACGAAAGGTGCATAAAAGCCGCCACGTATGGCCGCAAGAGGACGCCCCGACACTACGCGCAGGCCATCAGTTTAGAATGGACTCAGCATGACCTACTCAAGCCGCGTGAGCCATCGTTGATGCACGCATTGATGGCCTCTCTCGTTTTGGCTCTCTCTGCCGAAAAGGCTGCGGATTTGATCAAGCTTGGGGCTTGGCTGGAATATCGTGTGCCGTTGTTTAGCACAGAGTCGGCTTTAGCCATATACCACAACTCGTGTTGGCAACTGTCTCGTCTGTGTCCAACCTGGCACGCCGAATCGTATCTGTGCGACTGGCATGTTCTCGGACCACTGGACGAGTTGTTCTTCAAACAGTTTCTGCGAGTCATGGGTGTCGCCAGCGCAAGAGACTTGCCGGTCGAAGACATTGCCGGGTGTCCCTCAAACTTTGGCGCTAACGCCCCAGAGTGGAGAAGCGATGCATCCAGGTGCTCTTCGTTTGTGGTGGAAAACGAAGAGCGGGCTCTACACCGAAAGTACGACGATGAAGAAGAGTAGGTGGCGGGAAAAAACTCTCAAACCCAACCCTTGCGGGTTCGACCTGGGCGCAACATGAGAGACAACAACAACCCCGCCACCTACATATTTTCTAACAGAGACTGGGCTATGCCGCAAGAAGGCACGCCTGGGTCACGGGTGCGAACCGGCGGCAGTTTTGGGAACCAACTCCAGAACAGCCCCCCCAACGCTTGTAGCAGCAGGATATTCAGAATCAGGCATTCCCAGGTTGGCAAGCTCCATTGCCTCATCGAGTTCTTGAACTGAAATGGTTCTGTAGATCTTCATCATCATCTCAACCGAATGGCCCAGAATCTTGGCTGCTGATTCAGCCTTGGCTCCTCTTCGGCACATCGTGTCGGCGGCAAGTCGTCTCAAGCCATGTGCGCTAAAGGTCTCAATCCCAAGCTCTTTACACGCACGTTGAATCTTGTTGTGGACTGCGCGGCGTGAAACGGCTTTGCTTGATTCAGATGAAGATAAAAAGATCGGAGCGTCGTCCCTTAGTTGTCTGGGATCCATTTGGCTTCGCAGATCGCTAAGTTCTTTTTGAAGCCTTACTGACATCAACACTCGACGAACCACTTTGGTTTTCGTTTTTTTGAAAAGGATGGTGCGCCTTGTCCCTCGGGTTCCTCTTTCGTCGAGGTCTCTCAAATCGATGTCGCCCCAAGTCAGGCCAACCACTTCGCTAACACGGGCACCTGTAGACCAAAGCGTAAGAAAAACTGCTGCTGATGCAGATGGTGATATTTGTGGACGAGCGTTCTCTCGAAGCGTCTGGGCCTTTAAGTACCTATAGACTTCCTCACACTCATTGTTGGTTGGAGTGTGGTGATTGTTTATGTAGTCTTCTTTATCAGGAGACGGAAGTGCTGGAAGTTGAAGCCGACAGAACTGATTCACACCAAGATCAATGTACCGGTTATCACTCGCCCACCGGAATGCAGCACGAAGCGTCTTATAGTCTTGGTGAAGAGTGTTGACCGAGCGCCTTGGGCCATCGTATGACCAAGTCCAAGAAGCCATTTGGTTGTGGTCAGTCAACATCTTTATCGGTTTGTTTCGCAACGCGGGTTTTTCTGGTGACCCCAGAATGCGCTTGGTTGCGTACTTCATTGCGTTGAGATGGTTTTCAGAACACTCTCGACGAGGTCTCTTCGACTGATACGCCATCCATGTCTGCATCAGGTCTTCAACTGTCACCAGCGTTTCAGACGCCTCATAGTGGTCGAGCACAGACGGCCTGCGCAGATGGGCTCCAGACCGAAGCAGCTCAGACCCCGCCTCAATGGCTCGTTGTCTCGTAAGCCAACCAAGGCTCTTGACTGATTGCTTCCCAAGCTCACCTTTTAGATACCACTCTGCACGCCAGTAGAACAGACCATTGTTGTTTGGTCCCCTTGTCTCCCGAATGCAGATGTCGCCCATCGATATTTTTTGTCGAGTTCTCTTTTTCATGTTGCCTCCACAGTGGGCGTAACCCGTGCGGAGACAACGTGTCAATAAACTAAATCTAAACGGGGCAGTGGGCTAACCTAAAACGGTATTCCGTCACCCAGCATAGAGCCATACCCGTCGTTCTTTGGCTTGTAGCCCGCCCCCGAATCTGGACTGTCATTTCTGTTGCTGAGAAACCGCACAACATCTGCGATGATCTCAGTCTTGTATGCTTCAACGCCTTCCTTGTTTGTCCATTTCGACGTTTGGAGTCTCCCCTCAATGTAGGCTTGTTTACCTTTTGAAAGGAACTTGCCGACATTGTCAGCAGTTTTACCAAAGACCACAACTGAATGCCATTCAGTATGCTTACTCCATTCACCATCTGGTGTTCTCCGTCTTTCGTTCGTCGCAACTCGAAGGTTGCAAACGGATGTACCCGATTTTGTTTGCCTCACTTCTGGGTCGTTTCCTATGTTCCCGACGATGATCGCTTTGTTGACTGTCATGATGTCTCCTCGTTGAGTTTAGTCAGCATCGCTGACCAATCGGCTGGCCCATACGCCATATACGCCGCGTTGATAAGCCGGGTAAGCAGGGTTGCAATCCCGACCGTGGTTGTTGGAAAGAGCAGACAAAAGTCTGCTTGATTTATTCGGTTGGTGGTGATGGAGACATGGTTCCCATTAACATCTCTGCCGAGTGAAATAAGAACAGCATTCGACCCAACACTGAATCCTTCTGCGTCAGACTTCTCCCCTTCTGGTACGACAAGGGTTCTCGCGATTATGGGATCAAACTCAATCACCGTTGTTGCGACCATCAAGGTAGACCTTTGGGGCCTTGTCGCGGTTTGCTTCCCACTCTTTCCTGGCGGCATCCGCCTTGCAGAAAATCACATCGAGAGCCAAGGATTCCGTTGGGTAGTTGATTCTGAACTTGGAAACGTATGGTCTCCACTTGTACCTGTTGAACTTCTTGGAGAAAAACTCCATAATGCTCTTATCGTTACTAAGGTTTTTAAGTTTGAGGGCCGGGTCTTTGAAGACAAACTCAATCAAAAGAGTCTCGGTGCGCCCAAGCAAGTAATCTGCCGCATCTCTATCAAGATAGTTGTGGTCTCGGAAACGCCAAACCAGTCCACTTAAGTCCCGAAGAAGTGTGTATGAAGGTTTAAAATCTGCCGGTAAAGCCATAGATTAGTCCTCAGTATTTTAAAGAGTTAGGGTTGATAAATGAATGACCCCCCCGGTTACGGTCAAAATGACCAAGGTGGCCCGGTCCACCACACACTGATAAACTCAGATTGAGTTTTCTCCACTGTGAACATTTCCCTTGTCGATCTGCACCGGGACAAACCGCGTGAAATAGAAAAGCCGGGGGGGTCAAAGTCATTAGGGCTCCATCTCGGCAACAAAAAGCACGTAGATGAAGCCCGCAAGCAGGATGGTTGACCATGAGATCATGGTTGCCTCAAATGCGGTAGCAAGAATGGGGGTCACTTCTTAGCACCCTTCTTTGGCTGGGTATACAAACAGATGTCTGGCGGCATCTTTGCCAACTTTTTGGCTGCGAGTTGAGCGATAAAGCTCGCCCTTCGCTTCTCTTCCCATGAAGATGGGCGACCATACCCCATGGCTTCGCACCATGCCGAGATAAGGTCCATCTTGTAGCCGCAATCCTTCAAATCAACAGCATACTTGACGGCGTCGAAGTCTTTATCTCGTTCAAGCACAACGCCTTTTTTCCGTTCTGCTACCCGATCCGAGACAATCTTTTCGATCTTTTCTTCAAGAGTCTTTGGGTTCTTCACTTCATCAACCGACAGGATTCCTGATTTCAGATCTTTGATGATCCTTTCTTTGGTGCTGGGGCTAAGTGATGACCATGACCCCATGTTGTTCTTAGTGGCCCAACAGTTCACAATCCCTTCTGTAAGGCCAACTTCCTTGAGCTTCTCATCCCATCGGGGAGGGGGTTTAGTTTGGTTCAACATTGGTTTCTTCCTCTTGTTATTTTTTTTTAGAGGCTCACCGCTATCTTGACCGTCGTCGTCTTCGCTTGCAAGATTCAACGCCGCCAAGATTGAGTATCTGCGAGCATACGTTACGCCCGATCCCAGGCACTGACTGGCATTATTGCGCGAGTTTTTCTCAAAGAGGACGGGATAGTGTGACTTTATCCACTGACCTGACTTGTGGAACAGAACAGTCTCCATGTTCCCGACGTTCATTTCACTTATTCGCTGCTCAGTCGGAATGAATCTTTGAAAGACGGCGAGACCATTTTCAGCCAATGGCCCTCGAACAGCCTCGATCACCTCGAACAGCGGAGCGTATTCGTAGTGGTGCGCTTTCTTTGAGTTGAAGACCTTGGCGAACTCCAGACTCGCTGTTGTCAGAGCTGCGACAACTTGTTCCACCTCTGGTGAGGACATTGTGCTCTCTCGCGAAGCGAGAGAAATTTCTTTATGAGGGGGGTCTGCTATTGTTAGGGTCTCTGGCTCGTTGTCGATGGTTGTTGTTTTTTCTATTTCGCTCATGTGTTCTCCGGTCGGTGTTGACATCTAACTGGAATGTAACTATAGCGGTAACAATAAGCACGCAAAGAGATAAAAAAACCTCAACCGTCCCTTTCTGGTGACGGGATTATTGGCAAGACATGCCTACGGAGACTTATGAAGCGCGAATTTACCACATGGCACGCAGACTTAACTGATAAACTTAACGAGCTTTGCCTTATGAGCCCGACCCAACTCGCCAGAGCGGTAGTTGCTAACGGCGGCAGGGTGTCTCGCCAGGTGGCTTGGCGATGGATCAACGGTCAGGGTGTTGCTTGTGCCGGAAACATTCTCCCGATTTGCCAAGCTCTCGGCCTGGAGGCTGGCAGCGAAGAAGAGACGGCGTTCATTCGTTCATGGTTGGGGTCTCATAACGAGCGACTTCGGCAAGGGACGAGTGTTTGATGCCGAGAATACGCAAAAGCCAAGCGAATAGGGGACGTTCTTGGGAGACTAAGATTGATCGTGAGCACAAGATTTATGCTGGTCTTGGTCTTGCCTACATCGAGCGTCTGCATCCGCCTTTCTTGATACGGAAAAGAACAGGGAAGGGTAGCTTCGAGGGCATTTTGTTGGGCCGTGGAGCCCCAGACTACCTTGTGGTGTCGTCTGGTTACACGATTTTGATGGATGCCAAGGAGACTCAAGGGAAAAGATTCCCTTATTCCAAGGTTCCAGAGCACCAAGCCAAAGCCTTTGATGCCATCCGTCAACGTGGCGGTCCAAAGATGCACGGTATCTTGCTCATAAACTACGCGAAAGAAGACGTAGCAGTAGCTATCAACTGGTTGGACATCCGAGGTAGCTACTTCAACTGGCGTCGTAACAGAAAGATGGATTTAAAAAGTCCCCCAGGGGTGGCATCCCTATCATTCGAGAAGGCGCTCGACTTATCGCTATGGCAGGCGTCGAGTGTTGGGTTGAGAATCGACTATCTCCCTGACCTTCTACTCGCTTTTCGCTCTAGAGAGCTTGAGGAAGACTGATCGGATGCCAGGTCTGTGAGTATCGTGGTGGTTGCTCACAGACCATCCCCCCTTCTACCCCCCTAACCCGACCAAACAACAACGAGACCAATATGAGAACTAAATCTTACGCAGTAACCAACGACACGTTGACGAGAACACTTGAGTACTTCTCAAGTCTTTTTGAGGCTCAGAATCATTGCCGAGAGAAGGCCAGAAAGGACAATCAGACGAGAATCATTTTTGAGGTAACCGAAGATTGGGACACAAAAGGCCGACCAAGACCGAGTTACAAAAAGAGAAGGACTCTCCGTATCGTCCAGATGTGGGTTCCCCCCAACAAGAGCGATCATACATCGCTGTGGGAAAGGGGTCAGAGATGAATGCACAGAACGTCGAGGCGATTGGTCACCACAAGAAGTTGAGTCATGCCGCAGAGCAGGCCATCGCTGCTGATTTTGATTTGAGTGAGATTGGGTTTGCGTTGCGGCTTCAGATTCTCAATGAGGGTAATGTCCGATACGTCACCGCCTGGAAGACTTGGATTGTTTTCAACGAGGAGGAGATGACCTGGGAGCGCAAATCCCCCACATTTGTGCATGAGATGCTCAATGAGTTGTCTGCGATGTTGAAGAAAGAGTCACGGATGGTGATGAACTCATCTGGACACGCTTTTGAGTACGGCACTGGGGCCACAAAAGCCTATTCAAAGGCCATGAATAGACTGGGCAACAAGAATACGCGCCAGAACGCAGTCTATTTATTCCGTACATTGCCTGGGGTTGCGACGAGTCCTGACGAGTTGGACCGCCACACCATGAAGCTTGGTTGTTTGAATGGCGTTTTGGACTTGAAGACTCAAGAGATGGTTGAGAGTCCCCGTGATTTGCTCATCACGAAAAAGACGAGTGTACCGTACAGTCCGAAGGCGAAGTGCAAGCGTTGGAAGAAGTTCATCTCGGAGATTTTTTGCGAAGACGAAGAGATGATCGGGTTCATTCAGCGGGTTTTGGGCTACGCGCTCACTGGTGACAACCGCGAACAGTACTTTTTCATCCTATATGGGGAGGCTGGTAGCAACGGGAAGTCCACATTCATCGAAGCGGTGAACAAGATCATGGGCGACTATGCGCTATCGACCCCTGATACGACGTTTGTTGACCGCAAACAGGGCTCACTCACCAATGATCTGGCCCGATTGAACGGTTCTCGGCTCGTTATGGCATCAGAAAGTGCCGACCGAAAGCCATTGAGCGGCAACTTGGTGAAGCAGGTGACCGGGAACGACTCCCTTACGGTACGTTTTTTGAACCAGGAGTTCTTCACCTACATCCCTCAGTACACCGTTTTCTTCCTGACGAACCATCGTCCCCGTGTATCAGGAGGAGATGAGGCATTGTGGCGTAGATTGGCGATGGTTGAGTTCAAGCGGAGCTTTACTGACCAAGAAAACCCGATATTCCACTCTAAGCTTGCCGAGATCAAGTACCAGAGTCGCAAAGACCAGGGTCTCATCCAGAAGAAAGACTACGATTTGGCTTCAACATTGGCTGAAGAGCGTGAGGGAATCCTTGCTTGGATGGTTGAGGGAGCCAAGATGTGGCTTAAAGAGAAGCGATTGGTGCTCCCTAAAGCGGTTCATGAGGCACGGGAGGCATATCGTGGTGACATGGATGTCTTGTTCTCCTTTCTGTTGGAGACTGTGGAGTTCACTGACGGTACAAACACGCCGATTAAGAATAGCGAGTTGTGGGAGTGCTGGCAGGATTGGGCCATAAAGAACAACGAGAAGGTTGGCTCTAAGCGGTGGCTTGGCATCCACATGAAGAAGCGTGGATTTCTGTCTGTTGTTCATAATGGCTCAAGAGTCTGGACCAACATCGCTTTGAAAACAGAAGGGGTCTGAGCAATTCGTGAGTTGGCACTTTTTGCAGGGGCAGGAGGAGGCATCTTGGGAGGAAAACTCCTTGGATGGCGCACCGTCTGCGCTGTTGAAATTGATGCCTACTGTAGAAGAGTGCTCCTTGCCCGCCAAAGAGACGGAATCCTGCCACCCTTCCCCATCTGGGACGATGTCAGAACATTTGACGGACACTCATGGCGAGGGCACGTTGACATCATCACCGGGGGTTTCCCATGCAATGACATCAGCATTGCGGGGAATCGAGTCGGCATCAGTGGTGAACGGTCCTCACTCTGGGGAGAAATGGCCCGCATCATTGGTGAGGTTCGACCCAGTTTCGTCCTTGTGGAAAACTCACCAATCCTCACTTCTCGGGGGCTGGGTGTCGTTCTCGGAGACCTGGCCGCGCTGGGGTATGATGCAAGGTGGGGAGTGTTGGGCGCTCGCCACGTTGGAGCACCCCACCGACGCGATAGAATATGGATCGTTGCCAACTCCCGCAGTATCGACTCATTGGTCAAACAAATCCCCAACCAAAGGTGCCGCAGTTCGTTTGTCTCTACACGGGATGGCACAGAAGAATGGTGGCAAGTTGAACCCAAAGTGGGTCTCGTGGCTAATGAAGTGGCCGATAGGGTGGACCGCAATAGAGCCCTTGGAAATGGTCAAGTACCAGAAGTGGTTAGACTCGCATGGGAAACACTAAAGCTATAGCTCTATAGATAGCCGTTTTCTCAATGCCCCCGCCTGGGGGCTTTTTCTTGCAACAGATACAACACATAAAAAAAAGAGTCAGGTTAAACCTGTGTTTTTATTTTTATATTCTTCTTAATACTTTTATCTGTTTATCTGTTGTAGAAGCTAATAAATAAGTAAGTAAGTATATAATCCAATAACAGAACTTCTGTTTCCTTCTGTTGTATCTGTTGCGTTCTAAAGTCATCTCCCTGTAGGGTCTATGGGCATTATGGAAAACTCGGGAGTTTCCCACAAGGCCCACAGCCTGACGAGGATATAAAATTGTTTTTTATTTTTCTTCGTAGGTAAGACTGTGAGTTTGTTGGCAACTCGGAGAGTTGGCTACATAGTCACAGGTTGCTGAGATGGGTTTGGTCTTTAGGCTCTGGGGTCTCTCTTCAGAACTTCAAGCAGCTCGCCATATTTTTCCAGCCACTCTTTAGCATCTATGGCGTCTTGTTCGTGTCTCTTGACCTCAGACCCTGCTCTCCACACAAACGGTTTGGCTTCGAGTAGAGCTGTGGCGAGAATACGGATGAGTGGTTTCATCTTAATACCCCTTGTAGCCGCGCTTAATCATCTTCATCTCATACATCTGGTCGAATGATGGCGGGCCAAGAGGTGGTAACTCGTCTCCGAGGGGGGCTCCATCTTCGTCCTCTTCATCGTGCCCATCCCAGTCACACTCTGCGTCTTGGTCTGGGTTGATGTTCTCAAGGTCTCTGTCTCCTTCACAGGCGCAGTTAGACCAGTGCATCATGTGTTCTTCGCACCAAGGCTGCTCACAGTATGAACAAGTTGGGTTCTCTTGGGGTTCTTCGTTTTCGTTGGTCATAGGATCCTCGGGGTGGAATATGCCGGGGGGTCAATTTGGCGAAAAACCACACTCATCGAGAGAGGGGTGGATTTTATGATCCGCTCGGGCCGCTGGGGGGGGAGAACTCCTTGGTATGAATATCCAAAAAGATTTTTTTTATGAAGAG
>CEQA01007903.1_pt1 | contig 17881 bp, 22 predicted proteins | sample 530501 | NCBI WGS metagenome assembly CEQA01 (sample SAMEA2620227, study PRJEB7988) | marine metagenome | isolation source: saline water (ENVO:00002010), including
CCTGTTTTTGTGTCCAATCTTTAGCCCATTTATTTCCTACTGCTTCAGTAATAGCAGCAAGTACAATAGGAGACTTGTCAGGGTATATTTCGCCTACCTGTGCCCTATTTACTAGCTTTAAATCATTATCCTTCTCAATTTCTAATGCAAAAAATTTGCTTCTTGCTAAATCAAGCTTATCTTTTTCTGCCTGTTGTGCAGCTTGTACTCTGTTCAAACTTCCACTTAAACTACCTAAAGCATTCCTTAAATTATCTGCCTGTCTGATTGAACTTGTATCTATGTTTGGAGCACCAGAGTTTGCCTGAATAGTATTGAAAGCTTCCTGACTTGTTTTTGTATATTGGCGTAGCTTATCGGCTTGTTGTCTTGAGGGTTTTCTAGCCATACTAAGTCTCCGTTCCACTTGTAGAGTTATTCCACCCTAAAGCTTTAAAATTTGATTCAGTTGCAAAAGTTGAAGCAGCAGATACAAAAGGAGTTAAGTAGTCAGGAGTAGGTACAGCAGGTATTCCATTAATTGCTGAAATCATCTGGTGTATCTGTTGGGTATGTGTGTTTTTAATTCCTTCTACAACATTAGCGTAAGTCACTTTATTACGAACATCTATCTTACCTTTTTGTCTCTTTATGTCGTTTAATACTCCTTGAACTGAGTTACCTCCAACACCTGACTCTCCTGCTGCCACCATTGAGGCAGACTCAGCTTCCATAGCCTCTACCTGAGTGTCCATTCGAGATTGAACGTAGGCTCTTTCTTGTTCTTCAGCTTTTCTTAAAAGAATTTTAGTATTAATTTTAAAGTTTTCTTTAGCACTATCTGTCAGATTTTGTCTTTTTAATTCTGCCATCTTAGCTTCGTTTTCAGTAGCAGATAGCCCTAGCCCTAACTGAGCACCACTAAGGGCTGCAGACATAATTAAAGGTAATGTCATATTTAATTCCTTTTCCTAAAAGAAAACGCTTCATCTCCATAACCAAGACGTTGTAATAAACTTGATGTACGGTCAGCATTAATTCCTGTGTAGATACCTAATATTATCTCACTAACACCAATAGACCGTGCCCATTCCTCATAGGCTTTTATTAACTTTATTCCTGCCATTGAACCACGTTCACTTGGTATTACATAAAATGCTAAGTCGCATGACATTGTGTTTGTACCAAACCAATGCTCATCACTAAGTCCAATAAATAGTCCTATAATCTCTCCATCTTTCTCAGCTACTAAAGCACAGAATTTCTGAGGATTATTTACCATTGTTGTTAAAAGGTTTGTTAATTTATTATTGTTATATTCAAAGTTCTTAAAGTAAGACTCTTGGTGCATTGCGTAGCCTAATTCTATACACTTATCAATGTCACCTTCTGTCATAGAACGTATCATTTATATTTATATCCTTCTTGACCTTATGTGGTAGAACCCTTCCCACTCAGCATTTTGGAATGCACATGGTAAGTAGCTATCTGAGGTTACAGATATATTCACACGGTCATTTTTTGATTGGACAGGAAAACGAAAAGTCCCATCAGAAAGGATTACATCTTCAATAGTAGAACTAGCTTGGTTAAGAACCACTCCTGTAAACTCGTATTCGTTGGTGGTTCTGGCTTCTGGAGTAACCTGTACTTTGAAGAACCCTGTGTCTTCATAGTTCACCCTCATAGTCCTCAGTTGAAGTCTTCCTGATTGTACGGACTGAGTTCCTTCCTTTTCTCTAACGTGTTGAGTAGAGAACTGATAAGTCATGGTATAAGGTACACCTACAATTACTGAGGCAGCACTGTAGTCTCCTGTAGCTGCAATCGTAGAGGTGGTAGGTCTGGTAGTTGTAATGTCTACACCTTTACGGTTAGACCAACTCCCTGACTTAGCTACAACCATTGTCCCATCATAGACGTAAGGAAGTGTCCAAGTTGTTGTGTTTGTTCCTGCATTGTACGAGCCTGTTAAAGTAGTCTTTCTGTCTGCTCTGATGTTAAAAGTAAGTCCTGTATCGTTAGGATACTGTAGCTTTACTTTCTCTACGAACACTCCATCAGACCTACTTATAACTAAGTACAATTCATTTTCTAAAATATTTATATCTAGTATAGATGTCCCTGTAGCAAACTCCCATGTTGACCAACTTGATTGAAGCTTCTGAGCACCATCGGTAAACCATTTATAGATATAAAGCTTTCCTCTATCTTCTGAAGATAAACATACAAGAATATCCTCATTACTAGATGTGGCTAACTTAGTAATGTTTTTAGGTACATACTTAGGAACGTGTGCAGTAACTTCTAAGGCATCTGTAATAACTGTGTCAGATTGAACATAATATTCCCTGACACTAGAGAAGTCTCCTTTCCTAGAGACAAAGAATAGATAGTTTCCTGCCCCTACTGGAGCAACACTTGTATCATTTTCAAATTCTGTACTAGGAATAATAGAGATAGTCTTAGGGGTTAGTGAGCCTAAGTTCTCAATAGTAAACTGTGTAGTATCTGCAAAGAGTGTTAGTGACTCGTTGAAAGGAATAGCGTGTCTTAACAAAGATACTTTAGTGTGGGCTACTGATACATCTATAGGAGCTTCATCTAAAAGAGTTGTAACTGTCTTAGGGAAGAACCTTAAAAAGTCTCCTGCAGCACTCATTACAACATTTTCTTCTGTAATAAATCCTAGACGGTTCTTATAGAAGAACATATTAGCTAAAGTCTTACCTACAAAAGATGGGAAAGGGGCAGAAGTAGAGTCTCCTACAATTCTATTTCCCCATGTATTTTGTTGTAATGTAAAATTAAATGTTCCTGAACTACTAGGCACGATAGAATAAGGCATAGTAGAGTAGTCTAGTTTGTATGTCTCTGCAGGTTTTACTGTTTCTTCATAAGTATTTGCACTTAATGCTTTAACATAATATGTGTCAAAACTATTTGTTTCAGAGCCTATAACCTGATACAAGTTACCTACTGAAGCATTAGTAGGAAGGTCTGCAAATTCTTGGTAGTTAGTTCCTTGTAGAGAACCACTTACTACAGTACTATCTTCTGCAACTGTCTTAGTTTTATTTAAAACAAATGTATAGTCAGCAACAGTTAAGAACTGGAGGTCGTTTGCAGGGTCATCACAGTATAAGTATTGAAGGTTAGTTCCAGAAGCATTTACCGTAACTGCATTACCACTTAAATCAAAAGCACTTATTGAAGCAGATGATGAAGTAGCCTGAACAACTAAAATATGTTGAAACCCTACTCCTCTGTCTACAACGTGAATTGCAGCATTACTTACTGCACTGTTAATAATCTTTGCAACGTGCTCTGTAGGAGGTCTTTTAATTAACCCATCAATAACACTTGATAAAGCATTTACCTGACTTTCTCCCTGTGTCACCTGCCTAATGCTAGAAGGCTGTTGACTCACCCCATTTAATAGGTTTGGAATACTTGTACTTACGAGTGCCATATTAATGCCTCACTGCTCTACGAGGTGCTCCCCTACTTATAATCTTAAAAGCATCATAGTTATCTGTTAATATGTTGTTATCTTCGTTTAACTTCTCTGCTCTTTCAAAGGCAACTAATGCCTCTCTTTCATCTACTTCTGTAAAGGCTGCCAATCCATCAGAACCCATAAATCTACCTTGAAATCTTCTTGCAGCTTTTACTGTGATGTAACGTCTAACGTGTTGGGGTAAGTCATTAAAATCTAATAAAAGAACCATGTCTACATAGTAAGTTCCTGAAAAGGATGTATAACTTCTTTCTTCCCTGTCATACAAACGGTTACCTCTATGTACTACATCTACGTCTTTACTGCTCCCTACTGTGTCAATCCTTGCACAGTTATTAGGAACAATTATCTCCCCATCTACGTTAGGTGTAATGGGGTAATTAATCTCTGTGTTTGAGTGTAAACCCTGTGACTGTATGTCGATTGATGTTTCATTTAAAATTGATTGTGCTAGTGATACATCTACCAGTGAAGGGTCGTTTAAACTTGATACAGGAGATTCACCGATAGCACTTAACATTATATTAACTGCTTCTAACTCTGTAGTAGGTGTTAATGCCATGATAACTCCTTATCCATTCTGTGACCTATTCGCACTTTTTGATTTAATGCGTAGGTTAGCTATACTATTATTTTTAGGGTTTCCATCTTTGTGGTGTACGTCTTTACCTGCTACAGATTTCTTCCCATTTTTCTTCTTTATCAATGCCCTTGCAGCATTCCTTGAAGCTCTGTTCTTCTTTTGTTCAGGACTACTGTGGTAATTGTCATACTCTTTTCTGTAATTTCTTCCAGACATTGCTAATCCTTAAAACGTAAAAAAAAGCGATAACCCAATTAAGAGCTATCGCTTTAATGTTAAATTTAAGCAGTCTGAATTTGAACTGCAGCTTCTGGACGTAGGACACCATGACCCATAGCGTATTTCGCTACCATTAGTGTACCTTGTCTACGGATGTCGTACTCAGACTCCACAGCCAAATCCATAAGCTTAACCGTACCAACAGCAGATGTGTGGGCAATAATAGCAGTAGTATTTGAAGCGTTTACTACTTGTGCTCCACCTGCACCACCTGCATCAACACCAGTACCTGTAATGTTTGTGGTAGGTAGGTGAGGGGTTTTGATAAGATTGATACCTGCCAACTGTGGAACTGTACCTTCAGCGATAGAACCTCTTCCTGAGAAGTCTACGTTAATCGCATTGGTAGCGTTAGCAAGTAGGTAATATTGTTCAGGCTTTAGGAAGCAGTATCTTCCTTCAGATGGAACATAAGCATCATCAAGAGCTTCAGCAGCATCAAAGATTGAACCAATCAATGAGGAAGCAGAGGTGTTTGAGTCAGCATCAGTAATAATAGTACCTGAAGCATAACCTGAGTCACCTACGTTTGCTGAACCTGCAGCAGCTTGAAGCATTGTTTGAAGAACGTGCTTATCCATTTGGAAAGCCAGTGCTCTACCCATTTCGGCAGAGTAGACACTTCGTACATCATAATGGTTTTTAGCTTCCATTATGTTTGCAATGAAGTGGTGTGATATTAGAAGGTCATTAATTGTAATGACTTTCTCGTTGTGGTTGAGGGCAGTTCCTACAATCTCATTACCTGCAGTGTGGTATGAGGCAGAACTTCTACCCATAACTGGAAACTGTGCCGACTTTCCTGAACTAATGGTTCGCACCATTTGCTTATCAGCAGTCACAGTTGCTTGTTCGAAACTGGTTAGGACTTCTCCTGCAAATACCTTGAGAAACAGGGCATCAGCAGTACCTGCATTATTGACCTTACCAATATCGGAGATGGTCGCATTCGCCATATAATAGTCTCCTGTGTTAAGTTAAAATTAATATTGGTGTCTCCTGTCAACAAACATTACTCGAAAGGGTATTCTCCTCAGAGAGCCTAACTTTACTTTTGTAGTGGAAACGAAAGCATCCTGAGTAGGATGACTACATTACTGCCTTACTTCTTGAGAGCTTCTTTTGAACTGCATCTCTAAAAGCAGGGTCTTTGTGGTATTCTGGTTTAGCCATGTCTTTGGTAACCTGTGCCCAACTTTCGTAGGCTTCTACAGATGATGAGGCTCTACCTGTAACAAGGTTAGGTTCTACACCACCATTCATTTTAAACCTAGACATTAAACCGTCTATGGCAAGACGAGCTTCAGCCTGATTACGAGAAGTTATAGACTTGTTAAAAGCCTCTATCTCACCTTCAGCTAGATTATCAGATGCCCATTTAGACATTTCTTGATAAGTCTCTTCTCCTCCTGCAAAACCATAAATTTCATTTAAGTATTGATTACCAAGTGACCGTTGTCCTTCGACATAAGAGTCAACCATAGCTTTCGGTATCCCCTTACTTTCCATCTCTTTATAAGTTTCTTCGGAAAGTCCATCATTTTCAGCAAACTCTTTACTTATTTTATCAAAGTCTAAACCTGCGTTTTCGACTACCTCCCTAGCATTTTCGCTAGATACTTCCTCAGAAGTCTCAGTAGATTCAGTGGCATTGTCAGTAGATTCCTGACGAGACTGAGTAAACTTTTTCTCCAGTTCTGTATATGCTTTAGAAAGGTCTTCAGGAGATTTAAACTTTTCTGGAAGCCATTCAGGACGTTCTCCATTATTAGAAGAAGTTGATTCGATATTTTCTTCATTTGGTTTCTCACTTCCTGTAACATTGCCCTCCATTTGAACTTGTTCAACCATTAGCTAACTTACCTTTTTGGATTATGTTTCCGTTGGCTAATTGATATTTTTTACCAATCTCAGCCTTTTCTGCTCCTTCCCACTTAGGGTATTTAGGTTCGCTTACTTTTTTGGCTTCTTCGGCTTTTTTGGTTTCTGGTATTTTTTTGTCATTCATTACTGTACCTGTGGTTGTTGTTGATTTCCTTTAACAACTTCTTTCATTACAGCAGGTGCAGCACTTTGTATCATGTCTTGTGTTTGTTGTTGCTGTTGAGCTTCCTGCTGTTGTTGGAGTTCAGCTTGAAGTTGTTCTTCAGTCTTAATTAAACCAATTGTATCAATCCCATGTCCTGTAGCTAATCGTGCTACTAGGTCACCGAAATTAATTCTCTGTATGGTTTCAGGACTTACATTAGCTAGTTGAACTAAATCAATTATATACTCTCGTAGCTTCTGTAAATCATTACCTCTTCCTAGAGCTTCTACACCTGTAACAATCACTGGTGTAACTGTGCCTTTAGGAAGTTTAGGTATCTTCTGAGTAGACTGCATCTTATCCATAAGTATATTTACTAAAGGAAGTTGCAGTTCTTGGGAAAGAATTGAGTAAACTCCACCAAGAGCAGACTCTAATTCTTGAGCCATATATCTAATCTCTTGGGCAGTTACCCTTTCTGCTTGTCTTTGAATTGCAGTATTTAATAAGAAAGCAAAAGAAAGTCTCTCTTCTATTCTTTGTACTGTTTCTAATACTACCCTCATGTCAGGAAATTTATCCGTCTGTAATACCTTAACATCGTCAGGTTGTCCCAGTATTACGTCACCGTTCTTAGACTGTGCTAAGTCTCTTCGCTTGACTGAGGCATTAGGACGAACAAGAAAGACTAGCTTTGCACTCGCAGCAGCAGCTTCCACTAGGGACTCAGTTAAACCTTCTAAGGATTTAAGGTCACCCAGATATTCTTCTACAAAAGAACGTCCATAATCTTCATTATCAAGATGTACCATTCTTAATGCTATAAAAGGAAGTAAATCATTCTTATACCTTCCGTCAGAGTCAGGTATTATCTGTCCTTCTACTTCTTGATATACATAATAGTAATCTTTATTTTCTTTCTCTATTTTAGTGTAAACTTTTACATCTTTTTCTGACGTATAATCTATACCGTCTATTCCTTCAGGGAGTGTCTTAGGGGATACTAACTCTTCTATAATAATTTCTAAGAGTTCACCTGATGGGTCACGTTTAACGACATAGCTAGATAAAGGAAAAACCCTTAGTCCCCCTTTCTTTGGAAGGTGTATAAGTACGTTACCACCTATGATAAGGTGCTTGAGTGCTTCAAAGACATATACTCTTAAAGCCCTGTTTTCAATCTCGCCCATAACTTCACGTTCAACTAGGGCAAGTCCTTGCTCTATCTCTGCTCTTAACTCTCCTTCAGCATCTAATTCAACTTTAGTTTTAGTGTCCATTGCTAGACGGAAGAAGGGGGAGTTTGGAGGAAACAATAATAACATTAGTTTTGAAGCTAAGTTATTAACCCCTCTAGCCCCTATACTTTGAAAGGGCTGATATAAGTCTGTAGCTGAACTAAAACCTTCTGGAGTAATTAAAGCAGGTAAAGTTAATTCGGAGCACTCTCTGGCTCTATCTAAGTATATTTCCCTGTCAGTAGCGAGTTTAGTATATCTCTTGGCACAGGAAATATTTTCTTGCATATTTTAAATCCCTACTATGTTGCTATATTAACACCAGTTTGAGCATTCATGCCCCCTACTGAAGTCATACCTGTTGGAGATTTTTGTTTAATTTTAAGCATATCCATACCCTTCTTACCTTTCTGATACTTATTAGCGATAAGTAAAGGTGTTTCAGGGTCTTCCATAGCTTTAATTTTTTCTTCAAAAGTTTTCTTTTCTTGTTCTGCTGCCTGTTTTGTTTCTTTTATAGATTTCGTATAAGCATCTTGAGCTTTTGAAGCATTATCATCAGCAATCTTTTTACTAACTGCAGCAGTTCCTAGTATCGCAGCAGCTACATAAGCAGTTACACACATTTATTCCTCCATGTTATTAGGGTCTTCTGTCCTACGCTTCAGTTCTAATAACCAAGTAACAACAGACCTTTGTCCTGCTCTAAACCATACCTCCCTGTCAGTCCACTCTAAATTGGCAGATTGTTCAGGAAAAATATCATCTAGTATATTTATTAATTGAACTACGTCAGTAGGTAAACTTAAATATTCTACATTATCTTTTGTTGACATTTTTTAGTCCTCTTATATGCACCCTATTACTCACAACTCTTCTGTCCAGTATCAGGATTTATGAAACAAGCTTCTGCTTTTTCTTCTTTTACTTCGTTCAAAACACCATATCTTTTTCCATCGGCACGGAAGGTAGTTATTCCTTTACATCCTGTTTTCCAAGCATCATAGTAAAGGGTTTTAAATTCATCGTAAGTTACATCAGAACCTACGTTACAAGTCTTAGAGACTGCACTATCTATATACTGAGAAGTTAGAGATAAAACTGATAAGTGCTCTTTGGCAGATATTTCATTTGCAGTCCTACCACTCACTCCTTTTGTATAGGCATAATCCTCCACTCTCTGTACTTGATGACCGTCAAATTGTTGTATGGTTCTGTCGTAATAGAGAGAAAAGGGAGGTTCAATACCTGAAGAAACATTGTCTGCAGTCAAAGAGATTGTCCCTGTAGGTGCGATGGAAGTTAGGTGGGAGTTTCTAATTCCCTGTTCCTTTATCTTATCCTTCACCCAATCACTTAAAGTAGAAACAAACTCTCCCTGCATATACTGGTACTCATCATAAAGAGGGAAAGAACCCTTCTCAGAAGCTAAGTCAGAGGAGGCAGCATAAGAATAGTCTCTGAGGTTTTTCAAAATTTCCTCAGTAAATTCCATAAACTCTGGAGAGGCATAAGGTTTTCCACACATCTCTGCAGCATTTGCCAAGCCTGTTATACCTAGCCCCATTCTCCTTTTGTTTTTAGCTTCCTGCTCTTGCTCTGGAAGTGGGTATATAGTTCTGTCAATGACATTATCCATAGCCCTGACAACGGTATAGATGTCACCAGTAAATTTTCCATAATCAAACTTATCTCCTATAACATACTTAGGAAGGTTGAACGAGCCTAAGAGACACGCACCAAAGGGAGGGAGGGGTTGTTCACCACAGGGATTGGTAGCCTCTATGGTTTCACAGTAGTAGAGATTATTCTTCTTGTTAATGGTGTCAATAAACAGGACTCCAGGTTCTGCCCAATCCCAAGTACTCCTCATAATCATGTCCCAAAGGGCAACAGGGTCTACCTCCTTGTAAACCTTCCCCTCGTACTTCAAAGGAAAAGGAGTTTTCTTTTCTAGGCATTCCATAAACTCATTGGTAACACCTACAGAGATGTTAAAGCCTGTGAGAGATGTCCCATCATTCTTGGCAGTAATAAACTGCTCAATGTCTGGATGGTCTATCCTCAAGACACCCATCTGTGCTCCTCTCCTATGTCCAGAGGAGGCTATGGTCTGACAGATAGCATCATAGATGTTCATAAAGGACACTGCCCCTGAAGCTCTACTGTCTAGGGATTTGATACGGTCACCTCTAGGTCTTAACCGACTAAAGTCGTAGCCTATCCCTCCACCTCTTCTCATGGTTTCTGCAGATTGGGTAGCCCTCTTCATAATAGAATCCATAGAGTCTTCTATCTCACCAGAAACAAAACAGTTATAAGCAGTAGTTTGCCTTGCTGCACCCATAGCATTCTGGACTCGTCCTGCAGGAAGAAACCTCATGTACCTTAAAGTATCTTTAAATTCTTCAAAGTGCATTGGGGTATCTTTTAAAGCTCCTGCAATTCTCACTATTTTGCTATAGAAGTCTTCACCTGTCTGTCTGTATTTTTGTGCATCTATCTCTTCAGATATAGGTAAAGTCATACCATAGTTCATAGGGAGTTCTCCTGTTCATACTTAATTAAAAAATCTATATACTGTCTTGCTTTCTTTAAGTCAGCTATACCGTTCTTATCTCTCCATCTCATTACATACTTCACCACATTACCTTCACAGAAATCTAACTGGTTCTGCATAATAAATTTAATAGGTTCTATCTTCCATTTGTTGTAATGTTCAGGGTCAATTCCATCTACATAATCTGCTATTTCATCTTCTTTAATACTCATTTCGGACTCCATAATATTGGCTTCTTTTTCTTATCATCCCAATCACTAAACCGTAGTATTCTTGCTAGTCTTGCTTGAGTGATGGCTTCTTCTTTTGTATATCCTGCTTTCAAGTAAGCTTTAAGAACTGCATCCCATGTAGGAGTCTTGAGTATTTCTAAAGCTCTCTTATGTCCAACACCTTTAAGTCCACCATAACCGTCAGTAGTATCTCCTACTAATGTCTGGTAAAGATGGTTGTAGTCTGCTTGTTCTTTTTTAATAATAAGTAACTCACCATTCCTCCATAATAATCCTGGAATGGTTAATAAATCCTTATCTTCAGATACAACAATATTGTTTTCACCTACTAGGTTAGATGTGCTAAGTATTCCTAGTACATCATCAGCTTCTAAGCCTTCCCATTCAGCACTGTTATAGTTATTAACTAACCATTCTTTAATTGGTTTATAACAAACAGGCTTACGCTTTGATTTTCTGTTGTATTTATAATTAGGGTAAATAGATTTTCTGAAGTTATCCTTGTGACTAAAACAAAATACTAAGTCATCAACACCTGTCATCTCTTTAAGAGACTCAAGGTAATTTAGGATTAACTCTTTGGCTTCTTTAACGTCAGCCCATAAAGACCATACGTCATCACCCCAATCTACTTCATGCTCAACTGTTACTGAGTATTGGTAAACCAGTATGTCAGCATCAATTAGTAGCTTCTGTGGCATTAGTTCCTCCAGTGGATAGTTGTTTATATAATTTTAGAGTGTCAGTTGAGAACAACTTAGACAGATTAACTAGATACATCTTAGATGCGTAGTTGTCTCCACCATTCACAACTCTATGCTTGTCCAGTTTACTTACAATTTTCTTTAAGTTCTTTGTAGAGAAAACTAGGGTACAGTAAACATCATCATCTACTGCTAAGTTATGAAACCAATAGTCTGCTTCAGTGGCATTAATCCCTGAAGGTTTTCCATAGCTTTCAAATTCTATTGCGATGTTTCCTGTCTTAGTCCACATCCCTCGTTCAGTCTTTACTTCAATCTTTTTGTCCTGAAGCATCTCTGCAATTTTATCTTCATGCAACTGACCGTAAGCTAAATCTAAATCAAACTTCTTCCTATTATTCTTAGTGGGTTTCAGCCCAATTTCTTCCGACTTTGTACTCTCCAGTGAGTTCACATCGTATTCTGAAGAAATCTCCTGCCCTACCGATACTTTTAACTGCGAGTTCTCCGACATCCTTTTCCATCCCTTCCTTTACTTCAAGTTGAATTTCATCATGCACCCAAGAAACAAGGGAACAATGCTCATGCAGATTGGTTTCATGTAAAGCTTTGTCAAACTCTCTTATCCATTGCTTACATATCAACGCACCTGCTGATTGAAGAAGGGTATTTAAGGCTGCGTATTCTGCCCTGACCCTTAATCTTCTTCCGTCAAGCCCAATCAAATGTCCTTTCTTTGAGGCTTCTTGGACTCTCTTAATTAAGGTATCTAAAGCAGGGAGGGATTTTAGAAATCTCTTCTTTAAGACTGCCCCTTCCTTTGCACCTTTACCTATAATACTACCTATCTTTTCTACACCTGCTCCGTAGAGGAAACCGTAGATAAATGTCTTAGCCTGAGAACGACTTGGGAGGTCTGCAGCTTTCTGGTTTGCACTATGGACATCACCATTAACAACCGTTTCTGCATACGTTCCTCCATCATACCTAGCCATGTAATGTGCTAAACACCTCAACTCCAAACCAGATACATCAACCCCTACGAGTTTGTTTCCGGCAGAGACTGTGAAGAGTTCTCTACATTCTTTTCCGTATGGGACTCCAACTGCAGGTACTTGTGCCACATTAGGAAAGGCATGAGTAGCTCTGCCAGTAACAGCCCCATTAGTATTAACACTTCCATGTATCCGTCCATTCTTCTCCACCTTTAACCATGCTTGGTTTCCATCTCCTAACTGACCAAGACGTTTAATCAGGGTGTAGTAGTCCACCAAGAGTTTAGCTTCAGGATAGTCCAACTTACTGAGGACTGACTCATCTACTTTTGGCTTACCATCGTTAGTAAAAGCTTTAGGCTTCCACCCTCTAATAGTAGTGAGCCTGTTTGCAACATGGTCACGACTAGCAGGGTTAAACTCTATTAACTTTACCTTGAAGGTAGGAACACCTTTCTCATATCCAAACTTCTTAGAGTTTACTTTAGGAGTAAACGGAGTCTTGACTTCCCAATCTGGAAAGACTGCTCTGAGTTTTCCTTCCAGATAGAGTTTACTTGCTGAAAGCCTTGCATATAATTGACCTGCACTCTTTTTGTCAAAGGCAAATCCATTAACTTCTTGTTGGTATATAATTTGGGCAATGTCATGCTCCAACTCCATAGCTTGTTCAGAGTATTCTTTGGCAACAATTCTCTGCCAAAGAGTGTTAGTAACTTCACAGTCCTGAAAGCAATACTCCATCATCTCGTCAGAGTATTTCTCCCAACCTGAATCATAGTCATCCTTGTAGTTTCCTATTCGGTGACCCCATGCTCTGAGACTGTGTGAACCTATAAGCTTGGTAGGAAAATCCTTCCTTGCGAAATCACTTTGCTTGATGTCTGCCCATATTAAACGAGTGCAAACAAGTGTATCTCTTATTAATCCTTTAGGTTCAAACTTCCCCAACTTCTGTAAGACAGGGATGTCATACTTAATAATGTTGTGACCAACAATCAGTTCAGCTTCCTCAAGTTTAGGGACTGCTTCAGACCAGATACCATTACCTGTGTATCCAGTTATCTCTCCAGTATCTATATTCTTGAGGACTAAACAGTGAATGGTAGTCACATCATCTATAAGTCCATTGGTTTCTATGTCAAAGACATATCGCATACTAAATCCGTTAAATCTGGTTTCTGATAATTCTTACCCTTCATCACTTTTCCTTTATCATCTTTGACAGGCTTGCCTTTCACTAACTTACTCATGTTAGAGGCATGAACACGATTAAAGGCAGGTTCTATAGCTAATCCAAAAGTTACTGCAAAGCCTGAGAGGACATACTGAAGGTCACAAAGTTCTTTAAGGATTTGTGTCTTAGTAATGAAAGAAACTGAGCCTTTGTTATTACATTCCTCTATAGCAATCCGAACTTCATCTTCCACTTCCTTAAACTCTTCCTTCAGAAGTGCCATTCGCAACCTTAGAAGGTCTGCTGAATAGTCAACATTGATGTCCTGTCCCATAGCTTTTTGAAACTCACACACCTTGTCTTCGTTGGTTTTATATTTCATATGCATTAAAACTCCTCTACTTTCTCTTCATTGAAATCTGGATTACACTCATGCAAACGTCCTGTGAGTGGATTGTACTGGACATGACAACACACACCTGTCTCACCACTAAATCTATTCTTTAGTATTCTGACCTGTGTCTTGTTGGCATCCTCCCCTTGTTGGTTTCTCTCTAAGCCAATCACCATGTCTGATAATTGTGCGATAGCATGGCTTCCTCTAAGCTGAGAAAGGGAAGTGACTGCTCCCTCCTCATGTCCTCTGTTACCTTCAGGACGTTTGAGGTGAGATACTAATATCAACCCAACACCTGTTTCTTGAACAAGAGTTCTGAGCATGGTCATAGCATTATCTATTAATCTTCTTTCGTCACCATCCCCAAGACCAGAAACAACAATAGAAATATGGTCAAGAATAATCCAAGAACACTCTTCTCCTTGTGCGAGATAACGTATTCTGCTAAGAAGGTTTTCGATAGAAGTGCTGCCATAAGAATCGTAGAAAAATACGCTACCATTACCGATGCAACTGTTATACGCATCCAGTAGGTCAGACTTTTCCACAGAAACATTACCAAGATGTAAAGGTCTATCCAGATGAAGTCCCATAAGTCCGAGAGCAGTCCTTTTAACTGTCTCTTCCAACATAATAAATCCAACTCTCTCTCCTTGCTTGATTAGGTTAAAACCAATCTCACGAACAAAGGCAGATTTACCTATACCTGAACCTGCAGTAATCGTTGTAAGCTCTGACTTTCTCAGACCATGAGTTTTCTCGTTAAGTCCCACATAAGGGTAATCAACACTGTGAACTAACTCCTGATTTGAGATGGTATGCCAAAGGTCTTCACCATTAACAATGCCATCAGGACGGTAGGTCTTAGCTTCCCATATCGAACTTATAAGTTCTGATATTCTTCCTTGCTGAACCATCTCATTAGCATCTTTGAGAGGTAGTCTAGCAATCTTTGCTTTACCAGTGCTCAGTACAGAGGCACAGGCTTGGGCTGCTTTTTGACCTGCATCATCCATGTCGAACATGAGTACAACAGTTTCAAACTTCTCCAACCACTCCAGAGATTTCTGGATGTCTCGCTTTGCTCCTTGTGCTCCGTTCCTTACCGATACACAAGCCCACTTATTACCTTGAGCCATACTGACAGAGAGACAATCTATCTCACCCTCAGTAACTACTATCATCTTTCCACCATCTCTCCATAACCACTCGCCATAGAGTCCTGTAGGCTCTCCTATCCATTGGAAAGTCTTATCAGGCATTCTAATTTTTTGGGCTAAAACTTTTTGGTTATGGTAGTAGTTTGCTATATGACATTTCTTTCCATTGTGTTCGCCAATTCGGTAGTCAAACTTCTGGCAGGTTTCCAAGTTGATACCTCTTTTCGCCAAAGGTTTGACTTCCCCTTTCTTGAATACAGTTTCTTGCTCTTTACTACTTTGTGACGATACTGAGTTAAACTCTTCGCCACTGGATTGCGAACCTTCCATTCCTTCTTCTTTCTCATAATAACCACATCCAAAACAAAAACCGTGTCCATCAGAGTACCTTCCAAGATTATCTCTTGAACCACACTTAGGACACGGTTCGTGACGAACACAAACAGAATTACTTTCTGCTTGCATTCCATTCTCCTACGTTAAATGAAGGACACGCTTTTGATGAAACATCATTGTGTCCAATTACTTCAACACCAGAATATTTTTCTTCAAGCATATCGACAGTAGTTTCTAGGGTAATCCACTGTTCATCTGTAAAATTGTCTTCAGGTTTCATGTTTTCATCAACTCCACCAACCATACAAATTCCTACTGAGTTTGCATTGTTGCCTTTAGCATGAGCACCAACATCTTCAATGTCTCTCCCATCCTCAAGTTTACCATCTCTCCTGATAACGTAGTGATAACCAATCTTTAGCCATCCTCTTTCTCTATGCCATCTGTCTATATCTGATGCACCTATATCCATAGTTGGCTTAGTTGCCGAACAATGAATAATTATTTTTTCTGTTCTATTTCTTTTTGCCATTAAATAACTTTTTGACTGCCTCCATCTGTTTGGGTTTGGGTTGTTCATAAATCCAGTCGGTAGGGATGCTTTTATCTGCATAGTTAAATCCAAATCTTTCACACCACATTCCATAAGTTGTACTGGATTTCTTTCCAATCTTTGTTCTCGAATTACTGAAAACAAATCTTATATCTAAGTGTGGGTTTTGTTCCTTAATAAGCTTATGTTTTGACCTGTCACTACTCAGGAACTGTCCTTTAGTTTCTACAATCACACCATTAGGTAAAACAAAGTCTGGTTTGTATTTACTTGGTGGCTTCCTGTATATAACCCAACCTGAAGGTTCATAAGAAAACTTAACTCCAAGTTGGGTTAACTCGTTTGCGACTTTTACTTCAAGACCACTTCGATACTCTTTCTTAGAAGTCTTCTTCATTGTCGCTAAATTCAGTAGCAGTAGGGGCTTCATCCGTAGCCTCATAACCTGACGTAGACTCAAAGCCATAAGAAGATGCGTTAGAAGCATCAGCTTTAATTAGGTCAATGATTTGTACTGCCTTTAGTCTGAGAGACACACCTGCTCCTACTGCAGAAACAAAGTAAGGAATTAAGTCAGCAGAAACACGGAGGATTGACCCTCCCCAAATACTTTCCACTTCCTGTAGGTAGTTACCTTTAGCATCAAATAGTTTTGGCTTCATGGTTACTGTCCTACCATCCTTAGTAGTCAGTTGTGCTTTGTTCTTGAATTTGAACACACAACGTCCAGTTAAGTTTCCGTTTTCATCAGTTTCCTCTTCGTAAGGTAACTGAGCCTCTCTTGGTTTTTTACCTTGAGGAGCAAGTGCTCTAGCTTTCTCTAAAGCTTCCTCAATTTTACTAATAATAGGTGTAGCATCTGCTTTTTCTAAAGAGAGGTTCACCTTGTATTCACCTTGTGGGTTGAATTTTGTGTTAGGCTCTGTCAGGTAAGGAAAAATTGCTTTTCCTGACGGAGTAACGATACTTATAAAGTCTCTGTTAGCCATTAAAATGGTTCTCCATATTTTCTGTTTCTAATATAAACCCATAGGTTTCAACTGCTTCAACTTGAATATCCAAAGGAACTGGAATATCCAACTCTTCATAAATAGTTATTAATTCTTCCATAGTTTTCTCCTATAGGGTTTAGACCAACAGAACTTTCTGTCAGTCTAATATGCACCCTATTAATTTGTTAGTGGAAACAATGCCTTAGTGGATTGTTAAGCGAAAAAGAAATGGCTCTCTTCTACCACCTCTATATCCAAGTCACCCTTTGCAGGTGTCTCAGCTAAGTCTTTATGTTTGTGTTCAGGTAGGATGTCCATGAGGTCAGATTTAAAGTCCTCTAAAACATCACACTGTTTATACATTTCTACAAAAGCTTTCCGTAAACACCACCATAACTGACCTGCATCTGAAGCATGAGTACCGTAACTGTCGTGTACCATAGCAAAGTTATGAATATCACACTGTTGAGCTACGTTAATCGTAATCATCATGTGACTAGCATCAATGCTATGAACAAAGTTAGGACTTATTCCGTTTGCCTGTCTGTTTTTGTCAATCTTACCTGTCTCTTTGTAAATCATAGGTTGAAAGATTGACCCTAAGAGTTTGGTTTTAATACGATAAGGTTTAGTAGCCTTGTAAGCCTGTAGTACAGGGAAGTTAACAGGAGTGTCCCAACGTATAGGTAATCCCTCCGAACTAGCCACCCTAGATGCCCTTTGTAACCATGCCATAGCATCAGTTGCAGCATGAACTACTTCAGCTATAGAGTCCCATATAACTTTGGCAAGAAAGATGGAAGCCTTGAAAGCATCTTCTCCAAAAGGATGAACATTTCCCTTCTCTCTCTGCTCTACTAAGTAATCCATCACAAAGTCAGAGAAAGAGTATTGCTTTCCACCATAAGGCAACACCATACAAGGACGTTTAGTACACCCTCTGGCAACACCAAACTCTAGCCATAGTTTTGCAAAGTGGTCATCCATAGTTTTAAGTTTATCCGTCACCTTATCAGCTACCTTCTGGTAGATGTCTTGAGGTTCATCCATAGGAATAAGATTGACTTCCTTACCTGTGGTTGTGCTCCTTAACATGGCTGCAAAATGCTGAAGACCATTACAAGACCCATCTGCTGCAATAGGTAG
>CEQA01141579.1_pt1 | contig 17773 bp, 20 predicted proteins | sample 530501 | NCBI WGS metagenome assembly CEQA01 (sample SAMEA2620227, study PRJEB7988) | marine metagenome | isolation source: saline water (ENVO:00002010), including
GACATACACAAGATCCAGTCAGCCAAGATCCACATCCCCGGACCTCCCTTCAATCCGGGGATAGCTGTTGACTCCCTGATGCGGCTTACTTTAGAATACGACGTACCTATCTACCTCATGCCTTGCTCGACCATTGCTCAACGTAGAGCCACAGGTGAGTGGGCTGCGCGACTCCTCATCAACACCGCCCTAATGGACTAATCGACATGGCAGCCGTACTCAACTCAACTGTTATCACCCCCAAGGTCCTAAAGACAATGGCTGGTGGCAACAAGACCAGCGAAGTCTTCACCCTCAACACTGAACTTGAAACCGCAAGTGCTTCGGGTTGGGCCACCCCAGCTGCAGACGGCACCGCATTTCAGGTAGCATCGGATGGTTACTCTCGACTTCTGGTTTGGTCCGTAGCCGAGATTGCTAATGGAGAGCTTCAAGCTTTCTACTCCATCTTCGGCCAGAGACCTTTTGTTTCCGGTCAGATCAAGACAGCAAACGTGTCTGCTGCTGATGCAGGGTTTGATGCTGAAGACCTTTGGCTTCCTTGTCCAGCTGTCGGTGAGAACTCAGGTGAGATCGTCAGCGCAGCCTCACCAAAGACAACAGGCTCGATCATCAGTAATGGTGCAGACTCTGCAGTTGCAACGGGAGCGATTGCTGCGGTTGCCAACGTAGGCATTGCCACCGGGGGAACGGACGTTCTGACTTTTCCCGGTGTCATCGTCGACTGCTCTGGAACCTTGAAGGTCTCAGCTTACGTCCACAAAGCCACCAACGGTGATGGTGGTGTTATCCTCGGCCAGTTCATTGCGTAACAATGGGCACTCCTGACGACACAACGCCGTGGGCAATGATCATCGGGTGGCTTCAGACTGCCCTTCTTGTTGCCGCTGTAGCCGGAATGTTTATGAAGGTGGGGGAGCAAACCCACCAGCTTGAACTGAACAGTGTGGATATCAAGGCTCTGACTGGAGTCTCAACCGACCTTTTGAAGTTTCAAGTCCTGTCCACCGCAAAGGATCAGGAACTTGAACGCCGCCTCAATGAGATGCTTGTACGTCTGGATCGACTTGAAAATTGACTAATTGGGTAGTCAACAATGGAAGAGCATCTGACCACGATAGCCGTGGGATTGGCTGTGCCAACAATACTTGGAATCTTTGGATACCTGTGGAAAGTCAACACAAGACTGACCGCTGCTGAAAAGATGATCGAGGCTCACGAGCAACGAATATCTCGAAACAGCACTCAGCTTCACAGTCATTTCGACAAAGCATTTACGATCAGGAAGTAGGCTGATCGTATGTTGAAGTATCTCATTGCATTTATCTTTTTGTCTGGGTGCCAAACCGCCCCTTTTGTGGGAGTCCCGAGCGCAAGCAAGGGACTGAGCTATGTCACCGAGACGACGGGAACGGGAAACCTCTCAGTGCTCAGTGCAGTGGGGGGACTCTGCCTGATAGCGGGGATGGTCCTGCTCGTTGTGACACGAGGAGCAAGAGGCTGGTACCCTGTGATCGGGGGCCTAGTTCTTGTAGTGCTGAACTACGTAGTGGCTCAGTACAGTCACTGGCTGTTTGTCCCCCTCGTGACTTTCACTGCCCTGATTTCAGGGGCATGGACATTCAAGACTGTCCGTCAAATTCTTCTGGAGAAGAAATCAAAATGATTACCCTTGCCTCGTTTTCAAGCTTTCTTGGTACCGTTTGGTTTATGGCTTTGCTTTGCGCTGGTTCCTTCGGTGCAGGTGTGATCTTCAAGGATCACTTCCTGAAGCTTATTACCGGCGGTCGTTGGCAGAAGTAAACCCAACCCCACAAACTCTCTTTCTTTCTGGCGTAGGGCTGGGCCGTGTGGCCCCAGCCCTACCGCCATTTATCAGGAGACAATCATGTCATCACAGTACATCGCCACCCGCGAGCTTTCCGTTCCTTTCGAGATCACCCTGTTCCTTGACGGCACCGAAGTCGAGCCTACCTACTTCTCGGGTAGCGTCTGGGGTTCAGCCCATCTGTACAGCGACGAGGTATCCACCGACAGGGGTACCAAGAGCGAAGACACCATTGACCTCGATGACATTCAGCTCGGTGAAAAGTGCAAGATCAATGGCCTGTCATGCACCACCGATGACATCCCAAACAGTATCATCACCCAGTCGTTGATCGACTTCATCGTCGAGCACGCCAAGCAACAACTTCAGCACGAGGTCGATGGTCTTGGTCTTGACGACTTTGCCCACGGTTCAAACTTCTCAGCTTCGTAAGAAAGGATCGCTTTGATGCCACCTGAGATTCAGCCTGTTGACTTGCCTAAAACCATGGGAAAGGACGCAGCCGAATGGCTTGCAGTCCACGGACTTGTTGACAGGAAGCCTTTTCTCAGGTCCTCAGACTACGGCATGATCCGACGCTGCCCATTCACCTACTACCTGTGCCGGAGGCTTGGCCTTATCAAGGAGCTCAGGTACAGCGAGGCTCTGTCCCGAGGTACGTGGGTCCACCATCGGTTCGCCATGATCACGCTGCCGGAAGAGGAAGCCACCTCCATGATGTACGGGCTGCTGGATGCACGCCTCAAAGAACTCAGGCAGTCTCTGAAGGACTCACAGGCATCCCCTGACGCAACCTCTGACATCCTGTTCCGGGAAGAGAGAGACTTCCAAGTTACCTCGGCGTGGTTCGAAGCTGCCCTCACCGTGCCCTGTGTGGACAACAAGCACAACCTCAAGGACTGGCTGCTCAATAACGACCAGTGGGAGCATGTTGGACAAGAGCTCCTGATCAAGCACGGCGATTGTGTGGTTCAGCCCGACCTCCTGCTGTACAACAAACTAAGCAACAAGTTGTGGATAGTAGACTTCAAGACGTGCGCTGGCTCCCCCCATCTTCGGTTGCAGACATGCCCGTGGGAGTTCCAGACTCAGCACTACTTCCACACGATTAGAAAGCAGGCCCTCAGGGATGACCTTCTTCAGGTGCTGGACCTGCCCTCCAACACAGAGATTGGCGGGGTGATGCACATTGCCGTAGCCAAGCCGACTATCCAGTTCGGCATGAACGACAGAATGTATACTTTGGACACGACCCCCTTCAAGTCAGGGCCACGCAAGGGACAGCCGCGTAATACCAAGAAGTATGAGGGAGAGCCCTGCATAGAGATCTACCAAGACAGGTGCATGTCTTGGTACCACGGCCTTGACGACTACGAACACTTGGCACCCGAGCGAGCAATCGACCCGCCCGTGAATATTTCTTTCACTCCACGGGCTATGCTCCTTGAACAATCCATGGACTCGATGTATCATGAGCGGCTCAAGAAACTGCGAGCCTACAGGTACGCCCCGTGCCAGCCAGACCAGTTCCCAGTTGGAGAAGTAGTCGCCCAACACAACAAGCTCCCCACGTATTCCTCTTTTATCATGGCCCCGGTCAACAGATGGTTGGATGTCATGAAGGACGAGCACTTCGTCATAAGAGACAGGGATAACTCGGAGCTCGTCGATGGGGTCCATGCTTCCTTCAACCATCCGGACACTGATCAGTAGGCTCCTCAATGGAGAATGCTCATGAGTGACGAACCAGAAGAGACACCAGCCAAGCAGGTATGGAGTCGGAATCCCTTCGCGCCCTTTCGACTGGAGATTCTGCAGCTGGTGATCTACCCGAAGATCCTTGAACTTGTAGAAATGGACGATGTGAAGTCCAAGACCGACCTCCTTCTCCGATTCAAGGAAACCCATAACAGTGGGGTATCAATGACAACCTTTGATGAATGGTTGTCAGACCTTGGCATCACCTTCGAACGAGTAACCAAAGTCAACCTTCCTGAAGGCATGAGAAAGCCCGTCATCAAACAGCGGGTTATTCGAGCCCAACAAGAAACAGTTGACTCAAATGACATCGAAGATGAGGTCTTCAAAGAACTTAGCTAGGTAGGAATATGTCGAATACACACACCCTTGCGACAGGGTCAACAGTCGCAAACAAGTACCCTTCACTCGGCTCTGTAGCAGGCAACACTCAATACCCACTGGGTAAGATGTTCGGCCTGTTGGTGGGAGAGTCGAGTTCGGGGAAGTCATTCATTATGCAGTCCAACCCGGACGCATACATCATCAACGTGGACGAAACTGCAGCGGTCTACCCAGACAGTCCAGCCTGCATGTTTCCTGTGGCGGGATCAGATGGAAGGCCCGTCGATGAGAATGGCAACCCCATAGTCATGACGTGGGACCACGTCGAGCAGAAGAAGAAGCTCCTCTGTGAGCTTGCCAATGAGAACAAGCCGAGACCGGCCACTGTTGTCTTGGATACCATCAGCGACTCACTCAGGTTGCTCCGGCCCTACATCGCCAAGATGTACAACCGGGAGAAGTTTACAGACGTAGACGGAAGACTTGGATGGGAACGCCTCTTTGAGACCCTGATTGATTTCGCGGTCACTCTCAGGCGGCACGGCTATGGTGTCTTCTTCATCTGTCATCTGGCCCGAAAGCACATCCCAATGGCTGAGAACCAGCACGTTGAGGAATTCCGCATCATGCTTTCCGATGGCCTGTATGCCAGACTCTTCCCGATGTTCGACGTGGTTATCCCCGTCATGGCGCAATGGCGAACAGAAGAAAAGATCATCGAAACAACCACCACTGTCGGTGGTAAGCAAGTCAAGCGAAAGGTGCCCCAGTCCGTCAAGGTCAGGAAGCACATCGCAGCATTCGAGAATGAGAAGCTTGAGGGTATCGTGAAAACCCGAACGCTTTCTCGGATGACAACGGTCGAACTACCCGAGGACAATCCTTGGGGAGCTATCGAATCCGAGTTTGTTCGGGCGAACACAGCCCGCTGACGGGCGGGCTGGTCCGCCTCCCACTACTGCCACCTAACACCAAGGAGATAATCCCGTGGCTATCGACACCTCTGTGAAGTCTATGTTCTCTCAGTTTCAGGCGCAATACGAAACCGCTCAGGCCGACAACGGTATGGGCAGTCTCGGCTGGTGGCCCGACGCTGGTGAGCATCAGGTCTTCGTCACCAACCTCAGCATCGAGCCCAGCGTGTTCAAGCAGCGCGACGGTATGGAGATCGAGGGCTTCACCGCCCAGTTCGAGTACCAGCTTCTCGAAGACGCGGGCAGCCCCGAGGAGCCCCGCAAGTTCCAAGGCGCACCCTTCACCCTCCCCGGAGACCCCTCCCGCATCACCGACGACAAGTCCAAGATGCGCTGCGAGATCGAGACCCGTCGCCTCAAGGGCCACATCGAGACTTGCCTGAACAAGTCCACCAACGACCTTGGTGCCGCCCTGCAGGATCTGGAGAATATCCTCTCTGACCCCGAGCGCAGTGTTGTGGTTTCCTGCAAGTGCCAGTATGATACTCGCAACGGGAGAACATATCGGAAGGACTTCCTCACGAAGAATCTCTCTTCCTGAGCCTCCGACCCTACCGAGCTCCCCCCACTGTTCGGCTCCGGGGTTCCCTAACACGGACCCCGGAGTCTTTTCTTACAGGTAAGTTGTCAGAGCCTTGGGAATGGCTAGTAGCCAGAGGGTCAACTACGGCCCGAAGTTATCACGCACCACGCGACATGACGTGGTGTTGCGCCTGCCATAGTCATACTTGCAGGTGACTGCGTTTGCTCTCGCAGTTGGTGACTCCTTTCAGTTGTACCGTTTTCTACGACTAGCCCTATCGACATCAGAAAACACCCTTTGTTTCAAACCTCATTTGGAGATAACATGACTCAGATTGCACCCGTGGGTAGGCCCCGCAAGTCCCCGGACCAGCGGAAGTATCAGGCGATCAACCTGAACCTCGGCAACGACGGCGAACTCTTCACTCGCCTCGATACCATGCTCGACAAGATCAACGAGAGTGGGGGGAAGTACATCCCGCCGCTCAGCCGTAATGCCCTGATCAAGATGTTCATCATGTACGGGCTGGACAACATCGACAAGATCTACAAGCCCGTGAAGTTTAGTGGGTAGTGAAGTCAAATCACTGGCTCACTTTCAAGCCCAAAAGGACCAGTGGCAAGTTGGAGATGGCCTTCGGGTTTCTCTTCGGCGTGGAGTCAAGAAACTTGTTGAGGTGCTCCCCTCCAAGTTCAAGCACTCCGCCTTAGGTCTGTTCCGGGAGCCCCTCTTATCCTCCCAAGACACAGACCGCTACAGGACTTGGCTTCTCGCAAGCTCAGTCTTCCAAGGCAGCCACGATGGATGGGTATCCCATTATGAGGGGGATACTCATCCTGTCCTTTGGCTTGGTGACTGCAAGATAAACCAAACTAATATGTCGAACCTAGTTCAGCTTAGATTCGACATAAGAAAAAACCACATAAAACAAGCGTTGCAGTTTCCATCTACGGAAGATGAGACGCTGTGGTTGCTCTCTCGTTTTAGCCCAAGATTATTTCCGGCCTCAATCAGATGGAATCCAGAAAGAGTTCTTCAGATATGGATTCCGTTGTAGACTGGCGGGTCGGAGACCTAACAGTGGAACGACATATCATGATGACAGACACAATCTTCAATCGAACAGTTTCAGTAACCGCAGTGAAGGGCAGCCCGACTGTTTTCATGAGGATTACTTCGTCAAAGGATCCGACGAATACTTTTGAGGTCCCCGTGCGAGTAGATGATCTTCCCGACAAGTACGAGGATCTTCGAGAGTACGTGGAAGAAAGTTAGTCCTCGTCATCGTCGTCGTCGTCGTTGTCTTGAAAGTCACAGCTTTCCCAGACAACTTCGTGCTTGACCTCTTCGAGCACCCCGATGATTGTGAACTTGTCTAGGTTCCACTCGACAGCCCAGCCGTTTATCTGCTTGACGAGATGGTCAGCCAACATCTCCGCCGGGTCTCTTCGCTCACTCATTTCATCTCCAGAAGCTCGGCACTCCAGTTCACACCGTTGAGTCGAGACAAGCGACCGGGCTTGCACTCCACCACCAACATAGCGGTGCCCCACTGGCTGGTGTCCTTGCGTTTCATCCACCCCGGATTGAGCGGCCCAGCTGTCCCCACATTCGCATACCACCACGGCAGAGGAATCCTAGCCGTCCTCCGCATCTGAGTGGGGGGAACAGGGCGATGAGTATGCCCACGGACCATGAGCAGGTTCGAGTACCCACCCATGAAGTTCATGAACTGGAGACCCTCCAGCTCGTCTGAGGACTGGCCTGCATCAAACCCGTGGTAGAAGATGCACTGACCCACCTTGTAGCACCCCGCTGGGGACTTCTCGTAGGGGGTCCACTCCCACGATCTGAACTCCTCGCCGAACTCAGGGTGCTTCCTCCAGTCCACCAAATCCCTGAATTCCCTTGGAACCCGCCTAGGATCCTCTGTAAGGAGATTGTCGTCGTGGTTCCCCATGTTGCACCACCTTTTGGTGGAAGCCGGGAGAACGCCTCTCAGGGCCTTCAGGAGCTTGTAGCCAGATTCGTACTCATCCTGCAGGGTGTGGCTGTACTCATTGGCGTGGATCGACCCAGCCCCCGCCTCGAACAGATCTCCCAGATGTCCGAAGTGGGTGAGCCCCTTGATGTCCGATAATGTATTGAGGATCCAGTCCTTGGTTTCCTCGGGCATGAAAGGACAGTGGGTGCAGGAGATGACCGCTATTTTGGCGAGACCAGACATTCCAATGTAGTCCTTCTCTTTATTGTCTTTCTCCCCCCATAAAGGAGAGAGACCCTTGGTACTCCCGGTTTACTGGATTCCTGACTCCCCGATCTTTGGTGCCTTACTGCTTTGCAAAGTACTCCAGATATACCGAGCGGTTTGAGCATCCACCTCAGGTTCGGGAGCCTTGTCAAAGTAGTTGTCAGGAATAAACTGGTTGTACCGTTCTTTGGCTGCAACTTCCATGGTATCAGCAATTCTCGACACCACAGACCTCTCCCTTAGCTTGATTGCATTTTTCATTTGAGCTTTAGTAACAGTTAGGGGCATACCGAACCGGCCTTCGAACTCTGCCTTGACCTGCTCAGCCTCGCCTACATTGTTACCCAGCACAGATGAAATCCACTTCCGCCTGTACTCTCTTATCTGTTCTCGGTTGCGGAGCAAGAAACCACTCAACTGCTGTGGCTCCTTTACTGACCGGAGATCCGTACCCAGTGAGCGGAGCAGCAGGGTGGTCGGGTCGAAGCCACCAACGAATCGTCCGTCCGCCTTGTACACGGGGACCTGACCATTCTCCATCTTGCTCCAGTTGGCGAACTCACGTTGGAATCCAATCGCAGCCGGAACCTGACCGGCAACCCCCAGCGCACGACTCACGGCAACACCACCCGGAATCACACGAGGGATGGTTTCACCAAGCAACTCAAAGTCTTGAGTGCCGATGGCCTGTGCTGCATTGATCACCACGTCCAACGCGGGGGGAACAAAGTTCGAAACCAGAGCACCCGTTGGGTCTCTTTCTCGGAAGAACCTGTCCCCCCCGAACGTGTCAACGATGGACCCGGCAAACAGGCCACGAGACAGGTCAAGGCCCCCAATAAAGGGTGCGTTTTTGCCGATCTCGTATGCAATGGCACTGTATCCCATCGCCTTGATCACATGCTGGAATGCGCTTCCCCCCATCTCGCCGGGGTTCAGCAGGGTTCCCGTGATCTGACGGATCGGGAACTGCAGGAACTGACGAGCCAGAGGGTTGTTCATGTACGCTGAGTAGAAGATCTCAGGGCGGTTGATTGGATCACTACCGAACTGGGTTCTCTGAACCAAGCTTATGGTGTCATCCTTCATTCGACCCAAGTCTTCAAGGCTGTTCAGCTTGCCTGCGCTAATGCGTGCGTGCTTGGATGCGTGAGCCATGGTGAGTCGGTTGAACCACTCAGCCTTTTCGAATGGCTTCATCGTACCCTCGAACAACCAGTACTTGAGCCCACCCTCCTTCTGCCGATAACCACTGCGGAGGTTGGCTTCATCCACCATGTGGAACGCAGACTTGCCGATGTCAGCAAGTTCGCTGAAGTCCACGTCTCTTTCCACACCCCCCACTGTCATGCGTTCGGTGAAGTGCTTTCTCATCAGCTCCGCACGCTGAGCATCCGTCATCCGAGCAGGCATACTTGCCCGGTCACTCGCGTAGTTCACCATCTGCTTGAATGCGTCGACATAACCTTTTACGGTCGGACCCACCCCAACCAAGGGCATACCCATGGTCAGAGGCTGCAGCATGTTGAGCTGGATACTGCCCAAGTTCAGACCGAGGTGGGATGCATACAGTCCACGCGAAAGACCACCTGTGTAGTTTGCATTCTTCCTCAGGGCTTTTCGGGTGGGGTCATCAACCCACTCCTTCATCTGCCCAATGAACTTCTTACCGGGGTCACCAGTCTTCTCTATGGCCCGACCCAAAGCACTGTTGGCAAGACCATCAATAGACTTCTCCATGAACTTGGTCACGGCCTCGTTGACCACATCAGAAACATGCCTTCGACCTGTGATGGTTGGAAGCACGTTTTCCGTAATGAGCCTACGAGTTCGTGCGTCAGCCAAGGACTCGACTGAACCCTCAAGCAAGTCGAGCAGGCTTACTCCCCCCAACGGTTCAAGCTTTGTAACAAGGTCGACATCAGCGGCGACACCGGGGAGTCCCGAAGGAGTTACCTTGTCGTAAAGATCGGCAAGAGTTGCAGGTTCTTTATCAAGACCCTGCCTCATGTTTGCCCACCCTGCCAGTTTTCCGCTTTGTCTGGTCTGATTGCGTTTGGCCTCGATGACCTCGGGGGTAAGGGTGTCCTCAAGTGCAGCAAACACACCTCTACGCGGACGAGCAACGTGCATCGTGTAGGTCAGAGCAGATCGGTGAGAGTACCGCCTAAACTGTTCTTGGAAGTTGATGCGGTAAGTAGAGGCTCGTTTCTCTGGGCGATCAAGAAGTGCTGCTATTTGAGATTCGTGATCGTTGATCATTGTGTCGAGATCGTCAGTTGACCCAAAGGTATCCCGCATTCTCCTCAGATCATCAGGATCCCAAAAACCAACAAACCGCTTTCGAGTCTGGGCTGACCTACCAAGAAAGTAATCTCCCTGCTTTCTTTCAAAGCCCAACTCTTCGACAGGAATCTCCTGACCACTTCTGTCTATGGTCTTGATGATGTTTCTAGGTACGTATGCTTCCCTGTCACTAAGACCCCGCTCAGTAAACTGAGCCAACTTGCCCTGCATTTTGTTCCAGAGCTCTCGGGCCTTTATTGAAACGTCTGCTTCAGGGTCAGCACTTCTAGCTGTCCTCATGAAACTCATGACATCATCGTCAAAGAAGTTGCCGACAACATCATCAATCATCTTGAACAAGCCTACAGCTTCGCCCGCACTTTCTGCTTTGGCTACTGCATGACCTATTCGCGTCACTTTGTTGGGGTCAACTACGAAGTTGTCCAGACCTTCCTTGCCAAACAACTTGATCAGGCGGTCCTTCCTGAACTCCTTCATTGCATCAATGTATTCATCCAGACCGTAGTCGTTGATTATCTGATCAAGCTTTGCCCTTTGTTGGGGGCTTGTAAACAGATTGGGAAGTATGTCAGACTCTTCAACCAACTCAGGAGTCCTACCCTCCATGAGCTCTCGGGCATGTCCCTTTGTTGATGTGGTGAGAAACTTACCTTGAGTCAACGAGTGATAGTGCAGGCGTTGATCAGGATCTCTTGCAATCTCAGCATCTTCAACAATGCGATCCCTAACGTCCCATCTGTTTTTGTCTTGTATTCTGGTTAGGTACTTGGGGTCTGTAACTTCAGCTTCCAGTATGCGCCTGAGATCGTCAGGGTCTTCTGATCCGAACTTAGCGTAAATCCTGTCTATTGCCCTGTCTCGTTTGTTGTTGATCTCAGCAAGACGACGTATCTCCTTGCGGCCCAAAGTAGTGGGCTCTGCAAACTGACCGATTCGTGATCCGTCAGGAGACATGTCTTCAATGCGTGCAAACTTGAGGCGCACATCTTTTTCGCCAAACGGAGTCAAGTCAGCCCGAGTGACTACACGGTCAGGTACGTCCCACTTCTGCATCTTGATGCTCATCGCATCGTTGATCTCGTGGAGGATTTGCTTGATCTGTGGGTTCTTTTCGAGGTCAGGGTCCAGAGTCTTTACTCGGTAACCTGTTGCTCTTTCAATGCGGTCAATCACATTCTCCATTGCAGGAGACACAGTCTTGAGTTCCAACCTCTGAAGGTCCTCAAGGACAGTAGCCATCTCCTGCATGATTGGACCAGCAGGGGTGCCATGAAGCTGACTGGTTGTGGGGGCAAGCCTCATGGCATGAAGGATGCGGAATGACAGTCCTTCGTTTTCTAGGTATCGGTTCCAGTTCTGGGTGGAGAACAACCGACCTGTGGAACGCAAAGCCTTCCCTGCGGGGGGAGTCACAAGAAAGGACAGCAGCACGAACGGATTGGTGGCAATGTCCACCATGGTGTTCGTAAGCATATTGTTGCCAAGAGCATCTTTGATGTCATTGACATAGGAGTCCCTTTCTTCAAGGGACAAGTCATCTGGGCTCAGGATCGTTCGACGCAATGACTCGAACGAAGCCTCACCATCAGACAACTGCGTGAGAAACACATCCGGTTTGTCGTATGACCGGATCGGATCAAATGACTGGGGAAGGGAAGACATCCTACCCCTTCATTACTTGCGCCGAGTACGGATACGGAGGGTGATGTTCACACCTTCAATGTCAGAAGTACCTGCAACCTTCAGCGCAATGCGGTTACCTGCAGGAACCACGTTGGCACTCTCAGTCATGGTGAATGAGATGGAAGCATCAGCCGTAGCACCCGAAGTAGTGGTGCTGGTGATTGCAGTGCCCGAACCTTCGGGGCCAACCGGAGTCACACCAGCGGTGTCCTGCAGGCCGGAAGGAACGTACTGAAGCTGGAAAGTAGCATCGTTGGAGGCATCAACCGTAGTGAACGAGATGAATGCTGCGTCAACAACAGTATCCCTGTCGCAATACATGATGTATGCATCCAGAGTTCCAGTGGTATCCACTGTGTCAGCACCCAGAGTGACGCTTACGTACTGGAAGAAGTCCGGGCACTCAGATGCTGGAAGGATGGTTTCGCCGTCTGCCATGTGTCTAATCCTTAGGTAAGAAGGTCGTTGACCCCGACCTGCCCCTCAGTGGGGGGAGTAAATGCGCCGTCGCCCATGGCTTCGGCAAGTTCTCGAATGAGATCCCGACGCGGAACCCCACCAATTACGACAGCACCGGAGGGTAGGTACCTTCCTGCTGAGATGCGATTATACAGGTCAGGTGCCATTTGCTGAAGCTTGCGCTCATTTTTTTCAATGTCGCGCTGCCGCTCACGGTTTCTGATCTGCTGGATCTTTGCCGCCCGTTGCTGGGCTCTTGCCTGTCTACGCTGAAGCTCAAGCTCAGGGAACTCTGAGAGTAGCTGCTGGTCAGTAAGTTGCCTGTCCCCAAAGAACATGGGAAGAAGGAAGCCAGCACCAATACCAGCACCCCCGATGTAGCTCAGCGGGTTGCGCTCACCCTCTTTCACCTTGGCAAAAGGGTTCATCATTGCACGGCCAACGTCTTTGTACTTCCCCCCAGCAGTAACGTACTGAGCAGCGGTACCTACGCCTTTGCCTGCGCCAAGAAGACCTCTACCAATCGAAGCAAACGCCGCTGGAATAGCCACTTAGTTACCCCCGAACATTGAAGCTATGTCGGCTGAAGACAAACTTCTTCCGCCCCGCATACTAGCCAGTCTACTTTCTTCTCCTGCCAACAGAGCTTGGAGTTGAGGGCTCATCTGGCGTTGACGATCAACCGCACGATTTGTTCTTGCTGTTTCAATGCCGCCCTTGAGACGTTGGTTGTAGGACTCATCTGCAAGTCGTTGGTTCTGACCAGAAAGCAGCCGGTTCATAGCTGCCATCTTTTCAAACTCTGAAAAGCTAGATGCAGCTCTACGTTGTTTTTCTTGAGTCTGCCTTCGGCCCACGTTTTCTGCAGCTAGTAGGGGGAGGGCAGCGAGAGCAGTAAGAGCAATGCCAATAGGACCGCCAGCCAGAGCACCAGCTCCACGAGCCAGCCCAGCCATGCGCCCAACCTTAGCAACATTACTCGCAGTCTTCGCAGCCTTCGCACCTTTGGAGACCTTCTTACCCTTCATCTTGCCAGAAGAAGACTTGGACTTGGACTTGGACTTTTCCTCTGACTTGGGGAAAACACCAACGCCCGCATCTCTCATCTGCTCAGGGGTGGGCTTCAGAGTTCCAGACCTAGGTGTTTTCTTCCTAGTCTTTTTCTTAGCCTTCTTTTGGGTGGGTTGAGGTCGGAGTGCGGGTCGTCCTCGAAGACTGCGCTTAGCAGCTCGTTCACGGCCAGCAGCCACTTCCTTCTCATCAGGAAGGTTTCTCCCCCCAGCTTCCTTGGCCTCACTAGCCAGCTTGCCCTGCCTGCGATCTGCACGCTTGGCTTGAGCTGCTTTTACAGCAACTTCCTTAGCGGGAGTGGGCTTAGGCTTGAGCCCCAGCTTATCTGCCAGCTTGGATATGGAAGCAGATCTAGTAGCACGAGAAGTGTTCTTAAGACCCTCAAGAAGTTCGGAGCCCTTGTGCCTAGACAAAAACTTCTGGCGTTCACCATCAGGAATGTCAGCAAACGATCCATGCTTTTTGATCAAACCAGCAAGATCTTTTTTTACCTCAGCTTGAGTTGAGCGAGAAAACGTCTTTCTTTGGCCCCTAAAACGCAAGTCCATCTGTCGTGATGTTGGCTGATTTTTACGCTTCGCCATCGGTCACCTCAATAGCAATTCCGGTATTGTCGTCTGAGTCTACGAGGGAGCCAAGTCCCCCCACTGTGGTTTCCTCTCCCTTGAGGGCCCACACAAACACATTCGGGGTTTCGAGTGCCTTCTCCTTGCGGAGCGACCAGAGCCACCGCCTCACCATCTTGGGTGTGACGGGCTTGTCCCAAGTAACCTCGTGGTCTTCAAGACCGAGGTCCTTGAACTTGAGCCCCTTGTCCACTGCAAGACCAAAAGCATTCTCACCCTCGAATGTCACAGCCCCCTTGCCGAAGTCGGCAACCATCTCAGTCAGGAGCTTGGACATTTCTTTCCACTGAGCCATAATCAGAGAAGATTCCTAAGAACGTTTGTGGCTGCATCAACGTTAGATTGACTAGGTTGAAGCCTTGGGTCACCAGAAAGACCTTCAATAATCGCGTCAAGCCGACCGTCCATCAGCTCTTTCTCAGCCTCAAGTCGTGCTCGGTCAATCGTTTGTTCGCCAATTAGATCTGTCATTTGATCCATCGTAGTAAATTGCGGAGGACCTTCATCAACACCTGAAGCCTCACGCATCACTTCTCTTACTCTGCTTGTACGATCTTGAAGCTCGCTTATTTCTTCAGGGCTAAGCTGACTGAGAATGGGGTCGTCCGCAATAAGCATATCAAGAGGAAGTGGAGGACCTTCATCGGGATCTCCATCAAAACCAACAAGAGATCTGACATCAAGCTCCAAAAGGTTTTGACTTTCAAGCCCGCGCTTTAGTGCATTAACTGCACTAGTAAATGCCCTTTGTGAAATATCGTTTTCTCTTGTAACAGCATTACCAAAGACACTAAGTTCTGTAGCTGCGTCTGCGTATTGTGCAGCAAGAAATTTTTGCTGAGGACCCTTTGTAATGTCGACATCGGAAATGTCCAACTCAGTGTCAAAAAATCTTCCAAGGGCACTAGGTACTGCCTCTCCCGCAAAATCCGCAGCTTCTCCCCGCAACTCAAGTGCTTGTTGCCTCAGCGTTTCACCCAACTGGTTTAGAGCTGAACCAAAAGTCAGGTCACTAACCCCCGACATGCGAACAAGCTTTGTGACTTCTTGTGGTGTCCCCCCACTGTAAACGGCGGTAATGGCTGCTTCAAGAGCCGCTTCATTGAAGTCTTTATCAGCTACACCTCTAAAGACTTCAACAAGACCAGTTCTAATTTCTCTTTGAACTCTCTTCTGGTACTTCTCTTGAAACTCAGGGCTTCTCAAAATGCTTTCAGCACTAAACTCTTCTCCCAAATCACCAATCCCAAAAGGCAAATCAAAGTATCCCCGCAGTTCAAAGTCTTCAGGATTTCCGAAACCTTCTCTAGCTCTGATAGCATCTTCACGTGCAGCACGTCCCCCAACACTAGAGATGTCTACAGGCTCACCGTCTTTATTCAAGATTGTTTTAACACCCAGACTCCGAGCAAGCTCAAGAGTGTTATCTCTTCTTGAAACCTCGTCAGTGTCAATGAGAATCTTTGTAAGAAGTATTGGCCCTCTAAAGTTGTTTCTGTCAATACCTTCAAGGTTTGTGTCAGGACTAAAGGTAATGTTACTGGCAACTGTGCGACCTATTTCAGCTCCTGTTTCTCTTTGACCAGCTTCCGACGCTACATCTTCTTCTTGTTTTTCTTCTAGCATCTTAACTAGGCCGTCGAGATTCTCGGTGGCTTGCCCAAGAAACGTACCTACAACTGCATTTTTAGAATCAAGATCCGCAATTTGAGTTGTGAGATCCTCTACTTTCTGTAAATGCTCTGCAGTAACTTTTCCTCTTAGCTTAGTTTTTTCCTTGTCAAGATTGTCGAGCTCCAGCTGAAGTCGAGTTCTTGCATTAGTTAGTTCAGTCTGCTGCTGTGCTCTTTGATTGGCAATTCTGGCTTGGTCTTGCTCAAAGGAAAGTTGGTCTCGGCTAAGCTGATTTCTTACAGCAGCTTGATCCCGATCAAACGACATTTTTTGTTCAGCAAGATCTCGATTCTGCTGAAGCTGAAGGAGCTGCTGCTTTTCACGAGACTCAGCGGCAGCCTGTTGAGCTTCCTTCTGGGCCTTCAGTGATCGTTCCGTGTTGCCTGCAGCAACCGCACGATTGACAGCATCAGTTGCTCCTCCACTAACGGCGGAGACAACAGGAGAGTTAGGCTGGGGGATTCGGCTCATGGGTTACCTTAGACTGGAATCTGACCGGCGCGTGACCGCTGGATAAACTCTTCGCTCATCATACCGGGCTGGTTGAAGATACCCGGTGAGCTCAGCTGGAGAGCATACAGGTTTGCATACGTATCGAACTTGGACACAACTGTGTGGGGGTTGGCTGCGACCATGTTGTACACGGCCTGCCTCCCATCAAACAGGTACTTGGTGGCTTCACTCAGAGCCATCTGCTCATACTGGGATGCAGCCTGTGCCGCAGCAGTACCGAATGCAGCAGCCTGTCCGTATCCAGCCATCTTCATCTGGGATCGAGACTCATTGAACTGGTTTGCCATCTGACCAAGGGCAACCTGTCGCTGCTGGTTGTTCTGGAACTGAGCTGTTTCCCGTGCAGCTTGCTGCTGCTGGGGGGTCATTCGAGTGCCGTCTGGGTTCATTCCATTTTCAATGTACCTAGACTGAGCCTCAGCATTCCGCTGCATGCCAAGCGCAGCAGAAGACATCTGCTCAGCAGTTCGATCTTCGTACTCATCAAAGACACCTTCAATGTCTTCACGGTACTGATCAGACGCAGCAATGATCCGGTCAGAACCCTTCTTGGCCTGACGCGAGTACTCTTCTGGAATCCGGCTAAGCAGGTTTTCCATGTTGTCAATCTGCTGTTGACGAGCCATGAAGTTCTGCTGAACAGCATCTTCAGTGTTGGCAAGGTCCGACAGAGCAGCCGCACCCACCTGATTCAACATGCTGTTTGGGATGTCAAGGAATGCACCCAGCTGCTGGGAGTTGTAGCTTTGTCCTACTCCCCCCATCTCGATGCGTGAATCACCGAAGTTGTAGGTGTCTGCTCGTCGAGGCTGGCGAGGCTGGTTGGATCCGGACGACCCGAACGGAGCCTGTTGATTCATACCTGAGTAGAATCCGTCCTGCCGATTGGTGTCACCTTGACGATAACTGACTAGAGCTCCTGGGTTATTAGCAAAAGCATTGTCGAAGAGGCCACCATACTGGCCTCTGAATTGATTGTAGAAGTCGTTGGGCTCTGCCATTATGTTGCCACCTCTGCACTGTTAGTCGCAGTTATTGTACCCTTAGCCTGCAGCTGAATTAGCCTGTAGTCTACATCAGCACAGAAAATTTCCAAAGCGGGAGATACTGAGAAAGCCTGAAAACCATGCTTTCCCTTCAGCTGTGTTTCGTTCAGGTCGTAGAACGCAGCGTAGGTATCAGGGTCTCCCTCCTTGATTGCCTCGATCACATCCCCGTCCCGGTCGATCGGCAGAGCATTGGTCTTGAAGGTAGTGCTGTCCCCCTCATACAGACCCGCCCTCCAATATGCCACCTTATTGGTGGCCGTATCGAGGGATCCACGCTGAGCCACATCCGAGAAGTAAGCTCCCAGAGAAGACAGGTGCTTGACCCGGAACACGTTGTTTCCGCCGGGGGGTCTCAACTCACTGCCCGCAAAGCTGGTGACTGGAGGACCCACATATCGGAAGTACATGGGGGAAACCGAGACCATGCCCACATCAGCCCAGTTGTTGGAGGCCGCTGAGATTGCCGCAAACTGGGTCGGATCAAGGTGCAGGATATTGCCATTGACCTTGATGATCTTGGCTTTCATGCCAGACAAACCCGGAGTGATGGTGGTCCCCACCGCCCCAGCACTGGTCTTGTTGGCAATCACATAAACGAATCCCCCCACTAGGTCCGTGCTGGTCTCTTCCTCACCCCCAGTATTAGTCAGGGTGATGGTGCTGTTTGCCGTACTCACGGAGTTGACTGCGTGCTGGGCATTGGCGCAGGTGCTCTGGAGCATCCTGACCATTG
>CEQA01015861.1_pt1 | contig 17752 bp, 14 predicted proteins | sample 530501 | NCBI WGS metagenome assembly CEQA01 (sample SAMEA2620227, study PRJEB7988) | marine metagenome | isolation source: saline water (ENVO:00002010), including
CCAAGACTATCTGACTTAGCTGAAAGTGGAGCTATTGAGCAAGTAGCAGAGAATGTATTCTTTGTTTACTATGAACATAAAGTAGATGCAAGTAAAGATAAGAATATCTTAAGACTGAAAGCATCTAAAGTAAGGTATGGTGAATCAGGTAGTTCTGATTTAGGATATAATGGTGATAAAGCAAAAATATATAATTCATTCGAGGAATACATGAATCCTCCAAAGGAGAAGACAGATGAGCAAAAAGAAATCTTTGACCCAGACGAACTCCCATTCTAAGTATATTGGGATAGACCCAGGAAAGGGTGGTGGAATAGCAGTAATAAGTAAGGGTAAGATGAAGGCATATAAATGCCCAAATACAATAGAAGATATGGCTATGTTATTTAGCTTAATAGTAAATGGAACACCAGCTAATAAAATATTGGTTGGTATTGAATGGGTATGGGCAAGACCTACTAATGGTAGTAGACATTCATTTGCTTATGGTACTAACTATGGGCAATGGCTTGGTATAATAGCTTGTCATGAATTAATACCTAAAACAATAGCTCCAATAACTTGGATGAAACACTTTGAGTGCCCAAAGGGATTAAAGGTAGAAATAAGAAAGAGGTGGCTCAAGGATAAAGCAAAAGAGTATTATCCAGAGCTTAAAAAAGTAACACTAGCAACAGCAGATGCAATACTAATTACTAAATATGTCAAAGAAAACATATGATTTAATTGAAGGCATTCTTGGTGATTGTGATATAAAAACAAAGAAAGGATGGATACCATTGAAAGAATATGATATGCGTATAGATGATACTGTGAGTGATAATAGATTTGATAAAGACCTTGCTTGGGGAGAAATATATGAGGGAACTTTACGTGATGTATTGCGTTCAAAAGGTGGGTTAATAGAGGTAAAAACGGAAAGAGATATTTGGAAGAACACAGGTAACATTTGGATTGAATTTGAATCTCGTGGCAAAAAGTCTGGAATCAGCACAACAAAAGCAAATTGGTGGGTTCATTGGTTAACAGTAGAAAACAAAGTAGTTGGTGGACACATATTCCCTATTGATTATATAAAAGACAAAGCAAGACATTATTACAAGCTTGGGAAAGTAGTACCAGGTGGTGATGATAACACATCAAAGGGTATACTCGTGCCCATAAGAGAATTATTTTGATTCTTTCTTCATTGCGTCTTTTATCATATCAGACATATTGTTTTTCTTTAAATATTCCTTTAAAAACTTTTCATAGCTTCTTTTCTTGAAATGGTATTGTGTCTCAAGCTCTTTAAGTTCTGCTCTTTGTTCTTCAGTTAAATATCTATCCCATGCTTCAGCTTTTCTTAAAGATACATCTTTTTTGCTTCTACCTTTAGCTGTATACATTGGATATTTATTTGGATTAAGTGAAGTCATTTTAGAATCAAGTTGTTTTAATGCCTCTTTAAAAGCATCAGTCCAACTATAAATATAATCTCCATCTGCTTTTCTTCCACTTCTATAAAAATCAGTAGCTAAAGCAAGGAAGGAATTTGCCCACATTCTTGCAAACTCTTCTTTAGTTCCTAAGTTAAAGGAATTTTTAACAAGATTATAATAAGGTGTTCTTTTGCTTCTCATAAACTCCATATCACCTTTGCTTAGTTCAGGGAATCTGTTCTTATTAAACTCAGAGCTTAACTGTCTAAACTTTACAAACTTTCCATTATATTTGTTTCGCTTTCTATCAAAATACTTAGTAGCAGCATTATAGAAGGAAGACGTGTTTCTTAAAATATCATTTGCTGCACTATCTCTATCAGTAAATAATCCTTTACCCTCACCAAACATCTTTTTTCTTCCTTTACCCACATCATGAAGATTACTTAAGACATTAGTGAGGTGTGAGTTTATAGCAGGTTGCATTGCAAATGTTATTGAATGGTCACCACTCCAAAAATGTGGATTAATAAGCTCTGATGCTATACCAAGCATCTCACCTCTTTGCATAGTTGCAATTGTTTGTTTTGCAAATCCTTCATTTTGAAATGGAGCTTCTGTCCCTAAGAAGAAATCTTGCATCGCCATTAATCTATCACCTGCTACCCAATGGCCAAATAAACTTAATAGTATTCTATGGAAATTACCTGTCTCTGCTGCACTTCGGTATTGTAAAGTAGTATTATATGTTGCAGCATAAGCCATACGTTTATAAAGAGTGAGTGGTTTAGCTAACTTTTTAGATGCCCAGTTAGGCATAAAGGTATCAACTGTTGCACCTTGTGTAAATGTATGTGAAATAGTGTTCATTCTTTGATATAAAGTTTCCATTCTTCTTTTAAGTTTAGTTCTTTGAGCAATAGATAAATCTCTATTCTCTTGTGGAAACCACCCATGTTTCTCTAAAAGCTGAATGTCTTCATTTCCTAACTTGTAAAATCTATTTAATCTTTTATATGCTTTTTCGTATGTCTTGCTACCTTTATCATATGTTTGTATTTCTTTAACAAGCCTTCTTTGTTCTATCTTACTTGCCCAAAAAGAAATATATCTATTAACATCCTCTGTTGGTTGCATACCACCAAATGCAAATAACACATCTCCAATCTTAGCTGCAACTTTAGCTACAGCTTTTTCACTGCCCTTTAATGGAGATTCAATTGCTCTGTATCCCATTTGTGTTCCACCAGCCTTAATAACTCTTTGTCTGTTCAATTCTCTCATCTTAGAATCTAAATGGAATGTCATTGCAAAAGCTCGAATCCATGGCATTGGGCCATAAGCACTAATAGTAGAAACATTACCAACAAGTGCATTCTTTATACCTGCTGTTGGAAATCCAAGTTGTGTTTTAGCAATTAAGTCTGCGTATATATTAAGAATACTTGAAGCTCCATCTATTATTAAACCACCTTCTTCCATATTAGCTCCAACTCTTCTTTTTATAGCAGTATCAATATATTGTGCAGAATGTTTCCCTTTTTCTCCTTGAGTTTGCAGACGTGATAATTCACCTTTTGTTAGGCTTTTATACATATCAAAACCTTTTAAGTTTACATACTCTGGGAAAAATTCTACATTTGCTATAAACTTACCCATAGTTACTGCATATCTTCCAAAAGTTCCTTCATAACTTGTGTCATAAACTTTTATATTTCTTCCAAGTTCACTTGAATATACTTCATGACCAAGATACATTTGTCTTGGATTTAAAGATGATGCTCCTACCCTAGTTGGACTAAAGTTAAACATATCATACATTTCTGTCCAGACAATCTCTTCTGCCTCTGTAAGTAATTCTGTTGCTTTCTTTTTTATTGCACTCTCTTTTGCATTCTCTCCAAGTTCTTGTCTTGCTAGTTCCTCAGCCTTCATATTTCTTTTATCTTTAACAATCTTTTCAATCTGTCTTCCATCTGGGTTGTAGTATTTCATAAACTCTTTACTTAAAGGTCTATGTATATAGAATCCTCTTTGCAACCATTTAATATTGCTTTGTTTTTGAAACCTTTCAAATTCAGCAGAGTTCATCCTTATTCTTAAAACTTCATCTACATTATTCCTAATAAATTTATTGAATCCTTCATGTGCTTTTATTATCTCTAAATATTTTCCAGTATCACCTTTAATTATCTTTCCATCTTGACCATAATACTTGCCATCTTTTTTAGTATAACTTTTTACGTTTTCCTTCCCTCTTGCATTCACATCAATTAAAACTGATTTTAAAAACTTATTTTGTTCTGATGTAAGTTTACCTTCTTTAATATGCCATATCCTTGAATCGTCATCAAGAAGGAAAAGAAACTCTTTTATTTTATTCCACCTTGCTTTACCAAAGATTAAGCCACCTAATAATTTTTGAGAATATCTTTCTACTGATGCTAATTTACCAACACCCATTTCAACTTCTTTTGCTGTATGGTCTAACATTCTTCTTGACAAACCTTTATACCCAAGACTTTCAAACTCCATAAATACAGGAAAGGTTAATTCTTTAAACGCTTCCTTTAGTACTTCCATCTTTTTAAATGTTGTTTTGTCTAACTTATTTTCAGCTAATGCTCTATCAACCCATGTTTTATATTTTGTTTGACTAATGCCAGACTCGTTTAATATTGATAGATATTTTTGAAGCTCTTCAAGATTTAACTCATTAATCCTTCCATTTTTCTTGCCAAAGAAATCTTTTATTAACATTTCTTGTTTAGCATCAGTAATATTGCCTTTAATTCTTAATGACTCAACTCTATCCCAAGCTCTAAGCCACTTCTTTAAGTTTTTCTTTTTCTCAAGTTTGGCTACATCAATATTGCTCATCTTAACATCAGCTAATGTCTCAGCAAATTTTGCTAAGTTTTCAGACAAAGCATTTTCAGTAAGATAGAATTTAGATGGGTCTTTAATACCAGCCCATTCAGCCACTACGTCAATCAAATCTCTTCTTGTAAAACTCTTATCTACCTTAGCTAATCCTTTTAACAGAAGGTCAACTTTCTTGTTTAATATTTTTGACATTTCTTTAGGAGGTACATTGTCGTATTGGAATTTACTTTGAACTCCAAACTTTTCTAATGGAGCTAAATCAAACCCTTTATATAGTTTCTCACCAAGTAATGCTTGTATATCTTTTTTATTTAATTTTTCATTTCCAAATAATAGTTTCTTTAGGTTAGCTGTAAATAGCCTTGCCCATTGTCCTATTCTACTTATAAGGCCTTTCTTAAGATAGCGATTATTTGCCCAATCAGCAATCTTATCAGTAAAATATTCATTCATAGCTTTTGATTCAGTTTTATATTTATCTATATATGAATCAAAGTTACTCTTATCATGTTTTTTTGCCCAATCACTTACGACTTTCTCACCACGTTTCCACAGCTTAATAGATGTTTTATCTTTAGTCTTTGTTATAAACTCTTCCATTAAGTGGCCAAGCTCGTGAAAAACAGTTTGCTCATTAGCTTTACCTACAACAAGCTCAAGCATTTTTTGATGAACCCTTCCAGCATAATCTTTATTGTCTTTGTTTAACTTAACCCATTCTTTTAAGCCAGGGAATTTGCCTGACAATCTATCAACCATTTCAATTAAAGCTTTTTCAGATGATGCTTTACCTGTTGGTTTTAATTGGAACTTACCTAATGCATCATTAGCTTCTTTAATCTTATTTTCTAATTCAAGTCTCTTATCTTTAGAAAGATTTTTATTTTTTAACTGCTTACTAAATTTAATAATGTCTTTATTTATTGTTTCTATCGTCTTAGCGTCAGATTTTCCTTTTGGAATAATATAACTTTGTTTAGCTGTTTGCTCAGTATCTCCTAATTTCTTTGCATGTTTTTTAGCTCCACCTTTTAATTCCTTTTGCTCTATCTGTCTAAATATCCTACCAGCTTGTAATGCACCTCTATCTTTTGCAAGTGCGTCAAGGAATGAAATATCTTTTGGACTCTCTCCAGCTCTCGTTAGAATTTTTATATCTGCACCTTTAACTCCACCATCACGTGCTTGTCTAAAAACATCTTCAACAGCTTTATTTACATGTTTAGCTTCAAGATTTTTACCATTCTTTGTTTTAAGGAATCCTTGTTCTTCTAAATTAATACCTTTTGATTTAGCATATTTTTTCAACTGATTAAGAAGCTTGTTTGAAATTTCTATCTCTCGCCATTGCTTAGACATCTCACCCTTCTTACCAGTCTTTTTCTCTTCATACCATCTAAGTTTATTACCCACTATTGTTGAGTTTTTAATATCCTCAGGTCTTAAACTTGCTTCCCTTAAGATGTTTACGAGTAAAGAGGATGTGTCTTTTTCAATAACATCTTTGCCTATTTGAATGTCTTTACCTTTTTTGCTAAACCATTGAGATATTTTAGGGAATACTTTTCGAAGATTTGGAACATACGTTGTTCTTTCTCCTGCTCCTTTAGGTGCAACATTAAATACATCACCTCTTTTTGCCCAAATATTTCCTAGGTTTTGTTTTGATGGAAGTAAATTATGTATACCATCATAAAGTTTTCTCATTGCATCAAAGTGAGCATGTTTTTGATTTAATGTCATATTTTTTATATACTCGCTTGTCATACTTTTATGAACTTCAAGTGAAGATGATAATGTCTCTCCCTTACTTTCTAAAAACTGAGCATATTTTTCAATAGCATTTAAATATCTATCTGCTTTATATGGTTCTTTTTTTGTGGGTTTTAATTTCATGTCCCCTTGGTTTCCCCACCTATCATTAACAACACCAAGTATAATAGCCTTATTGTCATCAGAAATATTCATACGGCGAACTTTATCCATGTAATGATTTATTTCATCGACTCTTCTTTTTGTATCTGTTTTAGATTCATATTTAGAATCTTGCTCTAATAATTTTCTCCCAATGCCTATAATATCTTTTGATGGCCCTTCACCTATTCTCTCTATAGCATCAATAAGTCTTCCTCTTCCTTCACCTAAGTTTAAAGGAGCTCTTTTATTCTCTGATATAAAAATTCTTTCACTTTCTGGTTTCCAACCATAATCTCTTAATTCAGCATCACTTAACTTTAACTCTCTTCTAGCTCTCTCTACTAATGCATTATCACTTAATTCTTCAAGCTCTATTCTTCTGCCAGCCTTATCTCTAGGGGTTGGCATGTCTTCTTTACCTTCAACATCTAAAACATCCTTAAGTTTTTTCTGTCTATTTCTTGTATTTTTTTCTTCAACCTCTAAATCAGAAAGTGTTTTTTGTTCATTAGCTCTTCTATTTTTAATTAAATCTAACTTCTCAGTTGTAGATAATTTCTTCTCAGATGGAGATAGGTATTGACCTTCCTCAATTCTCTCTGCTTGTCTTTTGATTTGAGATTCTAATTTTGCTCTTTCACCTTCAGCTTCTGCTAATGAAGTTGATTTAAATTTCTCAACAGAATTTCCATGTCTATCTTTAAGTTCAACAATATATTTATTAGAAGCTTCATCTTTAACTATATCAATCTTCCATCCTTCTTGCATTTTCCCAAAGTCAACATTACCACCACCTGCTTTGCCCATAATATTTAAATTATTATCTATCTCCCTTACTGCTTTTTCCCATGACACTAAAGCAGAGTTTAGTTTGTCACCTTCGTAATCCATGCCAACGCTTTTTCTGAACTCAGCATCTTCTATAAGCCTTTCATAATAAGCTCTTTGCATAAGGTAGTTAGTAAAAGTATTAGCTCCCCACATTGTTTCTGCATCAAGTAATTCTTGTTCTTTCTTATTAAGCTTCTCTCCATTTTTAAACTTTTCTACAGCCTCATCTACAGAAGCTTTATACTTAGGGTCAACTATTTTCTTATTGTGATGTGCTTTTGATTTACTACTTGAATCTATTATCAATTGAAGGAAAGCAACATGCTCTCTTCCCTTATCTATACTTTCAGTTCTAATTTTATTTATTTCTTCTAATGCTGCTCGTGACACATCAGTTTCCTTAGAATCTTCTAAAACTTTTTTAAGGTTTCCTAAGGTTTCCCCTACAGGTCTCCCTCTTTCTATATCTAATGATTTAATTGCTGCTTCAAAATTCTTTTGAATCTCAGCATTACTTTTAAATATAGCATCATGTATGTGTGTGGCTTTTAATAAACCAATAACACCAACATTATGCATATAATCATGCATCCATCCTTTATCTTGACCTTCTTCCCCACCATGGACGAATCTTGTCATAGCAGTAAACTCACCAGCCTCTACTCCAACCTGTGTTGCATAATTACCTATATTAAGTAATCCCTTTTTAAGCTTTTTATTTTTACCTGATAGTTTAGACATTTTACTTCCAAAACCATAACCTATACCACCACCAGTTGCACCAACAACAGCACCCATAATTGTGTGTTCTACGCCACTCATAACAGCATCTTTTGTGACTCCAAAGTAATTAACATCTTTAAAATCTGCATCAGGATTCTTTTTTAAAAGCTCTACTTTTTGGTCTGTATATCCTTGTAAAAATCCAACTGCAGTACCATAGCCTCCAAGTCCACCTGCAGAACCAATTCCTTGACTAATCATTCTATAACCAGCAGGATGCATAGATTCTATACCAGTCTTAGCAGCAATTCTATTTGTAAGTCCATGTTTTATCAACTTATTCCAAGCACCTTTAGCAGCTCCTTTCGCTACCTGTTGGCCTATTCCACCCATACCAAAAAATAAAGCTACGTCAGTAAGACTTCCCATGCCTGCAACAAATTGGCCAAGAGATGCAAGATAACTTTGATTATCAGAATATTCATCATCAACATCATATTTATTTCTACCGTTCATTGCTAAATATGCCATACCTGCTAATGATTCATTATATGTTTTTTTCCAAAAATTAGCATCTAAACCCAAACCACCTTTGTCTGCAAAAAGCTCTGCCAAATGCATACTTATCATGTTTTCATGTCCAACAAATCCTTCACCTTCTTGAGTTAAAGCACTAGGTGAAGTATTAATATCAGATGGTTGTTTATTTGTTTGGTCTGACCTATCTATGATAGAGCCTCCAAATATAGTTGGAGCACCTTCTGATGGAGAATATGGATTAGTAGGTAAATTCTCTTCGCCAAATTGGTCTCCGAACCTAGATTTTAATTGCTCATATACATCGTAATCATTTAAGCCAGAGTCATCATAGTTATCTCTATACCATTTAACTGCTTCGTTTGGAATTATCACTTACTACCCTTTCTTATTTCTATCTCTATAATCAATATAATTTATAAGAGCTTCTTCAGTATCTGTTCCGAATACTCCATCTTCTTTAATTTCATAAGCTTGGTTTGGTTTATCTAAAAATCTTGCAAATTTATTTAATTCTTTTTGTAATGTTTTTATTTCTTCTTCTGATGAAAACTCATCAATAGATTCATCAATATTAAAGCTTCCTTCTTCTTCTTGATTCATCTTGTATTCAATGAATTTATTTGGAGAAGTAATTCCATCTTTTGCTAGACGTTTCTTTTCTTTACTGCTCAAGGATTGAAACTCTTTTAACAACATATCTCTTTTTGTTGTTTTAGATTTTCTTTCTTTTGCAAATTTTTCTCTTCTATCTATAAGTTTTTCTCCGAAAGATTTAGTTGTTTTTTGTTGTACAATTTCTTTTTGTGGTGGCCCTCCATAAGCTGCCCTTAAAATAGAATCGATATATCTTCGCTTATTTCCATATTTTTTCTTTTCATTATTATCAAGATTATCCCAATCTTGAGATGCTTTTCTTGTTATCTCACTCACCTCTTTCATACTATAACCAACCTTAGTTGGGTCTCCAGACTCATCTTCTCTTTTCGCAAAATAAGATAAATCAAACCCAACATCTGATTGAGAAATACTATCTAAAAAGTTAGCTACTTGGTTATCATTTTGAATATTATGTCTACTTTTAATATCATTATAAAATTGTTGTTCAGTATTTATACCTTTAGCAGATAAAGATTCTTTATTGGCATTGAAGATATTTTGAAATTGTTGTGTATTCCAATCTTTAGATTTTGGCATACCTTTAGCAGTTGATTTAAAATCCCAACTATCACCTTCCCAACTCTCCCAATGTGCCTTAGCATCATCTCTAGTTTGCCTTATTACTTTCTTTTGTTTATTAATATAAGCTTCAAATGAGGCTGGTGTCATGGCCTCTAATGAAGAAGAGGTCTGTCCTTCAAGGGCTTCTACCTCATCTATTATTCCTTGATATACATCAGAGCCACTATTTTTAGCTTTAGCAGATATAAACCTTGTAAGGGCACTATCAAGAGAAGTTAAGGCTCTACTAGCACCCTTTATTGTATTCTCTGCTCTTGTCTTTGCCTCTGTTCTTTTTGTGATATATTGGTCTTCAGTTCCAAGCCATATAGCTTCCATTTCTTCTGGAGTTATTACTCCACCAGTAAGTAAAGCTTTAGTTGTGCTTTCAAGTCTAGCCATATAATCATTCATATCTTCTAAAAGCAATTTATCTGCGTATAAACCCTTGTTGTTTTTAAGTCCTGAGTTGATACCAGAGCTTAAATTATGATGGATAGACTCAACATTTCTTATCTCATCTTTTAATTCATCTATTGTCATTTCATCAAAATTTTGATATGCTTGTTCACCTTTACCTATTTTATTAATATAGTCAGTAGCATTTGATACAGCTGTGTCGAAGCTTGAAATATTAGAAAGTTTTGCATCTTTAAGTTGATTTATATATGGAACATAAATACTTGTTTTATTGCTCCTTGATGCATTGTCTCTAATTTCATCCAACATAGGTAATATTTTATTATATGACTCTGTGTCTGTAATTGAATTTAATATATTAGGAATATTTTGAACTTGAGCATTAGCAAGTATTGTGCTTTCTCTATCTCTTGTATCAATATACTTTAAAATATCAATGGTCTGAGTAAGAGTATCAGGCTTAGCAAATGCTTGTTTTGTCCTTGCCTTATCTTGTCTTACCTTCTGTACCAAGTCTAAAAAATCTGCCATAATATCTCCTTAAGAATAAAGATTACTCATCCATTGTTCAAATTCACTTACAACGTCTGATTCTAGTCCATATATACTACTTTCATAACCTATATCAGCTTGTTGCTGTTCAGTACCAAGACCAAAAATATTAGTCTTTAAACCAGATTGCAAATCCCCTGCTTTTCTATATCCACTTTCCTCAATTTCTTTCATACCTGCGAACCCAGAAGAAGTTCTAACTCCAGACTGCCCTGCTGCGGTCTCTACTTTCCTTCTCCCAGCACCAATACCCTCTGCTATAGTCTTGACATCAGATGAAAATCCCTTAAGTAAATCTTCTCTTCTCTTATCTATTGATTTTGTTGCAAGATTATATTTATCAGTTGCTATGCTCTCTAATTTTTCATCTATTTCAAATGTAGGCATATCTTTTAACTTTGATAATAATTGTGTTTTAGCCTGAGGACTGATAGATGATATTCCTGCGTCCTCCATAAATCTTTGCAATATAGTTTCATCGCTATCGCCAGAAGCAAGAGATTGAGATAGGTCAAAGATATCTTGGTATGTGTATTCTTTTGCTGTACCAGGGTCAGTTGTCATTACATTAGCATCAGAACCTACAATAGTAGCAGGCGTTTCTTTCCATTCCCATCTCCAAACTATACCATTATCTTGAATTATTGGATGTGAATACCATGTTTTTCCATCATGTTCCATTTGTTGAGGTGGTGCACCATCTTTACCACCAGAATGAGCCCATTCATGAGCAACATACCAATCTGAGCCACTCCATCTATGATTATGTGAGGAATGCCAATCAGCAGGAGTGGAAGAAGTAGTAGAAGGAGTAGGAGTTTCATATTGAGATGAACCAGGAGGTGCTTGATAATAGTCTTCCCAACTTGTCCCCATATCACCACCAATTTGATAATCAGGCCCAATTGGTGGCTGCATCAACACATGCATTTTATTTTTTAATAAATTAATCATATTAATTTCCTCCTTTATTTATATAAGCTAGGATATTTAGCTTTCATTACTTCTTCTAATCTTTTATTCATTTGTTCTTCAATAGAACCTTGAGCACCACCAATGCCACTACTATACATATTATTAGACAACCCTTGCGTAATTGTTTTATTATTACTAAGGCCTATAGATGTATCTACAACTGGTTTACTTTTAAACATATTTGTTCCACCATGCATAGAGAATTGTGTAAGGAGAGTATCTGCCCAACTACCCACATCACCTGGGAGTATATCATTTCTCCCTATCACACCTTGAAGCTCATCTGCGTATTTGCCTGCAACACTTTTTCCATACTTACCACCAGCTCCTCTAATTTTACTTGGGTCTCCACCATAACCCTCACGTCTTAATGCTCCTTCAGTAATATTTTTTGTTGCTTCAGCTCCAAGTGAAGATAAAAGGAATTGAATACCTTTCACAACTGCTTGGTCAGGAATTGCTGTAGTTAATCCAGCAGTAAGATAATCTACAAGTTTTTTTGCTCCATATGAAATTGGGACACCTAAATAATTAAACCATCCTTGGAAATCACTTTCTTTTGAACCTTCTCTTTCAATTGCACTTGCAACACCTTTGGCTTCTGATTGTTCTTGAAAGTTTTTAATAAATTGTCCTAAATCTACTTTCGCCATAATATTCTCCTAACCTATTCTATCTAAAATTTCATTAATTTTTGCTGTCAATGAAGCAAGTTGATTAGCTAATGTTGCTTCATTATAACTAGCAGGCACATCTGCTAATGAATCACTAACTGTACCACCAGTTGAATTTATAAGTCTATCAATTTTTTTACTCACTGGGGATAGATTAGTACTAAACCATTGGTTATTAAATTTAACAAACAACTTTAAACCAGAAGAAGTCATATTTATTCTTATTTCCCCTTGTGAGCCTTCACTTTCTCTTGGTTCACCAACACCAATTAAAGGTTTATATCCTCTAGTATTCCCTAATAATCTTTCATGTCTTGTTCTTGCCATTATTTAATATTTTTCATCCTATATACTATTGTTATATCATTAATCTCAAAATCTGCAGATATGCTACTTCCATTAAAACCTAATCTAAAACTATATATATTATTAATAGATGCAGCAGGTTTCAATTCTGCTAAAACCCAATCATCTGTCCCAACACCTGATTGAAGAAAAGGGGTAGTGCTAGAAGTTGCACCAGTTGAAGCAGATAAACCATTTGCATCAACAGCCCCAGCTCTATAAAAATTAGAAAAAGTATTAGTATCTCCGTTAACACCATAAAAACATGTTACATTGGTTGCATCACCTTTATAAGATACATATACTTTGTATATTTTTTTCCTTATTCCTGGTGCTCCAAAATCAAAATCCTTTGTGTATAATTTTATAGGAGATTGAGCTACAGGTGTATTAATAGTATATCTTTTAAAAGGAATATCGTCACCATTTGTAACTTTTTCTTCTGCCCATATCATTTCATTTTTATATACAACAAAATTCGTTTTACCATAACCTTCTGTAAATGCAAGAGTATCCATAGTCCATGCTTTTATTTTAAAATCATAAATTAAAGCATCTTCATCACTACTACCAAATGCTCCTGATATATTTCTTGATACTATTAATTTTTTTGAACTTGGGTCATATCCAACAGTAGGTATATCATCAGAATGTGCCATCCAAAAAGCAGTTTCTCCATATTCACCTTTCCATAGATTTTCAATTTTATTATCTATTAACGACTCTATATTATTACCATCATAAAAATAAACACCAGTAGAATTTATCCATGCGATACCATGGTCAGTCCTAACTGATTGACATTGATGTTCTCCATCTAATCCAAGGTAAGGATAAGAACCCTCTAATATATTTGCATCATTTGCTATATTAAGTATTTGCAATGATTGCTTTTTAAATATAAATAATCTATCTGCAAATTCTTCTAATTTTATTATTGAGTCACCGTCATTAGCACCAAAAACTTCAATATCATTTTCTTCTGGAAATGTATCAAACCTATCAACAGGAGACCTACATATTCTATCTTGATATTCAGGGTCATCAGCTTGTGTTGCACTCCAAGTACCTCCACCATCAAAAGTAGAAAGATTTTGTCTTTTTATGTTTGCAATATATACACGACCATTAGCAATAACAGATGTCTTCCATTTAGCATTTAATCGTGAATTATGATTATACCCATTTAATGAAAAATAACTTTCAATCTTAGGTGGGTCAGACCACCCATTTCCTTCACCACTAAAGCAAGTAATATTTTGATATGGCCCAGGGTTAGAACCACTATACCCAACCCAACTACTATAAGAGGTATTACTACTGCCTTCCCTACCAAATGTTTTTACACCTTTAACAAAATCTAATTCCATTATACACCATAATGTATCATGTCCATCTTCAGATGAAGACCAATAAATCCTTCCACCTGTGATTCTTTCATTTCCACCAGTTTTCGCCTCTAAACTAGATGCCCCAAATACATAGTCATCACCAGCAGCTCCCCCATGTCTTAATCGTATAACAGGCTTGAAATATACTTTTATTCCTGTTGCTACACCAGTATTAGTATTACCATCATTTTGTGCTGATTCATAAAATCTTAAACCATCAGTCCCAGTACTATCTAATCCATCATTATCAGAATCAGTTTGAGATGAATACATAACAAACTCTTTTGGATGAGACTCTTGATTGCCATCATATATCATTGTTGCATAAAATTTATAATAAGTACTACTATCAGGTTGCCATGTACCACTTCCATCTGATTGGTCATTGTCATTAAAATCTAAACCTAACCCCCAATTAGCTTGAGAGTATAGCTCAGAACCTCCATCAGAACCTCTCATTACAATTAAATTCCTGTTTTCCATTGTAGTACCACCACCAGTTGCATCTGCACCATGGTTATGCATTACTAAATTAGAATGAGGTGAAGCAGTATCGCTTTTAGTGGTATCAGAATTAACAAATGTTGTACCTTCGATACTTGCATCATGCCTTTTCCATGAGCCACCAATAGCTACACTTCCACCACTTGCAGTTTCACCTGTTGCCCCTGCTACAGAAGAAGCATATTCTTTTTTACTTGAAACGCCAAACCAAGTATTATCTCTATCTACATTTGAAAATAATCCATCACAAAATCTTAACACTCCATTTGGTGCATAAAAATTAGGAATAGCATTAGATGTAGAAGTAGGAGAATCATCAGCTCCTGTATGTATTGTAATTGGCTTTAAACTAAAATTATCAAAATAAACTGTAAATACGCTATCTCCTGCTGCTTGGATGACTAAAGTTGCATGGTCTGTAGTACCAGCATATATAAAATCAAAAGTATGAGTTGTTGCACTTTGTGTTGATGTATAAGTTCTATCTGCATCTGTATCTATTACATGGCTAGTATTCCCAAATCCTACGCTTAGAGTACCAGCTGAAAAAGCAGTTATTTCTATAGAATAACTAAGCCTATATGTCCTCCCAACAACCATTCCAGACTCCCACGAAGCTCCATCTAAGAAAGCAAACCTTCTTTCTGTTCCATCACTGTCTGCAGTTGCTTGTAATTTTAAATAATTATCTGTAAAATATGTTCCTTCAGTAGCTCCACTAGATGTAGACTCATTATATACTCCTGAATCTTGAGTAAATTGATTAGCAGTTGTTCCTGAATCTTGCCACGAACTTGAAGAACTAAAATCTCTATCTTCATTAGCAGTAATTAATTCTTTACCAGTAGGTTCTGCATTCCAAGCACCTGCACTATCATATATATTTATCCAACCTTTATTTACATCATATAATGCTAAGTAATTTGTAGATACTAAAGCACCAGAATCATCATAATCTGAATTAAACCCAAAAAGTCCATATCCTTCATTAATACTATTTGTAACATGACTTAAATCTACATTACCATTTAAATTTGTGCCTGAAGCTACAGCAATCCCACTTCCAAGAAGGCATACTCTACCTAAAGAAGATACAGAAAAACCTTTTAAAGCACTAAGTTCATTATCAGCGATATCACGAGGGTCTGAGTCTGTATTCAAACCCCCATGAAATTGGTCTATTTTTAACTGCTGTTTAGGCATTAATCTACTCTTAAGCCTTTAATGAAGCCTCTAATAGCTCCTCCTACTACGTTATCTACTAAATCAATAAACCAAGGTTCTATAGTTTTATTCCATAAATCCTTAGTAAATGACCATTTAGATAAACCTAGAGTCATTACTCTTCCACAGCCATAGAAAAATGTTTCTACAATGCTACAGATTTGGTCATTAGGTACTTTCTTCAGTACCCAAAGACATATTCCTGCTGAACCACCACCTAATAGTAATCCTGCATTACCACCTGCTATACCCATTAACGAATCAAACATTATGTTTTCTCCTTTGTTGTTATATATTTCTTTGTTCAATATTCTCAGTAACTACAATCTTACATTTGCAATCACCACATATCTCAAAATCCCTTGGAGGATGTGCCATCTTCTCAAGCAATTCCATCTTTTCCTCTAAATGTTTTACTTTCATATCAAGTTCGTTTTCACCTTCAACATAGTCTAATACTTTATCAAGCTTAAATTGTTTAGCTATAAACTTTGTAGCCTCTTTTATTATAACTCCTTGTATCATTAATCTTTCTCCTTACAATCGTCCCATGGACTTAAATCTAACATAGGAAGAGGTTTCTTTATTTCAAAATCTTTTAACTTATCATTCTGTACTGCCATCTTACTTCCACCCTTCACGAATGCTTTACCTTCTGCACATCCAATCTCATAGACAAAAAATATTGTCTTAAAGAATCCAACTCTAACAACCCTTGCTGGTTGGTCATTAATAGTAACAACATCATCAGTATTTAAATCATCTCCATAAAATACTTTAAATCCTTCAACAGCACTTTCAATAGCAGACCTGAATAGTAAAGCTCCAAAGCCTACTATGAACATCCATCCATATGAGCCTATCAAACCCTCTAACTGTTTTTGTAATTCTGCTTCCATTAGTTCCCATTAATAACTTCTCCCCATAAAGAGGTTTTACCATCTATTATTTGTATCACGTGTACTGTGAACATACCATCATTAAAGAAGTCAACAATAGCAAATGCATGACTCCAATTATGTTGTCTACCACCAAGCCAATCATTTTGCTCTGATGTCATATCTTTTAAACACCCAATACTCCATGCAGACTTTGGGCCATCAAAGTGAGTAACTGATGATTGTTGTATATCATGATGATGTCCGTACATTATATTGCAACCCAACCTCATTAAGTGATTTCGGGTATGTTGAATACCAGCAAAGTGATGTCCATGATACAGAACTAGCTTTCCTATTTTTAAGTATTTCCCTGCTGGATGATAATTGTATCCTCTCCCCTTTAAATCTACACATTCTTCAAACCTGTACCTTTCTAAATATGGATGTTCTTCAACAAACCTATTCATCCAATCATCATGGTTACCTTCAACCATATGTCTTATCTTACAATTAGCTTTATCCAACGACTCATCAATCATATCCATACCTTTATTAACACCGATAATATCATTCTCAATAAAAGGCAATTGATATTCAAGTGGTGGTCGTTTCTTCTTCTTCCATTTCCAATGACTTGCACCTTCCCACTCTCCTACATCTCCCAAGTCAATATACATATCTGGCTTAACAATTTCAATAGTCTTCTTTACGCAATTAATAGCAGGTAAATCAGCTAAAGGAAAATGTTTGTCAGGTGTAACAACAGCTCTTTGTACCACACCTTTATCTTTTTTTATCATGTCAAAAATCCCTATTAATTTAGGTCTTTTTTTATCTTAATTACAATATGTACAAAAGTACCAATAAGTACTGCAATTCTTAAGATATCAGGTAATGCTTCCCATAGTGAAACAAGTATACCTCCAAGGCCTTGAAATAATGTAATTGTGCAACCTTTAAGATTTTCCATCTTCTTCACTTCCTTTTATTTGTATTAAAGCCTCAAAAGCTCCCTCTAATTTCAGAATCTTCTTATGGGCAGGCATATATTCAATCAATTGAGATTTTATACTCTCAATCGCTGAATCTATCGTTATTTGTTCTTTTTTATCTTTTGACATATTGTCCTTATTTATTAAAAATTTGTTCCAAAAAATATTGAATTATCTGTTACTACTGGCTCTGTATAAGTAACTATAGCATAGCAATAAGTAGTTTGAAATGTTCCACCTGAATGTGCAGTTAATTCT
>CEQA01029706.1_pt1 | contig 17653 bp, 9 predicted proteins | sample 530501 | NCBI WGS metagenome assembly CEQA01 (sample SAMEA2620227, study PRJEB7988) | marine metagenome | isolation source: saline water (ENVO:00002010), including
AACAATGAATCTCAAAGAGATTGTACAAGAGATCAACTCAGCGCTCGATTACAACCCCGATATCAAGGCCTATACGGACCAAGTCGTTCGGGTCGTTAATCGCCATTACCTGCAGGTTTCGGGGCAATACCCTTGGAAGTTTCTGCAGAAGACTGAAGACATCATTCTTCGCCCCGATATCGCTGGTTCTGCAGACAACAGACTTCAAGTTTTTACTGGCCCCAGGACATCCCCAGCGGGTGTTCCGAATGTTTCACGAAGACTCAAGTTTAAAGGTGATTCACAAGCTGCTGTGACTACAGAAATGGAGGGACAGCACCTAGTCATAGATCTTCAAACTCGCGAAAATGCGTCTGGATCTGCGCCCTCATCTAGTGACTATAAAGAAACTCCTCTGGGCGCCGGAGGATTTGGCCAAGACTTTCTTATTACTAGGGCAGTGATTGGAAGGAGAGACCCAGACAATCTGGAAACAGCAAAAAACTATGCTGAACATACGGGCGGCGACGATTACGAAGGCATTGGCGGAACTGGTGCTTCACACAAGCATATGAGTGTTCACGCAATATCGTCTGGAAAGATAAACCCCTCCCCATATTATTTCGACATAGAAGACTCCTATATTGTCATTGAATCAGAAATGTCTGAAGATTTGTTCGCCGCAGTAAACGATGCAGATGTTGCCGCTGGAACCAGATCTGTAGACGATAAGACCATCACCACAGAATGGAAGATAGAGTTTAGGCGCTTTGCGCTACCCAAGGACTGTGCAGAAGTCTTGTCTTTCATGGATCGAGGCGCGAGCGTGCCTGCTCACAGTGTTGTTGATGGCGTCAAGACTACGACTAAGAAAACATCTCCAGACAAGGGCCGCTTGGTCTTTATAGACTCAAAGAAAGAAGAGTATTTATTTTTGGATAGAGACTCCTCTGGAGATCCGATTGTGGCGGTCGAAGATGAATGGATGCACCTGGAGGCACCATCTGTAGCTCCGCGATTAGCGATAGATGACGATATCGCGGGAGGTTTCCAAACTGGTGCAAAGTATCAATACTGCTATACGTTCTTGTATGCTGGAGGAGAGTCGCCACCGTCTCCAATCGCAGAGATAACTGGTAGTGCTTCAAAAGCAATTAAGGTCTATGGTCTGGAAGATACGTCATCCTCGTATGGTAAAGATGGTGAAACCGGAAGAATTAAAAGACTTTACCGTAGAAGGGTTGGAGACAAAGACACTCCAGGTGCAAGCTCTCATACAAGTAATGGACCATGGCTGCACGTTGATGATTTGACAGAAGTTGGCGGAACAGGCCAGCGTGTGTCCACTGAATATGGAAAGCACTACGAAGGTACTGACGTGGTAGAAGATTCAGAGGTTCGATACTTCTGGGATCAAGGAAACACAAAGGGTGAATTTTATTCAGACGGATCGCCACTTTTCAGGCCTGCACGGACTGGGGCGCCCCAAAGTCAAGATGTCATCAGCAAGTTTACCTACCATGGTGGCGATAAGTACAAGCTGATCCGCCTCGATGAGTACGGCCCAAGGCAGTGGATTCGAGTATATCGTCCGCCCTCCGATGATATGAAGATTCAGGTTCGATATCTCGCTAAACCAAAGCGCATGGTTAGCGATAACGATTACCCCAACTGGCCCCCACAGTACCACCACTTGCTGGTTTACTTGTCTCTTTCAGACATCTGTATGCAGCATGGAATGACAACACAGTCACAACTGTATGAGCGTAAAGCTCAGCAGCTTCTCGATCGGATGAGGCAAAAGTATCTGTCTTCTCCGGCGAGGCAGTACATTCGTCGTGGCTTTGATGCTCGCTTTTCCTCTGGTGAGCGCTGGGGAACACCAACTAAGATTTAGGGCTTGTCATGAACAGTCAAACTTTCAATGTATTTAAGCTTCGCGGGATGGATGAGCGCTGGTTGGCTGAGGTAAACAGTGCATCATTGATCATAGATATGACGTGGAGTGGCAATGACTCTTGGAAAGATTCTGGTGGCTACGATCAGGTTTGGAGATCTACATATGAGTATGAGGTAGAAGACGAATACACTCCTCCAGACTCACCTGAGCGCGAAGACGAGCCTCCAGACGAAAACGACACACCGGAAGGCGACCCTCGGTGGTCAGGTACGGATGAAGAAAAAGAGGATGAAAAAGAAGATGAAGAGGTTGATGAAAATGATGAAGAAGAAAGTGATCCACCCACGACAACTTCTTCAACAGAAAAGGTTGTAGAAAACTACTTTCACAGACCAATTCATTCTCTTCATTGGTTCTCACAGCACAATGGTGCCCGACAGTGGACGGTTTTCGAAGCTCAAACTACTCGAGGACAATTGGAGACTGGAAGTCGATTGTTGTTGAGAGCATTTGATGGAACTCTTGTAAACAGTACAGACTACGAAGAATCTACGGGTCGCGTTCCGTGGAGAACTCTTGAAAGATTTTCATCTGAGAAATATCTATCTGGCAGTGACAGCATACCTTTGAAACCTGTAGATGACCGAATCGGTATTTCAGTTGGAATTACAACTCAATCTGAAACATGGGGAGGTAAACTTTACCTGGTAAACGGGTACAATGCTCCAGTTGTTTTTAATGGTGAGTATGTAGAGATTGCTGGTTTTTCAACTGAGCCGCCAGCGCCAACAGCAGGCGCCGGGTTGTGGTCAGACGGTAACACTAGAATTATTGGTCAAGGTTGGACATCATCGGATACCGCAAGATCTAAGTACGGTCGATGGAGGGAACACAGCTACTCAGGAATGGGCCCACGAGGCTACTCTGAGTATGCTGCGGGGTCGTATAGGGCTTATATAAAAACGGCAGGCGGAGAAAGGGCAGGGATTTATGGTTCAGATAGTCCCGAAGGAGACTCCAGCAAGATGTGGTCTGATCTCCGAAATATGGAGCAGCACGACAACAGAAAAGTAGGCTGGCAATATAGGGTTACTTATGTGAACGATCGAGGACAAGAGTCTATGCCCTCTGATCCAAGCAATGTGACCACTACTTTTAATGGAAGCGGTAATTTGTCTAGTGGTCAACATGGAAAAACCATGGTGTCTGTGGATATTCCCATTGGCCCCGCAGAGTGTGTAGCTAGAAAAATATATAGAACACGACAACTTTTTAATTCAAGTGGTGACGCCATAGAAAGGGGCGCGTCAGCCGTCTATTACTTCTTGTATGAAGTTCAAGACAACATGACCACAACGTTTATCGACCATCATCCAGACAGCGCGCTCGGATCAGTCTTGAATCCAAATGAACTCGGAAACTTTCCAATCGGAACGAAGTTTCTTGCTACATTTAAGAACACAATGTTCGCTGCTGGGTCTTCAGCAAACACCATTCATTATTCTGCTGCATTGTTTCCAGAGGTGTTTCCAGCCAAGAATGAAATTCATGTTGGCGATGAAGATGGTGGAGAAATTACGGGGATTAGAGCGACTAAAAATGCTTTGATTATCTTCAAAACAAGAGGAATTTATTTGGTTAAGGGTGACGCATCTAATGGATTTTTTGCCCATACCTTGAACAAAGATGTCGGCTGTGTATCGCCCGCTTCACTCAAAGAAATACCAGGACTTGGTATGGCGTTTCTTTCTGAAAAGGGAGTAATGCTTCTAGAGGGCGCCCTGGAAAACACAGGTACGGTAACTGGCGTTGTTGATATATCTCAAGTTATTCCGAATCAAATTGAGAGGATTACGAAATCAACTGCGGTTAATTCTGTTGGAGTTGTATATCTAAAAGATAAAGAATACTGGCTTGCGGTTCCGATGGATGGGGCTCGAGAAAACACCCGAGTTCTTGTTTATCATTACGAAATTGGCGCTTGGAGCATTAGGGATAACTTCCCGATTAAATGTGCGATCACAACAAGAGATCACAGGGGATATCTGTACTTCGGTAGTAATATCAACGAAGACAATTTAGATGATCATTCCAACCCTTACAAGAGGACTGGTCTTTGCGTTTACTCTAGAGGATTTAAAACGAAAGGCGGAATACTTTGCACCCCGACTTATAAAACTGCACATATTCCGTTCGGAAATTATTTTGCCACCGTTCAGCCGTGTCATGTGCTGACCTACTGTGTCGGAATGGGTAACAATGACATTGAAATTAATTACGAGGTCAATAGATCGAACAACCCCATTAGAAGCGTATCACAGGGGGCCGACCAGCAAGACCCTAATGAGCGTTTCCCCGTTTATGGTGAAGCAAAATGGAACCAGGAATATTGGGCAACGCATCGTCCAACGGTTGTAAGGTTTGATATTAGTACTGCATCACGCGGTCCATGCAGGGAGCTTCAAGTAACGTTCACTTCGGAAAGAAGGCGGATGGAGCTTATCGGTTATGATTTAGAAACAAAGATTGGAGAGCAGCGAAAGATCAAATCGCTTAATGAGGCTCTTTCACCGGATCGGAGATAGCATGTGTGCTTGGAAATACCCTCAAGAGTGGTTTGAGGAAGGAGATATTATTGAGCCATCTGATTTTAGGCTCAATCTACAGGAGTTTCTTGGCGAGATAAATGGAAATCTCGACAACGATAACCTCTACAAAAAGATGTTCGAGCAAGATAATTTTGAACAGCATTCTTTTAACAGAGTTTATCAATCAGGCATGATAGCTAACGCGCTCCCACAGGGATATTTTGACGAGGATTCCCCGTATTTTGCTGGTGGGGACAGCGATGAGTATCGGCCAAAAAGTTTCTTTGGTGCTGGCATTTTATTTAATATGTCAACTGGTGGTTGGCTTAAAAGCTCGGATGGCGACTTTAATTATTATAGAGGAGAACCATATGAGTATCCGACCTATAGAGATTCTTTAATGCCAAGAGTCGTTTTCGAAGCAGAAGAAGACGGCATGATTATGATCGATTTCATGGGCCAGCATAACTGGCTTCCTCCACATGAGGAACTTAGTTCCGACCCAGCCCACGTATATTCAGTAAAATCAGACTATGGAATTTATCGACCAAAAGGCGCGAGGTTTCGGTTTTTGAATGCATATATTCAGTGCATTATGTATCGAGTGACATGTAATGGATTTACTATTTGTCAAACTGGTCCAATAGGCTGCGAATATAATCAGCAACCTGTTTATTTGTGTGGTGCATTACCAATAAGCTCTGGCACAAACACTGTTCAAGTTGAAGTTCGCTTTGTTTGGTACTCTCCAGGCACTGACAGGATTATGGATGCATCATCTAGAAATCCAAGCAGAACAATAAATGAAGATGAAGATCCAACAATTCTCACCAGAACTTGTGCTGTTAATGGAAATTTAATCGTAACTCACAGGAAAAGATAAAGTGCCGATCATTACGCCGAAAATGTTTGTAGAGGGAGACTTGGCTGATGCCTTGGAATTGGACAGAATTGATGATTCATGGACAAGGCTTCAAGGTAAGCTTGACGCACACAATATCAGAGAAGAAGGACTGGACAGAAGAGTAATCAAAAGCTCTACGTGGAATGAGCCAGTCGAAAAGGGTGGGCCGTCATACTATTACTCTAGTAGCCAAGCCACTTTGAAATTTCCATTTCATGACACATATGGAATTGATGGCATGGCTGTCTTTAGTCCTTATACGGACGATGGTGTACGGCCAGAGCACGGCGCAGAAATACAGTTCAACAAGGCTGTCGGCGGAATAGATGGCCTAGTTCCAAAAATACGTTGCACATGGGAAGTGGGAAAGACGGCAGCAATAATTGTTCGGTGTAGTTTTCGTTTGACTTGGCACTGTTCAGCAATCGCCACTAACGATTGGACTGATTACCCAGGCACCCCTGAAGGCTGGGTATCATACTATGGTAAAGCCGGTGAGCCCCCCACTCCTTACCCAATTCGGACTATTGCTGCATCACCGATAAATCTATGGCTCAAGCGTAAGGAGTTTTCCAAGGATGTGGAAACTGGGGAAATTGGAACAAATCCTGGCGGCTATCGCTACCCCACTATTTTTCATGAAGAGCCAAAATATAAAGGTGATGCGGAGCAGGTGTTTCCCATTGCATCAGTCAGGTTGGCGAGACTCTTTGCTGACTTCGAAGGGGCAAAGGGCTACGATGATCCGGTGACGGGGTACGACGGTGATCTAAGGTCAAACGTTAATGTTCCAATCACTTTGATTGATTGCATCCGACCAGAAGACATCTGGAACGAGGATCCTAATGCAGAAAAACATTTTGTTGATGGAAACAATTCTACTATCGATTTCACTTGGGAGCTTAGATATAATCACTGGGCGGTACTTCATAATTTTGCCAGCATAGTGGATACTCCGTGGAATGAGTGGGTGAACCTGATGAAAGACTATCCTGCTGAACTACATGATATAAATTTTTACGCTCAAAAGTTTAACAGGTGATCTCATGGCAGTATTTATGTGGCCAGCAGACTTTCCAAGCTCGGAAATAGCGGCGTATAAATTGCGACAGCGCCTTGATATGATAAGAAATTATATCAATGTTGATGTTGATAATAAGCTAGATTTTGATTTTACAGACGGTCAAAAATTAGAAACAAAGCATGTTTACAAGCCCGATTTGTATGGATCGCCGTCCCCAAGAATGGAAGGCGTAAGTAGTCAGGTTCACTTCAGAAGAGCAGAAAACGACTACTCGAAATCAGCTTATTTTTCTGGTGGAACTGTTGGTCAGCGATATGTTGCTATTCCTGGTTTGTGTACAAGAGTAAAGATGGCCAAGCCGGGCTGGTTTCACTACAGGGCTTCATTTTATGGGTTTGAAATCGGTGGAGCATCAAGAGCCAAAGTTCAATGGATATATGAAGTAAAAACGAGTTCACCATCTCCTGTTTATGGTCACGAAAGACATGAATTTGGATTCGAATACACAAACGCTGCAAAAGTAAAGCTGTTTGTTAATGGTGTAGGCCAGGGCAGTACAGAGCGTCGAATAAAAACGAGCGCGGTTAAGGCTGCAGACGGAAGAGGTTTGAATGTTCATGGTGGACACATATTTCAATGTATGATTTCTAGACACCAGCATAGTGTAGTTTGGTCAGGCTATTTAGATGCTGGTGTTCATGATATCGGGCTGTGCATTCAGCCAATAAGAAACAGAACCTTGTATATGATGGGCGAGGCCTATACTCACAGTTCCTCCAGCAAAAGGCCGAGATTTCCTCAACATAAACACATATACATAACTGCCAGATCGATGGTTACCGACGTTATATATGAGGATGATGAATACGACATTACTCACGAGGCTGATGCTACTGAGGAATACTATGATGATCGAACTTACGATGATGATGCATTGGATGACGCTGGCGCCGTTTCAAGCTCTCCAGGAGCAGCTACCGCTGTTACACCCACAACTGTAGTAGGCCTTGGAGAACTTGAAGGGCCAGATTACGATTGATTACTAATGTTTTTCGTTTTCTGGTATGTTATTTAGTGTGATCACTGAGGTAATGGAAGGCGTATGGGCTATAGCCAAACAGTAGATAACTATGAGTCAGCCGGAGCCTCTGCGGGAGCCTCAACGGGACTGACTCAGGGTGCCACAATTGGCGGTCTGGCTGGATCAGCTATTGCCGGGCCAGTTGGCGGCCTTGTTGGCGCTGTTGCTGGTGGCGCTGTTGGATTTTTTACCGGCAAAAGCAAGGGGCGTAAGGCTGGAAGAGCCGAAGGTCGAAGGCGCGCGGCAGCCGCTTATAAGAAAAAAGTACTTAGAACAAAAGCCGCAGAAGACAAAGCTCAGGCTACTGCATTGGCTCAAGCCAAAGGCGTTCAGTACAGCGATGATTTGGTTTTGCAAGGCGGCATGAGCACGATACAAAACGTAGGATCTGCAGGAAAGCATGACGCATGGCATGATAGAACATTTGGCGTATAGTTTGAGGTAACGATGGGAATTTACGACGATCCACTTATTGATGCTCAAACAGCAAACGCTATTCTTGGCGAAGATGGTCAGTATGAGACACTGAAGCCAGGTCAGCTTCAAACCGCAGCAGGACAACCCGCCTCAGGGTATAAGCTCGCCTATGTTCCTTCAGACTATACGGAAGACCCGGACCTGAAAGCCATGCAAATGCAGGGTCAAAAAAATCAGGCGATCTTCGGTGGACTGTTCTCTCTTGGCGCTGAAGGTGTCCAGTACGCTCTCGGCAGGCAAGCAGCCGCCAAGATGGAGGCAGAGGCCAAGAGTAGACTGGATAGGGGACCAAGGCTTCCTAGCGATGCTGAGATGGAAGCCATTGATGCAGGAATTGTTGCGCCAGCAAAACAAGCTGCTGCAGAGTCTGCTCTTCGGGCCCAGAAAGCCATTGCCTCGAGTCAAGGTAGAATAAGCTCTAGAGACCTTCTCGCATCTGAACAGGCGGCTGTAGACATAGTTCCTAAGGCAGCAGCAGTTGCTCAACTCAAAAAGGCTGATCTTGTTGAGAAAGCAGTTGATGAGTTCGAAGATGATGAAGCTGCGCTGTTGCACTTTATCTCTGAATCCGAGAAGAAGACGAAGTACGAGCCGCTTGCTAAGTTTACTGGCAACTTGGCCGAAGTCATGGGCGAGATCATGAAGTACGCGCCCGCCAAGGACTACATGAACGAAGTGGACTACTTGCGCTCTAAGAACGTACCAGACCACATTATTGCTCAGGCCCTCGAATCAACTAAAGGCTTGAACAAAAAGCAAAAGGCTGCAGCGCTGGCTAAGGTCATTGACATACATGGCAGTGAAAGGACTGCGCAACTCGCGCGGGAAAGAGCAGCAGCGCCAGCAAAGGCTCGTACTCCAGTTACAATAACTAAGGTTGAGCCTAAGGTTGAGTGGAAGCCTGCTGAAGAATACTGGGCCGGGAAATCGAAGGCTGAGGGTAATAGTTTTAGGGCTTGGGCTCTAAAGTCTTATCCAGACCTCGGAAAGGGTACACGAAACGATAGGCTCGATCCAATCGGGAACACAACCAGTTCTGCTTTCAAGAACGCTTGGAACAAGCACGGTGAAGAGTACCTAAAGCAAACAACGAAGTAGGTAAATCAAATGGCGGACTACAGAAAGCTGTTTGATGATCCTGTGTTCTTAAGCATGGTGCGGAACGTTTTCCTCGATTACGGGCTACCACCTGATTCTGTTGGTACATCTCAAATACGAGGACGGTCAATTGATGCCAAGCACTGCAATCTGAACGGTGAGTGGAACTTCACTGGTAGTGTATCAATTCCCAAGTCTGCTATTGGCTCGTTAAATCCATTTTTGGTTCAGGTTGAACGTGTGTTTGATAATCATATCTTGGGATCTTTCCCGATAGTGATTGCCAGCGCTGCGAAGAAAAATATCTGCATTAATCTTCCTAAATCAAACGAAAATCAAAACTACATTTACATTGTGAAAAGATCAGACAGCAGTGAGCAATTTACTTGTGAGCTTATGGCTTCCGCTAATGATACGATAGATGATGTTACGTCAGTATCTATTCCTGCTCGGGGATGCTTGGTCTGCGTTTCTTCTGGATTTGGTTGGCATATTCTCGCTAACTACTCGTAATAAAAGGGGTTTTTGATGGGCTATAGAGTAAAAACGGCAGTAATGTTCGACCCATCTTTTGATTCTGGTCAGTCCGCATTTAAGGCATACTGGGCCGGTCATCTTGGTCGCGCTGAGATGAACATGGCGATCTGGAAGGCCAGGTTGAAAATGGCTTCACCTGAGACGCGCAGGGCGGTCGAGAAAGACCTAAATGATCGTATCTATAAGCTGACCAAGCTGAAGACAGACATGATCAAGGCGAAGCAGGAAGGCAATGACGAACTTCTTATGAAGACGATGGAGTTGATTCAAAAAGATATCGATTCTAGGAATGATTTGGCCAAGACCAAAATCACTGCTTCTGCTGGCATTAAAAAACAACAAGCGGATCGGTTGATTCAATTCGAAAATGCTGGACCAGTAGGTGACGCTAGGGCAGTAATTAATTCTATGCCAGACAGGATTGCGCCTAACATCGGCAAGGTTCCGCCTGACATCACCGGAAATGCTCTTTTGACTCACCCAGCAACCAGGTCAGCGTTTACTCAGCTTGATATGGTTTTTAACGACGCTGCTAATCAGGCAAACACCCAGACCGAGGTTGATAGAGTTGCTGCAGACATGCTCGGTCAAATTATGAAGATGAATACAGGCACAGGTGAGCGTGGTCGCCTCATGAAGAATGCCTTGATTCATCGTCTGGCGAGAACTGTTTCTCTTAATACCAACGTCAACTATGACAGTGGCTCAGACATGGTCAACTCTTTGACTATGAAGTACAGCGACCAAGCCCTTGGTCTTACCCAGGATCAGTTGGCTGCAGTCGTTGGATACGGTGGCGGAAGGTTTGATCCTGCGTCGATTATCAAATCAATGGGCGGCCCAAGCGCACTCGGCGGGTCTACAGTCTCTGACATTAGAACTACGGCTGAGACTATCGATACTGAGATCGCTCGACTCAGAGGTGAGTTGGAGCTTGCAAAGCAAGAAACGGCTGCATCTAAGAAAGAGTTCGATTGGCTGATAAGGGGAGGGATGGGCAACATGGCCCTACGCCCTGTTGGCTCGAAACTTACCCCAAGCCCAGTGGCCGAATATGTTCGTGGAATTGGGGATTTGTACCAAGCAGACCCAGAGTATGCGAAGAGGTTTCTGGATGCTGGCGATGTAGGCAGGGCTGGCCCACCAAATCCATTCCAAGAGCAGCTTGATGATCCCACCAAGAAGTACATGAGTGGAGTAGACTACCTTCAAAACTCTGTGAATGAGCTTAAGGAAATGTTCGGCCCAACGACGCCTTATGCGCCAGAAACAGCAAAGCAGATGGCCCGCCAAAAGCTTATCGAAATGGCTAACGCTATTAAGCCTGTTGAGGTTGGTGGATCAGGGATTCTAGACCCATCGAATTTGACTGAAAAGATTACGATGAGCCACAAAGGCCGAAGCCGGGAAGTTTCTCTCAAGTCAGCACTTGAGAAAGCAGAGTCAGTGTTGACGGACCCAAATAAAACAGAAGAACAAAAAGACGCTGTTACAAACTCAATTTTGCAGGGCCTAACTTTCGATTACACACGAAGAGAAGTTCCATTGGTTCCTCCAGAGAGGGAGCAAACTATGATCGGAACGGATTTTGGAGACAGGCTCAAGTCTGCGATTGATTCTAAAGACGCTGGCGATTCAAGTTCATACTATGGTCAAGTTACTCAGCTATATAACGACGTTGTACAGAGGCCTGAAAGCACTTGGGGCGGCCTTGAGCGGTCTCTTGTTGAATCTGTACAACAAAACCTAATCAATCCACAGACAAGAAATTCTGATGTGTTTGATTTTAAGCTTAGAGAACTCGTTAAGCCTGAGATGCTCGAACCTGACTACGGGCAAGGCCCATTGATTGAGGAGCAATAAAATGGCAACGACTGTGGTAACTGAGGCTGAGGAAAGGGCAGCGCTTGACGATTTGTTCGGTGATCCCGTAGACCCTAAAACCCAAGCTGAACTACAATCAGCAGAGGACGACCGCATTGTTCAACAGGGGCTTGCTGTCGGCGGCGGCGGTGGCGGCGGAAGCGATCTGGGTGTTGCCTCTGCTGGATCTAATCAGGTTCGAGATGATCTTGGGATTGAGTACTCGGCTGATCTTGGTGATGCAGGGCCGTTTCAAATTGATGACCCAAGATGGGAAGGGGCTTCGCTGTACTCCTCACAAAAGGAGCCTACTGCCTCCCAAGCGCCAAAGAGACAACTTCCAGAGAATATCAGTTTGAGCCTAATTACCAATGAGGATTTGAGATCACTTGCTGACTCTGCAACTCTTCCTAAGTTTTTGGAGGGCACAGTATATGAGGCCCAATTTGGTAAAGCGCGGGATCCATTTGAAAGGGAAGACATTCTAAGGAAGGCGACCAGAGCGCAAAGGGGTAGTGCTGCTTTTGCTGAAAAGCGCGATGCGTTTTTGCAGCATGAAAAGACTGCACAGATTGGTGCTCCAATTGTCGCTGGTGGTGCTGTTGTAGGTGGTGCCGCCGCTGCGGGCGTACCCATTCTTAGTTCAGTAGCACAAGGTATCGGGCCATTTGCCTCCTGGGTGGCCGGATCTTTCCCCTACCTTGTGAAGGGTGGCGGCCTATACTACGTTGCTAAAAGCGCTTACGATGACATCATGGCCGATCCTCAGATAACTGAAGAAAAAGCACAGAGGATGGTTGAAGAGGAAGTTCAGAACTATATGAGAGCGCAAAAAGACACTGGAACTCCACCCGTTTCTGATGCTACAAAAGACACTGGAAAGACGGCGCAATAGGGTTGTTATATAGATTTTGAGGGGCTCTCATGGCTGAACCAGAAAACATGGAAGACGACGCTGTACTTCTTGAGTCATTCAAAAACTTTGATTTTGATGAGTTTGACTTTTCTGACAAAGAAGAACTGTTTTCACCAGAAAGTGAAAACCTCTTCGGTGACATAACAAAAGAGCAGGCCGCCTCTATCGAAGAGCCTATGTCTGGCGAGATGAGGTCAACTGGAACAACGTACACATCTTATGATGTTCACTCTGCTCTTGTGGATATCAGCGAGCAGGTACGAGAAGCACTTAAGTTTCAACATCCTGGCGCAAGCGATGATGAGCTAACCAAGATGCTCGATGAAAAACTTTGGGCAGTGGACCAGTTTCCTCGCCACAGATCACTCCCGATGCCGGATGCGCCGTCTGTAGATCGATTTAGGGAGTTTATATCCGATGAGCCTACATGGCTTGCTGAATCTCCAAGCAAGTACATGAGAGGCATTTCTGAGGCCATCGAGGCGGGCAAGAGCGATGACGAAATAGAGTCATTGATTGAAAAAGCGCCCAAGTCCCATATGCCTGATGAGTTGTTTAAGGTCCAGGGCATTGCAGGAGCGTTTAGGTCTGCTCTTGGGCCGCGACTCATTAAGGCATCTGCTGGCTCTAAAACACTTAGAACGCCCGAAATGCGGTGGTCCCAACGTAGGCAATCTGCTCGAGATTTCGATAAAATTATAAAAGAGCAGGGAAAGCTTGAGGCCGTCAAGCTTGCATTTGAAGGCAATCTTGCCATGTCAGAAGAAGAAGCCAAAGACATTGGTCTGGTTTCTGAGAAAATGCGCGGTCAAGAACGAGAGTCGTTCTTTGGTCGTGCTGTCGAAGACAGAGATGATGACGGCTTTTTCATTCCCGCTGGATTTAAGGATATCCCTGGCTTGGTAAAAAGAGGGTTTACTAAGCTGGGGATTCAAGATGTATTTGCTCCGTTGTTTTTGGATGATGAAGACTATGAGGAATACAAAAAAGAAGCCAAGATGCTCACTCCCACTGAAGGCTGGGAAACGGTTGTTAGAACAGTATGGAACGAGAAAGATAAAGGTAAGACCGCAGAAGAGATCAAATCTGACGTGCAAGAGCAACTGTATGCAACGTTTTTGATGAACTCATACAGCGACCTTCCGTCATCTGTTCGACTTTCTCCGCCATCTGCAGATATTCTCATCAAATATGCAGCGAAAAACCCGCAGATAGCTAACGACAAAACAAGGCCTGGTCTTGCTCGTCTTGTCAGAGTAGCAAATGCTGGTGGAGCAACAAAATCGGACCTTCAAAAAGGACTTATGGCCGTTCCGTTTGGGCAGCTTCCTGTGGAAATTTGGAGGGGAAACGTAAAAAGCATGAGCGGCCTCGTAGACAAGATTTACGAAGGCGCCGATAAATCAATCGAAGCCATCTCAAAAAGCGGTGGAGAAGAGTCTAGAGAGCTTGAAAAAGACTTCACAGACCTCATGCTCACAACAGAAGAGCGAGACGGTGAGATCTACGTCGTAGAGTCTGGAATTGGACGACTTTTGCGCATGGTTGGAATGGCAACAGAAACTGTTGCTGAGGCGGACATTGCTATTCCTGGCTTGGAGTGGGCAGCGCTTACACCAGCAAGCAGAGACTTTTACTACAACTACGGAATTCGAGACGCCAACACCTCGTACTTGGCGCGCATTTTGGCGAACACAAACTTGGGTGAAGTTGGATTTAGTCGTCACCTGACAGATGAGGCTTTGGCTCGAGGATATGATCAGGCCGACCCTATTTATCGTATGTATGCGTACTTAGGTCTTGGTTTGGATTTCCTTGTCCCGTGGGAAAAGTACCATGTGAGCGCAGCAATACGCCCTGTTCGTGCGGTTCATCGTGGATACAAGGCCAATAAGCTTGTAGGGATGCCGGGGTTTAGGGCTCAAGCGTTTCTCGCTGGCATGTCTCCTACAGTGTATTCGTACATAAATAAGAGCAGTGAAAGGGTTTCGAAGTCATCCTATTCTTTGCAACAAAGGCTTGGAAAGTCTCCCGACATCTCAGACATAAAAGAGGCTTTAGCCAGAACTGGTGATGACATCCTCACCTACAATGAGCGATGGCTTGCGGGCAAGCTTGTTGAGAAAATGGAAGGTAAGAAGCCACTTTCTTACGATAAGGCTATCGATGAAATAGCCGTTAGCGCCAAGACCGATGTATTCGAAACGGTAGGAGATGTAGCTGAAAATATCGTTAGACACATTATGGACAGCCCTGATGGTGGATCGTTGCTTCGAAACCTGCCATGGCAGTTCAGACGGGAGATCGATGAGATTATTCTCGCCAGTGGTGCTGACCCAAGTTTGGTTAGAGAAGCGGTAAAAGCCTACATGGGTGTTTCTCGTAGAACGCACCTTGCTGCTCTTGAAGTCCTTATGCGCAAGGGCGACCCAGACACTCAGCTTTTACGGGCCGGTGATGAATACCAGGCGGTTTTGAAGCAAGTAAACGACTTGCTTGATGAGGGTGACATCACTGCTGATCAAGTTCCTGTGCTGATGGCTTTGCTTGAGAACCGCGCATATACGCTTGCTGCAGATGAAGCGGTAGCGAGCATTTCTGAGCCCGCTGATTTCTTCAAAAAGGTAAAGATCAGAAGAACCAAGAAGGTCGTTGATGATGCGCAGCCATCAAAAACGTCTGATCTCTTGGGTTTAGAAAAGAGATTGAAGTCTACACAAAAAGACGTTTCTGATTTTGAAGTTGCTGTTGAAGACTTTCAAAGGGTTGTTTCTGGAAAAGATGATCTTGATAAACAGCTTAGGTCCGTAAATAATAAAATAGATAAGCTTACTAAGAAGATTCTTGGTGATGATTACGTTGAATTTGAAAAAGGAGTAATACCAGACCTCGATGATATTGAAGCGGACAACGCTCAACGTCTTAGGGCTTCACAGGTTGGAACAGAAAAACAGAAAAAAGATCTTTCTGCGTTGCTTGAGAAGGTAGATGAACTTTCTTCTAAGTCTATGGAAGAGTTTCGAGTTTCGACCAAGCTGGAAGGTTTTGGAATAAATACTTTTTTTGCCGATGAAGATGTCGGAACTCAAATCATAAAGAAAAGAAAGGCGCTTAAGGCTCGAGTCTACCGGGCAAAGAAAAAGCTGAACGAAGCTCGAGTTCAAGCGAGCAAGACGGCCAAAAAAGACAAGCCAGAAACAGGCGAGCGCTGGACTTTAGAAGTCAGAAAGTCGAAGAAGAAAGACTATTTTGTTTTTGTAAACTCAAGCGACATGGCTCCGCTTTCGAGCATCTTTAGAAACAAAAATCTCTCTCAACTTCTTGATGAAAATGGCCTGTTTCTCAGTCGAATCATGGGCCCTAAGTGGACAAACAAGTTCTTTAGAAGTGTTTCGAACCAAGGAGATCTGCCTGATGCATACGTGAAACCTGGTGCGGCCCGAATAGCGATAGATTCTGATGGAGCCAATGCTATCGAATTGCTGATGCGTAAGTTCTTTTTCGAAAAGGGCGGACAAATCGGTGCAATGCGACCTCAGTTGCAAGAGTTGGGCGCACAGCTTTCTGGAATTTGGATGAGAATGAGGGGGTCTGCCGATCTCGTTGTTCCAGATATGGCTGTACGAGAGTTTTGGGACAAGACATTTAGCCCAGCAAAAATCCTTGCGAATGAAGCCATAGGAACCACAAACAGAATCAACGGTTTGGTTCGAGTGGTCCGTATTTCTGGCGACATGGAGCAGGCAATTAAAGAAGAGCTACCTGCAAGGGCCGGTCGTAAACGTGAGTTTATCGGCGTTGAGAAAAACCCCGTAGTTGTTCGGCAAGCGCTTGGTTTGACTGACGACGTTAGAGAGGTCAACGCTGTAGAACTTTACGCTCGTTCCGTTGGATACGCCGTTGGCGAGCATTTCAAGCGTCACGTCGGAGGAATGGAGTTTTCTAAGCTTACTGATTGGACGTTTGCTACAGCGTCTAGGGCCAGGTCTATTACTGAATCAGTAAACAAGACAATGGCATCGATTCTGGGTGTTCCAGTTCTCAACAACAAAACGATTAAGGGTATTTTCGACAATAAAGAAAATGTATTGAAGTTGAGTGACGCCCAGGCATCGAGCCTCAGAGTACATTTGAGACAGTTGGCGAATGAACCTATTTCTGTTCGACGACTTCCCGATGAGATTATTGATCCAAATGCCGATCTTACGCAGATAACAAACGTTCAACTGAATAAAATCATCGAGATTATGAAGGATGTTGAGGGTGGGGCGTTCTCTAAGAGGACACATTACTCAGAAGCCATCTCAAGATCTCTTGGATACAGCGTTTTGAACGCGCTGAAGGCCGCATCTCGCGACACTGTCGAAGCATCAGACACCGGAAAGGCTCTGATGGAAAAGTTCGATACATGGTTTAGTCTAGAAGACCCGTATCTGGACACCTTGGGGCCAATGCAGCGGTCTATTCTTGAAAAGTGGCTAAAGAAAGCACAGGGCGTTCAGAAGGATGTCCTTGAGATGATGCGAGTTGCCATCGCTGAAGATCCAGACATCGCCATCGATGCAGTTTTCGATAAGATTAGGCGTCAGTTGTTCCCTGATGTTGACCCATCTAAGGCCAAGAGGATCTTAGGTTCTACTCCTCAGACACTTATTCCAGGCAAACGCAAAGCCTCAGATGCAAAGCAAGGCTGGTTCCAGTTCTTGTCGGAGTTTACTGCTGCAGAAGCAAAAAGGAACGCTGACGAATACGCAGCAGCAAAACAAGATCTCGATTTGCCGGAATCGCCAGCAGTGCTTCGTGGCGAAGAAAAGATGTTCCCATCTGAGTATGAGTTTTTTGACGTGAAGGGCATGTCTAAAGAAGAACTCACAAAAATGATGGAGCAAGGCGGAGTATCCAAGCTCGAGTTTCTTCTCAAAAGAACATCTCTCGATGAGTTGGAAGATTTGATTAGTGACCAGTCTAAGGGAGTTAACGGCCTCACCGAAAGAGAGCGCCAAGCCTTCGCTGTACTTGGAACATATGCGAACAAAACTCCTGACGAACTATCGAATCTGGACAAACTCGAACGAGTAGAGCTTGCAGATGCCATAGAAAACGTTCGAATGAGTTTGTATGACCGTGCTCGATACATTGAGATGCGCGGTAAGAAAATTTTCTTGTCATTGATGGGCGGCGCTGGCGAAACTCTGATCGGAAACATCGATTCAGCACAATTCGGTTGGTTTTACACCAAGTTCTACGAGGGCGGTAACGGCTGGATTGAAATGCTCGACTGGCTGG
>CEQA01027001.1_pt1 | contig 17600 bp, 17 predicted proteins | sample 530501 | NCBI WGS metagenome assembly CEQA01 (sample SAMEA2620227, study PRJEB7988) | marine metagenome | isolation source: saline water (ENVO:00002010), including
TTTAGCTTTTGGTTTAGCTTTCTTTGGTTCTAATAAATTAAAGCGCTGTAAAGTAGTTTCAAGTTGCTCTTCAAGCATTTTCTTAAACTTTGCTTTTTGTTCGGGGGTTTTGTCGGAGTTTGCTAAATTCTCTTGCGCAACCCTATAAGATTCTTGAATGTAAAGTCTTAATCCTTCTACACCAAAATTTTCCAATATGGCCCTAAATGTTGTTTGTTCTGTGCCAGAATCGCTGCGGGGCACAATACGCTTGCCTACATCTTTTTTAGCTTTTGCTATTATTTTAGCTTTAGCTTCTGGTTCAACTTTAGCTTTTGGTTTAGCTTTAGCTTTTGGTTTAGCTTTAGCTTTAGCTTTAGCTTTTGGTTTAGTACTATCATCAATCTTATCTTCTTCAAGCGTAGCAACACTTTCTTGAATGGCTGCTTTTTTGTCTTGTACCGTAACAGTTTTCCCTGGGTATCGCGCTTGTGCATTAGCCACAGCTAGATTTTTTGCTTCTTGTGAATTTCCTATTGTGTGCCTAAATAAGATGGCGCCTTTTTCATCTTTTACTACAACTACTCTCTCGTGTTCTGGTTTTTGAACCTCACTAAATCCTAATGCGTCGGCTAGTACTTCCCCATCAGCTAAATCTAATTTAAGAAGTCTATTCCCTTCAGCTACACTTTCAGGATCTGCATTATTAACTAAAACAACTCCACCATTAGTTTCTCTAGCTCTAATAGCGTTCATTTGTTCTTCTGGAATACCTACTAACATATCTAAAGCTTTGCTTTTATCTGATTCAGTTATTAAAACTATTTTTCTTGGAGAATCTGGATTAAATAAATCATTAATCTGAGCTTTTATATCTCCTGGAGACTCTTTAACTGGGTTTGCAATAATGTCGCCTGAATAGCCGGGGGATTGAAACTCTAAAATTTCGCTTTTTAAATTTGCTGCTACTTCATTTCCATCATTTAAAAGCTTATAAGCTTCAGATATAACTCCACCTGGGGCCCCTCTTGCAGCACCAGCAAAAAATCCAACAAAAGCAGATTCCGCTCTTCGTAAATTTGCTTCAGCATCAGTAAACGTTGGATCTATATTTTTACGTTGTTGAATAAGAATTTCTTCTTGTAAGGCTTCAGTTACACCTTCGGATATACCACTTCTTGTAAACCCAGTAACTCCTGCTTTTGTTATGTCTAAAATAAACTGTCCAGCGGGTTGTTTACCAACAGCTTTAGCTAAAAGAGCGTTTTCTGCTTTTGTTAAAGACGAAGCCCCTCTTTTTTTAGCTTTGTTTAACACCGCTCTTGCTGCTGGGGCTTTTACTAAATCACCAGCGGCATTTTTTAACACCATGTCATAAAAGAATTTTTCGCCTAACACATCGAGTGCAGCTTGCGGTAGACCCAAAGCAAGAGCAGACCAAGCTTCATCTTGAGTTAGTTCATAACCCGCCTCTTTATATTCTTTAAAAGATTGAGAAGCACCTACAATTTCTCCTTGAGCAAAAGACCCAGACCAAAAACCTAAAGTTGGTAAATTTAATCCAGCGGCCCTGCTGGCTCTATAAGCTGCAGCAGCTTCTTCTTGTGCGGCCGCAGTATATTTTGCCGCACGAACACCCTGAAATGCTGTTTCTAGCATGTCATTTTCAGCTTTCGTTACAAAATCCCCTCTTAGTTTCTTTTTTTGTATTTCTATTAGTTTTCTTTTAACATAACTTTTTCCTACGTGAGTTAATGCAGTTTTACCAATCACCCCCGCCAACAGACCCATACCACCAGTACCTACTGAAAAAATAGCTTGTGGGGTTGTCACACCAACGCCTTTAATAACTTGGTCTATAAAACCAGACCAAGTAGGTTGGTCTAAAAATTGTTCAAATGTGCCGAATGGTTCTAAAGCAGCTGAATAACTTTGGTCTAAAGTTTCAGACCAGTTCATACTAGCTTCAGCGCCTTCTGTATCGCCACTAATAATTTGGAAAATAGATTTAAAAGCCGAAATATCAGAGGCTACTTGTTGGGTTCCAGCTGTAACAGCTGTAGCAAATTTATCGCCTACGCCATCAGGACCAGGATTATATATTTTATTTCGGGCTTCTGTTTGCATGTTAACCATGGCTTCCCCAGCAGCCTGATCAATACCCCTACGACGGCGCTCTTCCAACATCATTGCAAGGGGGTCTTTAACGGCCATTTAGCCTCCTGGGTCTAACTGGATTAATTTAGCGTTTGCTATTGCGAGCCCTTTCAGATACTCCATCCCTTCAGGGCCTAGGTCACTAATTACTGTGCCACCTTTTATTGGTTTTTGCGCAAGATGTTGCCTAGGATCACCGGACTGGACACGGACAAGTCTATAAACTCTTTGGTTTGGTCTTGTAACTAACTCGTTATTTTTATCATAAGCTACAACATTAGGTTGCAGAGAAAAAGCAGCTGTAGGAGTATCAGTCCCTCCAGTAAAAAAACCTATTATACTGTTCAAAATTCCCTTATCTTGCATTGCAACCCAGTGTTTCATGGATACTCCAAGTGTATCTCTAGCCGCAATTAAATCAGCTCTAGTTTGAGCAACGTTGATATAAGTATTTGCTAAGCTGACATGACCTGCATCATATTCGTAACCTGGTGCATTCACTACTTCTGCTAGATCTAGTATCCTCTTTCCTACATCAGCTGATATATTTCCATACGCTGCGTCTTCTTGCAGAGCCATGTCTCTTTCATTAATCTGGGCTTGAAGCGATTGATTAGCCACTGTTATATCCTCAAACTGGAATCTACCTGTTTCAGCAAACCTCATTAAATACGGAGCATAGGTTTTACGTAATTCGTCATTTAAAGTTGCCCACATACCCACCATAATATGTTGATCTAATCTTCGTTGCTTCGAGTTTGCAATAAAATTGTTTGCCTCAGTTAACATAGAAACTACTTTTTGTTGAAATGCTTGGGGTACTTCGTCATTGCCTACATATTTATCTGATAATTCAGTTAAAACATCAGCATACTCTTGTACGTTTCCATTTTTTACAGCAGTTAGAATTTTTTCTGAATCCTTTTGCTTAAAGCTAAAAGGGGAATCTTTTATTACCTCATTTATCTCAGTGGCTGGTATTTTCATGCCTATAAAAGCCTCAGGGTTTGCTTTGTATGCAAGAGCAAAAGCTATTGGGTCTTCTTTAAATTGTTGAACAAGAGCTGGGTTAGCATTAAAAATTTTTTTAAGATGTCTTGGCGATAAAGGCCCCCCCGAAAAACTGCCCCCATCCCCATAACCAGGTTTATCGTAAAGTCGCCTTGCTTCTTTTAATCTATTTCGGTCTTCAACAGATATTTTTTCCCTACTTGGCCCTAAAGCCCAAATATCACGGAGGTTTTCTGCAATGTTTCCCATATCTTTATTAATACCATTTGTAATTTCTTCTCTATATAATCTCATAACATTTCTTGTTATTAACCAGTCTTCATTTTTTCTTAAACGGCTTCTCTCAAAGTCAGAATACTTATCAGAGTTAAATACTTCAAGTGGTATTCCAAAGGGTGCTTCAAGGCCTTTTGAATAATAATTTCTTTCATAGTCCGTCTCCTGCCTATTCTCAAAAATTTTTTCAATACCTTTTGGCCCTAAAGAGGCATATCGGTCAACTACTTTATCTAAAACTTTTCTAGTAATTTTATCAACACCAGGAATATAGCTTAATGCAGACTGACTAGCTATTGTCTCTACAACGGGATCGAACAGAGCAGGCATAGTTACATTTCGGCTAATTATTTCATCGCTTGCTTGTGATGAAGGACCACCAGTAGCTGTTCTTAGTTCCTCATATGTACGACCACCCTGCCCATATGTGCCAGTCTTAACTTGTTCTCGTACATCTTCACCAAAAATTTTAGCTACATAATCTTGAGTTTCTTTTGGTAATTCTTCGTATTTTCTTCCGCCCTCTATCCATTCATCAATAGCTCCAGGGCCGGCGTTGTAAGCCATAGCTGCAAGTACTAAGTCTCCATTATATTTTTCAGTCAATGCATCAAAATAGTCTGTACCAAACCTTACGTTTTCTTCTGCTGAAATTTCCCCGTTTGGTCCCCGTACTACGGGTTTAACACCTAAGCCAGGGTTGTCTGCGGTTGAATCTTTTAATTGCATTAAACCTTTTGCATGCCCACTGTCTGCAGCTGGATCACCGCCACTTTCTACTTCTATTATTTTATTAATAATATTTCGATCAGAAATATCTATATTAGTAGTTATGCCTAAATTACCTATGTTGTCTACGGTTATTCCGCCTGACATTTGCGTTGTTTCTGGGCCTGTTGCTGTTGCTGTTCCTTGTGGACCAGGAGCCATTGTCTCAGCAAGAGTTCTAGTGTTCCCTTGGAAAAAAGCTAGTTCGCTCTCAGCCTGGTTTTGCCCACCTAAAAGTTCAAGTGCGGAAAGACCCCCAGCCGCATTTTGCCCCCTACTTTTTATTTGTTCTAAAAAGAAATCTACATCCGCCAACCCAACAGAAGGAAGCCTGTTAGCATCTACAGCTTCTTGCCCACCAGCAGCTCTTAATTCCTCATTGGTATCATTTCCATCTATAGTAGCGGGGGAAGAATAAGCTTGGCCTTTTTCTCTATCTTCAGTTCGTACTACTAAGTCAAATCCATTAGTTTCAGGATTCCATTTGGTGTTGTTTAAATCTATAGTCTTGCCGTACCCTAAAATAGCAGAAGCAGCGTTAGTGTCATTCAACACTCTTTGTATTGCCTGGTCTTTTCCATAAAATTTCATGTATTGCCCAAAAGATACAGATCTGCCGTCATGTGCGTCTTTAAACACATTAAACTCGTCTTCACTTTGAAACATATGACCCGCTGGCAATGTGTTAAAAGTAGCGTTTTTTAACCTATCATTAAACTGGGCTTCTTCATGTTGAATGTTTTTGTTAATAACCAAAAGGTCTTCTCTCTGTGCCTTTCTTTGATAAGCATTTACTTGAGCCGCTTGTAAGGGTGACATTCTATTGGGTAGTGAGAAAAGTGACATTATATTTTTCCTAATATAGACCCAACTTTGCCTATAAATCCGTAGTACTGACTTTTAGCAGCACCGCGGTCTTTTTGGTAAGCGTTTTGTCTTTGGGTTTCTATGTTTTCTAACCCTAAAAGATTAGAAAGGTTTGATTTATAAAAGTTTTGTAACAAGCCCGTAAGTGCTTGGGTTTTGTTCCTATTAAGGGCTGCATCAGAACGCATTGCGCCTGTACTAGCCCCAGCAATATTAGCTTGACCTTGAAACTGAGAAAGGCGGCTTTGCTCTGCTTGTTGAGCAGGATTTAAATTAACGTTATACCTACGTTGGTTTCGTTTTTGGATCTCTAATGCTCTTTTATTTGCAGCCTCCGCCATTGCAACAGATCTATCAACAGTATTAACATCTGTTGAGGCTTCATCCAGCATAGAGACATCAAACTTATCTGGGGTTTCAACTGGCCCTGCAGCAGGAGCCTTCGGTTTATAAAAATCCCCATCTGCTAACTGAGTCAGATAAGGAGACGCTCTGTATTGTAAATTAGCCATTATTATACTCCTGACGACAGTTTTTTGCCCCCTGTTGAACCCGTGTAAACAAATTCAGGTGCGCCTGTACTATCCCCAGCTAACCGCCCAGCCCCACTCATTCCTTTTGGTAATGAAAACCCTTTTGGTAATGAAAACATACCGCCAGAAGAGCCGCCCCCTAAAGTTGGAGCATCGATGGTTGTACTCATGCCGGGTATTTTCATGCCCGCAAGACGATAGTCTGTAGTTATAGTATTATCTGCTTTATTGTACACAGAGGATGGACCAGTAGCGGTATTAAGAGCACTTGCAGCGGTGCTATACAAAGCCCCCATTTTGGCCCTATCAACAGCTGCATCTGACATAGTTCTAGTTACATCTTCACTTGCAGCATAACCAGCACGTCGTGTGGCAGCCACATTCTCTGTATCAATAAGACCATGTTCAGCTTTTAAAGCGTTTAATTCACGTGTTGCTTTATCCGCCTCAGCTGCATTTTGCCCAGCAGCTAATATTTTAGTTACTAAACTCGCTCTTTCTGCAGCTTGATCAACTGCATTTGCGCTTTTGTAAGTTCCTAAATTTCCAGCGTTTTGATAAAAATCAGCGCTGCTGATCCCGCCTTGTTCATAACTTTGGTCTATAGCAGCTTGGTTAAGTTGTTTTGCAATACTATCTTCTAAAGACTGTTTGCTAGTATCCACCATAGGTTTAATACGACCAAACGCTTTTTTTTCTTCTGCGGTTTTTGTTGTATAGGATTTGCTTTTTACTTTCTTACTCATAATTCTTTTCTAAAAGTGTAACTAATTAATTCATATCCCGCCTTTGGGGCTTCCGTTTTCCAACCTTGTCTACTACTTGCAAATTCTATAGCAACAGCATTTAACTGCTCAGCTAACTTATCCACAAAGGTAAACCCAATGTCTCTATAATTATACTCTGGTTTTTGGTAACTTGCCCATATAAACAACGTTCCTTCACCACTTCTGTTTTTTATAAACTGCGTAATAATAAACCCAATATAAATGTCTTCATCATAAAACATGTACAAGTCAGACTCTTCATCTCGAAGGGACAAGTAAACGTCTGAAGGTATCCAGTCTGAATAAGACTTTTTTATAATTTTTTTTAAGTGAGGTTCTATTTTTTCAAATGAATAACGTACTTCATCTTGAGGAATCTCTTCAATCGATATACCATCAATAGTCAATCTCTGAACCATATCTCTTGTACCTTTTACGCGGACTTAATCCAGCCCCTCTATATCTAACCGTTCTTTTAACACCTAAATCTCCACCTCTAGCTTTAAGTTCAGCTTGTACAATTTCTTGATTAAACAAACCTAAATAGTCTCTTGAAGCGTTTATATCGGTCCAGTCTTTTGCTGGAATACGCAACAACCTGTATAAAGTTCCATACACAATACCATCTCTATAACTGTTAGAAAAATCGGTGTCTATATTACTAGTAGTTCTGCTTGGTTTTAAAGCAACTGATAATTGAATCCCGTTAGTAACTGCGCTGCCTGGTACTGGTATAACCCAAAAAAGACTTGGGGTTTTTTGTAAATAAACTTGTGGTACTGAAGTTTTATTTTTCCAATCAGAATAATTTAACTCTAAACTTCTAGGGCTTATAGGATCTAAATCGTGTCCATCATAAGTCATCCACAAAATTTGATGTACATCGGTTCCACTAGGTTGGTCAAACTCATATTCATAAACGCCACTAATACTTGTTATGGGGTCTAAGTCATATACATAAGCTTTAGACCTTTCTGCAAATTCTATACAAGCAGATCTTAAAGTAGATTCAATTAACGAATCCGGACAGTTTGGTACATATGGAAGTATGTCTTTTACTAAAGAATCAAATGATGCCATTTACACTCCCCTCGCAACGGGCGTTTCAACATTATCAAGATTTGGATTTTGTAAGTTTTTAGAAGCTCCGCCTCCAGTTAAACTTGATACAAATAATTGATAGTGTGATCCTGCCCTTTCTTGATTGCCTGCAAACTCTGCTTCTTTCATATAACAACGATATAAAACATAATCTACAAGGGCGTTACCATAAATATCATCTATGTAAATAGTACTGCTTGTAGCACTCAAATCTGTAGGGCTTCTTGATGTAACAACTTCTACGTATGCATTTTGTCCAGACTTTATTCCTGGATAAACATAAAATCTTCTTGGGTCATCTGGGTCATATATATAGTGTTTTACTACAGACCCATGAGCTGCATCTCCTGTAACAGTAGGATCATGCCAATCCGGCTCTATAGAATTTAAAACATCTACATCTACTATACGAATTGCACGCTTTCCAGTCGCACTACCACCAGCAGCACTCATGTTGCGTACTACTTTTATTAAAGATAAAGCTACGTCTGGTATAGATTGCTCTGTACCAGTAGCTAATTGTATATTTGAATGGTCGGCTGAGGCTTCAGGCCTAAAGTTTACTACTTCTCTTTGCCCATCATTGATGTATCTAAGCAATTCAGCTTCAGTCCATCGAACGCCAGTTGTATCCTGCAGGGTGTCCTGGATTCTGGATATTAGATTAGCGCCCGTTAATGTACCCATTATTTCTTAGCAGTTTTCTTTACCGTTTTTTTAGCAGCCGGCTTTTTCTTAGCAGGCGCTTTACCATCTACATAGGCTTCGTTTATATCAGGTGTAGAGGGGTCGTCAGGAATAAAATGCCCTTTCTCGTCTCTAGCCCTAATAGGTTCACTTGGCTTTTTATCTTTAATTGAATGAGGTTTGTATTCTGTACACCCCTCTTGCAAGCACAATAAGCCTAAATCCTGTCCAACTTCTTTTGGTACGCCAGCTTCCAGTCTGATTGATGCGCCCCAGGTGGTCGAAATATACCTGTCAATATCTGATACTACGATCATAATTTACTCCTAAAATAACTAACTAGTCTTCTTTTTTCGATTGAAGTTTGTCAGTTTGTTCATCAACATTATCTACTACAGTATTTACTACGCCATCATAGGTTTCTGCTACAGTAGTAACAACATCACTAACATCTGTGAATACTGCGCCTGAAACATCACCAACAGTTTTTACAGTTGTATCTACAGTAGTTAAAGCTATATCTTTTCCGCCTTCTATAACAGACCCAACTGTTGCACATGAGGTAACAAAGGACCCAACACCCAACAAATATATAAAAAATTTCATCTTTTTCTCCTAAAAAGGGGGTGGCTCAAAAAGAACCACCCACAAAAACATACTTAGTATGCAACATCCAATCTAATGACACCAAAATCTTCAGTGCTACCATTGTAGTCACTGTTAAATTTAGGCTTTTTAAGACCGAAGATTTTACCAATGGAGATACCATTTTGGTTACCATAGTCGAAAGTATCTTCAACTATTTGTGGTAGACCAATATCTGCCATAGCAAGAGCTTGTGCTCCACAGAATAAACAAGCAGAACCGTTGATGTCAGCATCAGCGCCCCATTTGTATCCAGCAGAACCGGCATTACCAGAAGCTCCAGAAGTTGCATTCGCCGTAGTGAATACATGTCTGAACTCATGGACCATAATACCGTCAACCATTAGACTTGAAGAACCAGCGAACAAGCTGTTGCTTGGTCCTCTGACTCCAGCATTTCTGACGTTAGCCAAGAAATCTGAATCAAGTTTAAGGTCAGCCATTACTTGAGGTGATACAAATAAATGATACACCTCATCTCCACCTGTTCCTTTAATACCACGAATGTAGTTGTCTTTAGCATAAGCTTTAAGAGCAACAAGACACTCGTAAGTAATGGTGTCAGCAGCTGCAACTGCAGTTACGTCACCAGCAACAAGTTTACTAGTAGCATCCCATCTTCTATGTCTGTTAGAAGTTGGAGCTGTTACATCGGACCCAAAAGTAAGGTCGCCAAGATTTTGTCCTGAAGTCAGAACAGGCCTCAAAGCACCGCTATTTTTGAGTGTGTAAGAAATACCAGAAAGCGTTAAGAACGCTAATTGGTCAATACGATCCGCCATTGCATAAGCAAGTGCATCACGTGAGTTCTCACGAAAATTAACAACTGATTTTTGATCAGCAAGACGACCAGAAAGTCTGTTTGCAAATCTCATTTGATCAAGTTGTACAACAATGTCGTAGGCTCTTAAAGTCTCTTCATTACCTTCTAAGGTGTTGTCTCCAACGATACCGTCACCAGTCATGTCAGCTAAAAGTGTTAATACAGCTCTAGCTCCTTTTTCTGATTGAGTAAGTTCAGATATTTTCTGAACCATAGCATTAGATCCGCTACCTGCGAATTGGTTAATGAAGGACATGTTCCTAGCGACACGCCAAAAATCACGTGACCAAATAGTAAGTTGTTCGCTGGTCAACGCGCTAAAATTTGTGTTAGCCATTGGGCTATCCTCCAAAAAAATTAATACTTAGCCAACTTATTGGAGCGGCTATTTACCCGTATACCCTTTTTCGTTGGGGAGACGCTTTCATAATTTTACGAACATGACCTCGACCAGTTTTACACCCTGATAGGTGAGAACGTTTATCAGTGGAACGACCCACACTAATTATCGTATTAGTACCGAATTCTTATATCTTATACCAAGCCTTAACCAAAGTCACCACGCATTCTACGCAATGTTTCAGCTGGAAGAGCATCAAACTCTTCACTTGATAACACAGATAAATCTATTTTCTTCTCAGTTTTGCTTTCGCCCTTCATTGCGGGTGGCTGCGCTTCTGCTGCTTTTAACTTTTTAGATACATTTGCCTCTTGCTGTTTAGTTTGCGCTGGATCGGGAGCTTTTGTATCTGGTTTTGGAGCTGAACCTAAAGCCTCGGGTTTTTTAACCGCTAAAGTATATTCTGTAGCTTTTCCAAGTGCATCAGCAGGTGTATATCCCTGTGTAATAAACGCATTTCTTAACTCTACTACTTCATTTTGCAAATCAGCATCAAAATCAGGACTATTTTCACTTAAAAATGGAAAAGATTGTTCAATTTCAGCAGCTTTTACATGCAATTCTGAAAGTTCTTGGTTTTCTTGCACTGTTTGGCCCATTTTTGCTTGTACTTCAAACATAAATTGGTCTTTTTCAGCATTTCTTATCTCATTTCTCAAAGAAGTAGCCTCTTCAGTCTCTCCATTTAACACGTGGTCTTGGTATTGAGCTTCTTTTGCATCAAAATCATACTCTGGAGCATTTTCTGCAGCGGCTTTTTCAGCTGCTGTAGCTTCTTCCAGCTTTTTTTGCATAGCTTTGTTTTTAGCCAAAACTTCATCCAGCCTAGATTTAGGCACCATAGGTGCTTTTACTTTATCTTGTCCGTCAGAGCTTTTCTCGCTTCCTTCAACTGGCTGAATATCTGGTTGTGCATCTGCCTCGCTGTTTTCATCCACTCCTTCTTCGCTAGTAGCTTCTGGCTCAACATTTTCTTCTTCCTTAGTTTCTGGTTTCGGTTCTTCCGCAACAGCTTCTTCTTCTGGAGTGGCGTCAACTTCTTGTTCGACTTTTTCATCTTGTGCTTCCTCCTCTGGAGCGTCTTCTTCAAAATTCAAATCTACATCAAATGGTTTTGCCTCTTCCTCTGAAACAACATCTGCTCCAGGCATTACATCCATCATCAAAGTATCATCTTTTGGTTCTGCATTATCTTTCTTTTTACTTTTAGCCATCTCTATTACCTCCTGTAGGTTTCATGGCAGCAGTTGCAATTTTTGCAGCCGCTGATGTTTGAGTTTCCTCTCTCCTTACTTGATTAGTCATTCCTGACAACTTTTCACGCAATTCAAGCTCTTCCCTCTTCATTTGAAGTTTGCTTTGTAATTCAGCAACCTTCATTTGTGGATCAATATTAGAAGTAGATTGAGTTTTTGCTACATTTAATGCAGCTTCAGATTGTAATCTAGAAACTTCTGCTTCTAGTTTAGCAACTTCTAGTTGTGTTGAACGTATTGCAGCTTCTTGCTGGAATTGTTGCAACGCTAATTCTTCTTCGCTTGGGGGGTTCATACCTTCCATAATTCTAATTCTTTCTGCAATTTCGCCTTTACGTTGTAAATGTGAGTATTCAACAATTAAATCATTTGGAATTGGCACTCCAACTTTTCTAAGTTCAATAGCTTCTGCAAACTGTGTTTCTTCAAAAGTATCTCTTGAAGGGGCAGTTCCTACTACAACATCATATTCACCCAGAGTTAAATTATTTATAATTTGCCCTTCTGGGGTTGGTTTATTTACAACCATGGGTTGTTGGGGTTTCATTGGATTATTTTCATCGGTTACTTGTATAATCCTTTCTTCTGTATAGTAAGTTTGTACTAACTCTAAAACTCTTTCTGCTAAATACTGACGAGTCTTTCGTAAGTTATCTAATGGCACCTGTATCATTAACGCGCCACGAGTTTGTTTTTGTTTAATAGCAATTCCAGACACTTCCGCCCCATCTGTACCTAACATAGCATCACTTATGCCACTTATTTGTTTTATGTTAGCGGAAGCTTTTTGTGCAATTCTATCTAGACCGGTGGGAATCTGATTTGGCGGTATTTTACCAGGGGGAGTACTACCGCGATTAAACTCGAGTACTAAACCAGTTTCCGCACCGTGTTCTTCTAAATCATCCGCATTCATTCCGGTTAAAGAACCTGACTCTACAATCCAACCACTATTAGCAGTGGTATTAACTATATGTAGTTCTTGGGATGAAATTTTATTTAATTGTTCCTGCGGTGATATTAAATTACGCACCATACCAAAAGGTTTGCCTCTTCTAAAGTATGGAAAATAAGGTACCAAAGTAAAGTGTTCATAGGGAGACCAATCATCGTGCAATACAACAGTGTCAGCGGTTACTGTCCAACGGACTTTTTTAACCATTTGTTCTATTATATATAAGCCATAATCATCTGCAAATTTTTTCTTTTTGCGTTCTCCCCAGTTATAAGGTACGTGTCTTTTATCTCCAGTTACTGGGTCTACATAGAACATACATTTTTTTAATTTATAATGCTGTCTTTCTATAACTCTAATTGAACGCAAAGTTCTTGCTTCTTCTGGATTATTTGGATAATGATTAGTAGCACCTTCATAGTCACCTTTTGTATCCCCATAAGTTTCATCTTCAAACTCCATAGAGTCTGCGCCTAAAGTTGTACCAACTTCAGCAATCATTCTTAACTTGTCTGCTTTATCTTGACCATAAACTTCTTCAATTTCATCTAGGCTCATCCACTTGCTTTCAAATATTTCATTCCAAGTTTTTGGATCATATTGTTTAGCATCCGGATCAATTAAAATATCTAATGGATCTTTTTGTTCAATTCTAACTTCTCCATTTATGTGATCAGAAAAGTCTATACGAACATCAAACCACCCTCGATCTTGAATTAAGCCATCAGAAAACACTTGACCCTCTACCCATTCTAATTTGTTATTGTCTGCAATTTGCATATACAACTTAGTAAGAACATCTGCTATCTCTTGTTGACCAGAACCCCTAGGTTTAAATTGAACATCTGCTCTTCGTGTACTTTGTTCACCAAGAACTGTGTTAACTGTTGGTAAAATAGTGTTGATTGTTAATGCTGGTCGACCCTGGTCGTCGAGCGCTGCTATGTCAGCTTCGTCCCATTGTTCACCCCTATAAAAAGCATCACATTTTTTTGCTGTATCAATATATTCCTCATGACCACTGTCACGTGCTCGGACGTAACAATCCCATTGCCGTTTTGCAAGGGTTAAGGACTCAGCTTCACTTAGCTTCTTTTTTTTCTTTTTATACTCTGCCATTAAGCGCTCATTGATGATTTACGTTTCCCATCTTTTACTAAATGTTTTAATCCATCTCTCCACGACGGAACATGCTCAGGTCTTTCATAAAATGTAGCAAATTCTGTCATCATTAAACCGATCCACGCCAAGGCATCCACCTGGTCGTCATGTGTACCATTTGGAAAACGTAATAACTCTGCAACCATTGGTCCAGTCCAAACAGCATCTTGTGGAAAGTATACCATACCTTGTTGCATTCTACCCTGGATTGCTCGTGCACGTAACTCCTTATCTCGCCTACCAACTTTTAAGTCTTTAAAGTAAGCTTCAGATAGGCCCCGCTCTCTTGTTCTTTTTTCTAAAAACGGCCCCAGGGCCATCTCAATATGACCTCTTTCTATTCCCACTATACCCGGACGCCATAGTTCGTACAAGTCTAAAATTTGTTCTACTAATTCGAAGCCATCGTACTTACCGCGAACGACGTCAACAACAAATAAATTATCGTATTCATCGACACCGACAACAATACCAACTGAGTAATCGTTCCGGTCACGCTGTCCGATCGCAAGATCCCACGCGCAGTAGTAACGAAGCTTTGAAGTATTGAGTTCATCAAAATCATAATATGCGATCATGTCGCGGTTAAAGTAATCGCCTTCGTCAGATACTGGATTCTGTTGGTATAGAGCAGACCAATCGCGCGGGCCGATGGCTTTCCTTATCTGCTCGAGAGCGTCTACATTATATCTCTCTGGGTGTAAACTTTCACCTGTTTTTCTAAAACTTTCGTCTTCTTCTGCAATTGCTGGGTAGCGAATGACTTCCCATTCGTCTGCACCTTCATCTGCTTGAGTCAACAACCGACCGGCCAGGTCGTCGTCGTGCCAACGCGTAAGAATTACAAGTATGCCTCCACCTGGAGACAACCTTGTATAAGCTGTGGATGTGTACCAATCCCAAGTCGCATCTCTATTATTATCAGATTCTGCATCTTCTCTGTTTTTTACTGGATCATCAATCACCATTACGTGCGCACCTTTACCCGTAATACCACCACCAACACCCGCTGCAACATAACCGCCACCTTGAGTCGTTTGCCATGATTCTACTGACTGAGAATCTTTATCTAGTCTAGATTTTTCAAACACATTTTTGTATACTGGTTCTCTAAGCAGTTGACGTACTTTTCGTGAAAAGTTCATAGCCAAAGAGCCTGAATAAGAACAACTTATAAACTCATGCTCGGGATGCCGGCCCAAGTGCCAGGCAGGGAAAGCAATACTAGCTAACGTAGATTTACCATGTCGAGGTGGCATAAAGAGCATCAGTCTTGGTGATTCTCTATTCGCAACCTGTTCGCTAAATTTCTCTAGTCGTTGACAAATATCTTTGTGTACCCAACCTGCTTGATAGTCTGTATTAAATCGTTCAACAAATGGGAGTAATCTTTTACGTGCTAAGACTCTTTTCGCTAATTCTTGTTCTGCTTTTGCTTGAGCAGAAAGTTCTGCTTTTTTTGACTTCTGATCAATCGGTTTTTGGGGCTCGGGTATTGCTTCAACTTCGTCAGCTCGACAATACACGCAAATATCGTCAATAAGAATTAAGTTCTCCGGATAGAGCCCGCGACATCTTTTACATTCAGTCTTCTTTACTTCCATTATTTAGAAGGGCGATGATGTATATCAGCGTCCATAATAGTATGAATATCCATTGAACGTTGATTTACAATAACTTCGTCGTCATAAATAGGCCAATAACCCTTATTAATCTCTGGCATCCAATACTCTCTAGCTTGATCTTCAGACATTGGTTTATTATTATTATAACCAGGAACAAATCCAGGAACACTGACAAATTTCCCTTTGTTAGGACCCTCTAAAATTACAGGTGCCAACATAAAAGCAGTCATCGGTCTTCCATCATCTGCTTTAGCACCAAACCCTAAATTCTTGCGATGGTATTTAATAACATTTATTTCCTGGGGGCTTAATCCTGTTTCAATCTCATCAGCTGCTGCTTTTAGTTCTTCTATTGTTTTGTAATTACTCATTTTTATCCCCATCTGGCTCTAAATATTTTGTATCGTTTCCTGCAATTTTCAAAAGTTCAGCATCAGATAATTTTTCTAACTGTTCTACTTTTTCTACATTTATATTAATCATGGTTGCTTGTTCAGGAATGTGTAGACCGTGGAGCTTGCATAACGAATCGACAACATTTTTTTCTTCCGTCGAATTAGCTGCTTTTGAATGTGCTTCTAAATACATGCCAGTTGCTGTGTTCTTATCGAACTTTACCTCTTCGCGCATTTCATTACGTAGATAGGTTAGAGCTTTTTGCATTTTGGGAGTTTTAAACACTTGGTAAACACGGTCCATGTCCTTGTACCCCGCAGCACGTCCGGCGGCTGCTTTGCTCATTCCCCTTAGATGAAACAAAACCAGCCGCTCTTCCTGAACCGAAAGCTCGTTAAGTTGTAAGCCGGCATAAGGCAGATGAGATTGTAACTCAGTTCTATCTTGTTCGGTCATGTCTGTGGGTCTATCTTCGTCTAATAATCGCATACTGAAAGATTATATTAAAAATTTTCCTTGTGTGTAACTATATTTTTACACCACCAATATAATTCATCTTCTGTCATTGTATGCTTAATTAGGTTAACACGCCAACAAACGAGTTGAATGTTGGTTATGGTGTATTCAGTGTTAGGGTCAATTCTGTCAATTGAGACATTGGTATTTCGTTTTTCTCCACCCTTGTGCCACGTCATGAAGATCCCGGACAACGCACAACGGCCATCTTGTTTGTCCCATAAATCATTAAGTTGTTCTGGAGTTATTTCAAATAACATACCCTCTTCCTTTTCTCTTGAATACTTAAGTTGGTTCCATAAATTTTTTAAATATTTATAGGGGCTTGAACTTTTGGCAATATTAGCAAGAGATAAACCACAAGGTCTACACACTTTTCGGTGTCCTTCAAAATCCTTTTTAGGTAGACTTTTTTCACACCTATCACATACTTTATCTGCCATAATTTTTTTGTGAAAATTTTTTATAAAAAATACTATACCATATCACGTTCTCATTCCCTCTCCCCCCAACCAGTAAAGCCCCCATCCCCCGATTCCGTTTTTAACCAGCACCTTTAAACTTTTAGAGCTTTGGAACCTTGTATCAGAAAATCACAGATTTCCTGTTTACTTCTCATCTTATGTATTTACATAGCTAATTAACTTTCTAATTAGTTATCATCGCCTTAATTGGCAGGGGGACATTATGTCTAAAACAAATACACCTATCACACCGGTTGAAATGCCGGGAACACAACAGATTGGTACTTACATCGATAAAAACGGTGAACGCCAAGCTAAACACGCCACTATTGGTGCAGTGAAACTCTTCTTTAAATCTGGGACATCCCAAGAGCTTATAGACACATTCACCTCATCTCTTAGTAACGGCATAGTTGAGTTAAAAGCTGATTATCAACCAGCTACTTACCAAGCTCAAGAGTTTATATATAACTCAAAAGTGAAAGGTAACTGGCAGTCAGTGCTCTCCAAAACAGTGTATCCTATCAAATTCTTTGCAAAAGGAATTGTAGGGGCACAAGAGAAACAAACTCCTACTCCAGTGCAAACTGAAATGAATGTAGAGGAGCTGTTAAATCATGGATAAGCCTAAAAAAGATGTAACTATACCGGAGTTAGGTCGTAGCGTCGTACGCTTGACTAAAACTTCCAGTATATTAGCGCTCAACCTTGCAGGTAAAACTGCGAGGGCGCTCAACAATGCTCTAGGATTTGTAGCTGAACACACAGTGGACGGCTACAAAGAAAAGAGACCTGCAAAGTCTAAATTGAAAGATATTGACAATGCTTGAATATAAACCTTGGGGGGCTTCGGTCCCCCACGCTATAGGGGATACTACTATTACCTATATGTACGATGTATATTCATATAACTACTACTGCGGAAGACAGCGAGTTGTCGCTAGTTACCGAACCTTAGAACTAGCCTTAGATAAAATCAATAGGCTTAAGCAACAGGGGAGACATCCCCATTACAAACGGAGAATATTATGCTCTACACATTAGTATGTATCACTTCAGTTATTGCCCTGATAGCTGGCGTCTATTTTTTCACCAAAGCTTAATCAAGCATTCACATCATATGGGGGGGATTCCCCCCCATACCCCCCCTTTTTTAATGCCAGGGCTCGAGGTGTGCCCTACTACTATCATCACGAAGTGATGAGTGATGATG
>CEQA01141578.1_pt1 | contig 17550 bp, 4 predicted proteins | sample 530501 | NCBI WGS metagenome assembly CEQA01 (sample SAMEA2620227, study PRJEB7988) | marine metagenome | isolation source: saline water (ENVO:00002010), including
ATTAGCAAATACTTATCATAATGTTGTAAATTATCCACCAAAAGTTATAAATTTGGTTGGTGTAGGTTCAACTTTTGTTGGGGAAATATCTCTAATAAATCCAAATATTCCTGTCATAAGAAATAATGATTTAGTATTTGACGTTTCCGATTCTTCTTTAGAGGGATATGATTTTAATCTATATTATGACAGTAAATTTGAGAATCAATTTGTATCTACAGGAAGTACAGATTTAATTAGTGTATCTGGTGTTGGAACTGTTGGTGTTACAACAACTGCAACTGTTACTCTAAAATATTATCAAGATAATCCAAGTTCATTATTTTATAATATAGAAAAAACTGGTTTTATTAGCACATCTGATGTTAGTGTTAAAAATGGATCTAAAATTTCTTATCATACAAGTGATTATACTGGTGAATATTCAATTACTGGTGTTGGTGATACAACATTCAGTATTTTATTAGATAAAAAACCAGAATCTCTAATATATGATAATGGTGATACTGATGTTTTAAGATATACTACTAAATCAAAATCTACTAGAGGTCCAGTAGCTTCTATTAAGGTTGATTTTGGTGGTGTAGGATACAAACAAATGCCAAAATTTGTAAGTATTGCATCTACTCAAGGACAAAATGCTGTAATCTTACCAAGATCTACTAAAGCAAATAAAATTGAAGATGTTAATATTACAAATATTGGATTTGAATATCCTTCAGATAAAACTTTAAGGGCAACTGCAAAATTATCTCCAGTAATTTCATTAAGTGATTATGGTGCTATAGAACCACCAATAGAAATTGTTGATGGTGGTAGAGGATATCAAAGTGCACCTAAATTGGTTGTTGTTGATGAAATTAGTAGAGAAGTTAATGAAACTGGAAATTTAACTGCAGAAGTATCTCAATCAACACAGGCTATTGATTCTATTAAAGTAGTATCACCACCTAAAGGATTAAATGTTCCTAGAATATATGCTGTTGATAATACAAACTCTATTTCAATTACTAGAGTAACTTCTGGTAGTACTGTTGTTACTGATAATGCAACTGGAATCGTAACATTTACTTTAGAAACCCCAGTACTTGGATTTACAACAGATCCATTTATACCTAACGATAAAGCATTTGTTGAACAAGTAGAATTTGAAGAAGCTTTTGGAGGAAATAGTTTTAATTCACCTGACAATGGATATAAATTTTTCTCTGTAGTTGATACTTGGGTAACTAAGCCAGCATTAACTAAAAATCCTTTCCAAATGGAAATTAGTATACTTGATATTGCTAATAATCCAGGACTTGCTAAAACAGTACAAACCTTTGGACAAGTTGTTAATGAAAATAGGTATCCTAGATTTAATATAACTCAAAAATCTTCAGTTTTCTCAGAAGGTGAAACTATTTTAGTCAAATTCCCTAAAGATAATGCAGATGGTTTTGAATTTAGAGATGTTGGACTTAAATTGGATAAAATTGCTAATGATTATATTAAATTAAGTGGTAAGTATGATTTGAAGAAAGGTGATAGAATTAAAGGAGTATTCAGTGGTTCTATTGCTACTATTGGCAGTTTATATGATAATACTGGTAAATTTACAGTAGATTATTCATCAGATACAAATAAAGGGTGGTATAGTGATACTGGTAAGTTAAATGAAGATTATCAAGTCTTACCAGATAATGATTATTATCAGAATTTATCATATACTATTCAAAGTCCAATTGAATATCAAGAATTATCAAGTCATGTAAATAATCTTCTTCATACTAGTGGACTTAAGAATTTTGCTGATACTGGTATTAGTTCTTCTACATCTTCTGGATTATCAACTGCAGCAGATGCTACCACTATAACTCGTGATTTATTCTCTGAGAACAGAGTTGATATTATTAAAGCATTTGATTTAGTTACAGATTCTGCACCATTAAGCAATCCATTAAGATCAAAATATATTAGATTTGAAACTAAAGAACTTGTAGATTACTTTAAGTGTTCTACCAATAGAGTATTAACTGTAGATGATATTGTATCATTATTCCGCAATGCAACAAATAATGTAAAGAAAGATGGAACTTTACCATTAACTGAATCTTTTGGAAGATTTTTAATACAATCAAAAAATCCAACCACTAAGAAAATTCAATTAACTGAATTACTAACAACAATAGATTTTACAAATGAAGATGTTTATACTATACAAAAAGGTGATATATTTGAAACCAATCCTCTTTTAGATATTATTGGGGATAAGGAACCAACTACTTCATATCAGTTACTATTGACTCCATCTGACATTTACAGTGATGATATTGATATAAAAATCTTCCAAACTGAATTAGGTGCTTCAACTGGTATTGGAACAACTAGTTTTGGATTTGTTAGTTTAACTTCTATTAATCAAAACGTTAGTGCTGCAACTACAAGTACTATAATATCTTCTGGAATTGGAACTATTGATTCATTCTTCACAACAGTTGAATTAAATGATACGTTCTCAAATGAGAATAAGATTGTTGAATTATATGTAACACATGATGGAACCAACTCTTATATTTCAAGTTATGATTTTGATACTAATACAACAAATGCTATTGGTTCAATTACATCAAAAATTGAGTCTGGTGTTTTATCTGTAAATTATGAAAATGATAGGAGTAATGAAGTATCAGTTAAATCTCATGTTGTGGGATTTGGTACAACAGCAGCTGGTATAGGAACATATAGATTTAAAACTAGTGCTCAAAATGATGGACAAGAAAATACTCTAAGATTACAATCTTCATATAATAGGGTTTCTGCTGCATCAACAATTCTTGAATTTAGTAAGACTGATGTTACCAGTTCTAAGAGTATTATAAGGGTATCTGTTGGCAATACAAGTGCTATACATCAAGTATTAATGGCACATGATGAATCTAACGTATACTATCAGCAGTATCCATTCGTATCTATTGGTACTACTACTGGAATAGGAACATTCTCATCACAACTTAATGGATCTGATTTTGAGTTAGTATTCCATCCAGATTCTGTATTTACTGGTGGAGATGATATACAGGTTCAAACTTATAGTGAAGTATTTAACTCTGAACTAGATTTAATTAATTTAGCACCAGACTTACAGTATGGTTCAGGTTTAGAAATAGATTCTTTATCTCTTCTACAATATGATTCAATAAATGGAACTAGGACAAATAGAAATCAATTTAAATTAACTCATAATGAAGATCCAATTTTTGGTAATTATTTTAATCCTTCAGATGTTGTCGATTTAGCAACAGGAACATTTAATATTCCAAATAATTTCTTCTATAATGATGAGAAATTACTTTATACTCCAGCATCTTCAATAGATGGTATTGGTACTGGACGTTTATTAATGTCTAATGGTAATCCATTACCAGAAGAAGTATATGTAAAAGCTTCAGGAACAAATTCAGATAGTTTCCAATTATCAACTACTAAAGCAGGGGCAGCAGTAACCTTTATTGGACTTGGTACTGGTAATTATCATTTATTGGAGATGTCCAAGAAAAATGAGAAGAGTTTGATTACATTGGATGGTATGGTTCAATCTCCATTGGCATATACTCCAATTACTGAAACTATTACTAATAACGTAGCAGGGCAAGTTGGAATATCTACTACATTAATTTCTGTCAGTGGAATTTCATCTATTATATTAAATGATGTTCTAAAAATAGATAATGAATATATGAAAGTTACCAATATTGGAGTTGGAACAACCAGTGTTGGACCTATAACTGAAAATGGAACACTTAATATATTAGAAGTTGAAAGAGGATTTGTTGGTACTTCTGCATCTACACATGCTGATAATACCACTTTAAGATTGTATAGAGGTGCTTATAATATTGTTGGTGATAGTATTTACTTTACTGAACCACCTAGTGGTGTAGATCAAGGATTAAAAGCTTCTTCTAATAGAGATTCAGGTAGAGCAACTTTCAGTGGAAGAGTTTATTTAAGACAAGATTATTCTACTAATGCTGTATTTGATGATATATCTGGAGAGTTTACTGGTATTGGACAAACATTTACAGTAAAAGTTGGTGGTGCAAATACTGCTGGTATTGTAACTGGAAGTACTTTTGTAGCATTAAATGGATTATTCCAGTCACCAACTACTGAAAATAATCAACTTAATAATTACGACTTTACAAAAGAAGTTTCTGGCATTACTAGTTTCGTATTCAGTGGAATTACATCTACCAATGGTAATTTAATTGTTGTAGATAACGATCCAAATCAGAATCAATTACCTAGAGGTGGACAAATTATATCTATTGGTTCTAGTGGTGGACTTGGAATTGCCCCTCTAGTTGGTGCATCAGTAACTGCAGTAACTAACTCTGTAGGAAATATTACATCAGTTGGAATTGGTAGTACAGATTATCATGGATCTGGATATACTCTTAATGGAAATATTTCTATTGGTATAACAGATGTAGCATATACTCATAGATTTGTAAGTGCTGGTGTTAATTCAATTACAGTTAATCCTAATGGTATTGGTGCTTATTCAACATTTACACCTACAGATGCAACATTTAAGTCTGATAGTGGTGAATTAACGTTAATTAAGTCTAGTCATGGACTTATAACTGCTGATACTTACACAGCAACGACTGGAACATATTATAATGGAACTGTAGGTATATTGACTGTTAAACTCAGTGCAACACCTTCTCCTGCTCTTGCAAATGGACAAATAGTTAGGATATCAAATGAATCATTAACATTTACATGTAAAGAAGATAATGATGCTACTCAGCATTTATATCCAAGAGTTTCTGATCCTATAGCTGGAAGATATGTACCTATTTCTAACGTAACTGGTGGGGATACCTTTGAGATTAACGTTCTTAAGATTGCTGGTGCTCCTTCATCAAATGTTAGTACTCATACATTTGTTTCTGGTATTACTAATGGTATTAGTAGATCTGCAAATACTGTTGGAATTGCAACTACTTCTATGGCATTTAGATGCTCTAGTGATTATTATAAGAGTATTCAATATTATCCACGTTCAACTGATGAAGCTAATGGTGCTTGGTTATCCATTAAGTCGGCAACGGATGATTCAATTACAGTAGGTGTTGGATCTGCTGGTGGTGGAGGTACTGGTGCAGTTATAACTGCTACTGTTGTACAAGGAAATATTCATACTTATGTAAGTGGATTATCAAGTTCTCTCTTGATGGATGGTACTACTTACTTTAGTCCATATTCAATAGGTGGTTTAGGTAATGCATACGACCCAGTGAGTGGTATTATGACAGTCACTACAACCACTCCACATGGACTTAGTGCTGCAGGATTGCAGACAGCTACAGCAGCAGTATATAATCCACATGTTGGTATTATGACTATTACAACTAATGGTAGTCATGGATATAATACTGGTGATTATGTTAAGATTGCAGAAAATTCTTTAACATTCACATGTGCAAAGGATAATAATGACAGTACTCACACTTACCCAAGAGCAACAGATCCAATTTTCAATAAGTGGGTACAAATTACTAAGAAGACAGCCACTCAGTTCTCGATTCAAGTTTTAGATTCAGTACCTTCAACTAATACAACAGATCATACATTTGTATCTGGAACTACTAGTGGTATATTGAAAGCAAATAATACAGTTGGAATTGGTACAAGTGCATTTACATTTACATGTACTCAGGATAGTAATGTTAGTCTACATTCTTATCCTAGAAAGGATAAGCAAAATCCAGGTTCAGATCCAGCATATAATACAACCTTGGGTGTTGAATCCGTTGGTACTACAACTTCATTTACTTTAAATGTTGGTAAATCACCAGCAGGAAGTGGTGGAGCACTGAAATTCTCTATTAGTAGTGCTGGTAAGGGTTATGTTAATCCAAGAATTCTACCACCAGCACCTGCATATGAAAATCTTGATGTACTAGGAATATCTAGATTAGGTATTGGATTAACTACAGATACTGGTACTTCATTGCAAATGGATATTAATCCTAGTCCTAGTTCTACAACAGGTATTGGATCTATCTCGAATGAGGTTAATTCTTTTGATATTAAGAGGGAAGGATTTGGATTTAAGAGAGGTGATGTATTTACACCTATTGGTATTGTAACTGATAGATATTTCTCTTCACTTTTAACACCTTTAGAGTTTACTGTGAATAATGTATTTACAGATGCATTTGCTTCTTGGAATGTTGGAGAATTTGATTATATTGATTCTATTAAAGATTTACAGGATGGATTTAGAACAAGATTCCCATTAAATTATAACGATCAATTAGTATCATTCCAGAAAGATGATGCTGTAGAAATGGATATACAAGCATTGCTTCTAATATTCGTTAATGGTGTATTACAGGTTCCTGGTGAATCTTATACATTTGGTGGAGGAACTACATTTGCCTTTACTGAACCACCTGATGCTGATGATACTGTTGTTATTTTCTTCTATAAAGGAACTAATAATGTTGATGTTACTTATATTGATGTAGTTGAAACTATAAAGGTAGGTGATCAGGTACAGATATTTGGTGATGGTACAAAAACTAATCAAGAAAAGAGAACTATTAGTGGTATAACAACTTCTGATACAGTTGAAACTAATTTGTATTATGGTAAAGGTATTGATGCTGTTAATCCAAAACCATTAACTTGGATTAAGCAAAAAATCGACAAAACAATTAATGGTGAAGTAATTTCTAAAGTAAGACCTTCTATTGAACCATTAGTATTCCCAAATGCAAGAATAATTGCTGATTTCACTACAACCGATAATGAAATGTTTGTTGATACTGTGGAATTATTTGATTATGAAGGATCTGGAAATATGGATGTTATTGTTCTTGATGAATCAGAAACATTATCAGGAGCTGCTTTTACTGCTACTATTTCTGGAGGTAGTGTTAATGCTATTTCAATTGCTAGTAGTGGAAGTGGATTTAGTACTACTACAGTCCCATTAACAATATCACCACCAAGGACTAAGATTCAGGTTGGTGTTGCAACAACTGCAACTGCAACTGCAACAATAAGTGGTGGAAATATTACATCTATTACTATTACAAATCCAGGATTAGGATATACTGTTGCACCTCATGTAATTGCACCAGCACCAGTAATTCCATCAGAAACCGTTGCTGGTATTACACAAGGAAATATTGATGGATTCTCTGGAATAGTTACTGGAATAACCACTGCATTTGGAAGTGGTGGTACTGGAACTTTGGCATTGAAGTTCTTCTTGAATAAATCTTCTGGTGATTTCACCGAACTTCAAAATGGATATCCAATTTATGTTTATGATACTAATATAGGAACTGGAGTAACTTCAATATATGCAACTGGAAATGATTCTGTTGTAGGAATAGGTACTACCTTTATTGATAACATATATTATGTAAGTTCAATTAATAGAACTGGATTAAATGCAGACTTTATTGCTAATGTTGATTCTAATTCAAGTATTATTGGAATTGGTACTACTGGTGAAGGTTCTGGTAAATTCTCTTGGGGTAGATTATCTGGGTTTAGTAGATCTGCAACTCCAATATCAATAGGAGTAACTTCTAAGACTATTAATGCTGGATTATCCACCTTCCCAAGAATACAAAGAAGAAATATTGGTATTAGGAAATCAGGTGGAATAAATAAATCAACATAAACCGTATAAATAAAGAAAAAAGCTATAAAAGATGGCCGCAATTGTAACAGACCAGTTTAGAATCAATAATGCTAGTAATTTTTTGGGGGATGTTAATGATACCTCAAATTCTTATTATGTATTTGTAGGTCTATCGAATCCTGGCATAAGTAACGCTTTTGGTAGATCAGCTAGTAACTCTGATTGGAATTCTTCAACACCAAATCCAACTGATGATTTTAATTATTTGAATCATAGTAAAGATACTATCATTTTTGGTAAAAAAATTACCACAGATAATATTAGAAGAGTTATTAGAAAAGTAACTTGGACAAGTGGTAATAGATATGAAATATATCGTCACGATTATAATTCTAGTAATTCGTCACCAATAACAGATTCTTCTAGATTATATGATGCAAATTACTTTGTAATTAATAAAGATTATAATGTTTATATTTGTATTGATAATGGATCAAGTGGAATTAATAAAGAAGGTAATCGTTCCCAAAATGAACCATTATTTACTGGTTTAGAACCAACTAGAGCAGCAGGATCAACTGATGATGGTTATATTTGGAAATTTTTATTCTCAGTTGCACCAAGTGATATTATAAAATTTGATGCTACAGAATTTATACCTCTTCCAAATGATTGGGGATCATCTACAGATGCTCAAATAACTGCGGTTAGAGATAATGGTAATTCTGATGTAAATAATAATCAACTTAAAAATGTTTATATTGCCGATCAAGGTAATGGATATTCTGGTGGTACTGGGCAAGAATTTAATGTTGTTGGTGATGGAAGTGGTGCTAAAGTTATAGTTGATGTTGTTGGAAGTAAAATAACAAATACTCAAGTTTCTGTTGGTGGTAAAGGTTACACTTATGGAATGGTAGATTTAACTAGCATTTCATCTGGTGCAATTAGTAATAATACTCCTGCTAAATTAGTTCCAATTATACCACCTTCAAAAGGGCATGGTTATGATTTATATAAAGAATTGGGTGCTGATAGAGTTTTAGTATATGCTAGATTTGACGATTCAACAAAGGATTTTCCAATTGATACTAAATTTGCACAAATTGGTATTATGAAAAATCCAACATCAATAGGATCTACTCAGGTATTTACTGATAATCAATTTTCTGCTGTTAAATCACTATATTTAAATAGTTTTGATATTAATCAATCTATTTCAATTGGTGATAAGATTGAACAAAAAGTTTATGATAATGGTGTGGAAGTTGGTAAGGCATTTGGGTATGTAGTTTCGTATGATATTATTTCTGAGGATGAGAATGATAAAATTGCTATTTTAAAATATTATCAAGATAGATCATTATATTTTGATCCTACTACAGGAGATCAAACTGATTATAGTGCTGCTGATAATATCACTGAACGTGGTAATACATCTGGTACAATTTATAATTTTGAATCCAATGCATCTGCTTCTAGTAATCAAAGTGTAGAACAAGTTGGTGGTAGTTGGAATGCAAAAATTAATTATGGTTTTTCTGGTATTACTACAAATCCAACTGGAAATAAAATTGTTGAACTTGGAGTTGAATTTGTAAATGGTATAGCAGCATCTGAGATAAATAATGAGTCGGGTGATATTATCTACTTAGATAATAGGGCATTAATCACTAGAGATGCACGACAAAAAGAAGATATTAAAGTTATCCTGGAATTCTAAAACATGTCACAGAAAACTAATTTAAATATAAGTCCATATTATGATGACTTTGATCAGGCAGATAATTTTTACAAGGTTTTATTTAGACCAGGAAGACCTGTCCAAGCAAGAGAATTAACTACTCTTCAATCAATATTACAAAATCAAGTTGAATCATTTGGTAAACATGTATTTAAGGAAGGCTCTTTAGTTATTCCTGGTAGTGTTACATATGATGATAGTTATTATTCTGTTAAAATAGAATCAGAACATCTAGGACTTCCAGTTACTTTATATGCAGATAGTTTAAAAGGTAAAAAACTCAAAGGACAGAATACAGGAGTACAAGTTATAGTTGATGATTATAAAACTACATCAGATTCGCCAGATATTACTGATTTAACTTTATTTGTTAAATATTTGACTGCAGATGATAATAATATAGATTCTACATTGGAAGATGGTGAACCTTTAATTGCAGAAGAAAGTATTGTTTATGGAAATACTACAATAGATGTAGGGGATAGTGTTGCTAATTTAATAGAAACAAATGCAACAGCAACTGGAAGTGCTGTTAGGATTACAGATGGTGTTTATTTTATTAGAGGAACTTTTGTAGATGTTTCTGCTGATACAATAATTTTAGATCCATATGATAATAATCCTCAATATAGAGTTGGATTGAATATTTTAGAATCAATTATTACTGCAAAGGATGATAATTCTTTATATGATAATGCAAAGGGATTTTCTAATTTTGCTGCTCCAGGTGCAGACAGATTAAAAATTACTACAACATTAGCTAAAAAATCTTTAAATGATTTTAATGATACTAGTTTTATTGAAATAGTTAGATTAGATGATGGTGAAGTTAAAAAAATAGATAATAGACCTGATTATGCTTGGCTAATGGATATGATAGCTGAGAGAACATATGAAGAGTCTGGTAATTATGCTTTAGGTAATATAAATGTTAATATAGATGAGTCATTAGATGATGGTATTGGAAATAATGGTGTTTATAAATCAAATCAATCAACAAAAGGATATAATGGTCAAGGTGATGACCCTAATACTCCAAGTGATAATTTAGCTGCTGTAACAATTTCTCCTGGAACTGCTTATGTTAAAGGAAAAAGAGTTGAAAGAGCTGGTGGAGAAGTATTAGATTTAGATAAACCAAGAGATAAGGAAAGTATAGAAACTGCAAAAGTTCCATATGAAATGGGCTCTTTACTAAGAGTTAATAACGTAACTGGAACTCCTTTAATAGGAATTAATAATAATAGTAATACAGTATATCTTAATAGTCAGAGAAAAGAAGCAGCTGGACATGATGTTCCTATGGGAGTAGGTGTTGGAACAGCACGAGTATATTCATTTGGATTAAGAAATACACCTTATGTAAATGCTGCTAGTGAGTGGGATTTATATCTTTATGATGTTCAAACATATACAGAGTTAACAATTAATGCAGAAATATCTTTAACAGATTGTCCTATTAGTTCATTTATTAGAGGTGTCAGTAGTGATGCTACTGGATATCTTGCTGGTAATCCAGGTGGTGGAACTTCAGGAACAACTTTATTATTATCTCAAACTTCTGGTACATTTATTGCAGGTGAAAGTATATTAGTCAATGAAGTTGATACTTTTGGTAGAGCCATTCAAAGTGTAAAACAGTATGGTACAAATGATATAAAATCAGTTTATCAAAATAGTAGTGATTTTACCGATATTGCTGTTGATTTTGCTGCTGATACCGTATTAAGAGAAAAGGATATTCCTGGTATTGATAAAAATTCTACTTTCTACGTAGTTGGTGATGCAACTGGTTCAAATGGTACTATTACTTCACCTGGAAATACTTTTGGTGCTGTTAAAGATGGTACTATACTTAAATATAGACTTCCTGGTAAAACAATACCAACTCTTAATAGAGTAGTTAGTAAATCTGCAGATTTAAAGACATTAACTGTTATAGGTCTTCCTCAAGTAGCTGGAATTACAACTGGAATTGTTGGATTTACTTCAACTTCTAATATATCTATTGCTGCACCACAAATAATTGATAGTGATACTTCTGGACTTTATACTCCTATAGAAATTCCAAATGTTTGTGATGTATCTTTAGAAGATTCTGAATTAGTAATTTCTTCTCAAATAAAGAATAAAACACCTTCTAGTGGTGGATTAACTGTAAACATATCAGATTTAAGTGGTATACAAACTGCATTCTTTAGTAATTTTGATACTCAAAAATATTCTATTAGTTATTCTGATGGAACTATTGAACCATTAACTAGCGAACAAGTTAATTTTGAAGTAGGTTCAACTAGACTTAGCATTAATGGACTGTCAAATACTGCATGTACAGTTAATGTAACAGTAGAAAAACAGGCAATTAAAGAGAAAAATAAAGAATTTGTTCGTAGTAAAACCCTAACTGTCAATAAAACACAAACTCCTGTTACTGGTTTTGCATCAGATGATGGAGTTTCTGATACTGGATTATCTTTAAATAAGTTCTATGGACTTAGAGTTGAAGATAGAGAAATTTCATTAAACAATTGTGATGTAGTAAATGTTTTAGCTGTCTTAGAATCGAAAGATGGTTCTGTACCAACATTAGATAAATTAACATTTTTAAGTGGTTTACAATTGCAGGATAATGCAATAGTTGGTGAAAAAATGATAGGTTCTGAAACTGGTGCTATTGGACAAATTGTATCTAGACCATCTCAAGAACAAATAGAATTCGTTTATTTAAATAGTAATGAATTTAGTCCTGGAGAATTAGTTACATTTGATGAATCTAATATTAAAACTCTTTTACAGGCAGTAACTTTAGGTAGTTATAGTAATATAACAAGTAGATTTACATTAGATAAGGGACAGAGAGAACAATTCTATGACTATTCAAGATTAGTTAGAAAGAAGAATCTTCCTGCACCATCTAGACAGTTATTGGTAATTTACAATTACTATAATGTTGATGTGAGTGATACTGGAGATGTTTATACTGTTAATTCATATGATAAAGATAGATTTTCAAATGATGTACCTCTTTTAGCAAATAATGTACGGGCAACTGATACTCTTGACTTCAGACCAAGATTAGCTGAATTTGCTGCTACTGATAAATCTCCATTTGCATGGACTACTAGAAACTTTGGTTCTGCAGGAGCAACATCTAGTGTTGTTGTATCTCCTGAAGGTGATAGTAAAATAGGTTATAGTTATTATCTACCAAGAATTGATAAGGTAATTCTTACTGCATTACCTGCCACTGCTGGACAATATGGAAAATATACAATTGTAAAGGGTTCATCATCATTAAAACCAAGTGAACCAGTTTTACTTGATGAATCAATGCATATTGCTACAATTGATATGCCAGCTTATCTTTATCATGCATCTGATGCGAAAATATCTCTTGTAGAAAATAAGAGATATACTATGAGAGATATTGGTAAGATAGATGATAGAGTATCTAATTTAGAGGTTGTTACTAGTTTAACTTTGCTTGAACTTGATACTAAGAGTTTCCAAGTTAGAGATGCAATTGGTGATAGATTTAAATCTGGATTCTTTGTTGATGATTTTAAAGATACTAAACGTATGGATAGAGGAAATCCAGATAATAAGATTAGTATTGATACAGTAAATCATGAAATGATTGTTCCATTAAACAGATTTACAAATGCACCTGAATTAGGATTAGATCCATCAATAAATGTAGATACTGCTGATTTTTCACAAAATTTACAATTATTAGATCCAAATGTTGTAAAAACAGGCGATTTAATTACATTGAAATATGATAATGTTTCTTGGATTGAAAATACACAAGCAAGTAGGGTTGAAAATGTTAACCCATTTAATGTTGTTGTATTTAGAGGTAGGATTACTTTAAATCCTATTGGAGATAATTGGGTAGAGGACAAATTTAATGATTTAGCTGATATAGAACTTTTGGGAGATCCAGAAGAAGTAGGAGAAACTACTACTACAGAAATAACTGGATCTGATCCAATACCATTTATGAGATCTAGAAATGTTGCAATTTATGCAAATGGTTTAAAACCATTTGTAAGATATTATCCATTCCTTAATGGAAAGAGTGGTATTGATGTGATTCCTAAGTTAATTGAAATAACTATGTCATCTGGTTCATTCCAAATTGGAGAAACTGTTAGAGGTTTTGGAATATCACCAGCAGGTAGCTGTAGATTTAGAGTTGCAACCCCAAATCATAGAACTGGTCCTTATAATGCTCCATTAACAGAGTACGCAGTTAATCCATATGAATCTACATCAGGAATTGCAGGTGCTTATACAGAGTCTTCTACAGTTCTAAACGTAGATATTGCATCATTATTGACAGAGACACGAGGTGATTATTATGGATTTGTTGTTAAAGGTATGCAATTAAAGGGAGAAACAAGTGGTGCAATTGCTACAGTTTCTGATGTTAGAATGATTGCAGATAATCTTGGAAATTTAAATGGTGCTTTTTGGGTTAGAGATCCAAATGCTACTCCTACTCCACCATTAAGATTTAACAATGGTACTGGTACATTCAGATTAACATCATCTAGTACAAATGTACCTGGAGTCTCTGGAGATTCTGGTTTGAGTTTTGGTGAAACTAATTATACTACTAACGGTATTATAAATTACTATGATAGAACAAAAACTATTATAAGACCACGCCCAATTCCTCCTTATCAACATGACGATCCTCTTGCTCAATCATTCTTTGTTGATGAGAGTGGAGCATTCTTAACAGGGTTGGATTTATATTTCTTCTCTAAAGATGATACACAAAGAATAACAGTTCAAATAAGAACAGTTGAACTTGGAACTCCAACAAATCAAGTTGTAGCAGATTATGCTCAAGTTGAACTTGATCCTACAGAAACAGATTCTACTGGAGATTCTATTATTAAGACATCTGATGATGCATCAGTGCCCACAAGAGTAACTTTCACATCTCCAGTTTACCTAGAAGCAGGAAAGGAATATGCAGTTGTACTTTTAGCACCAAATACTCAAAAGTATCAAGTTTGGACTGCTAGAATGGGTGAACCTACTATAGAAACTAGAACTCTAGGTGAGGGTAGTCAATCTATAATATCTAAACAATATATTGGAGGAAGTCTATTTAAGTCTCAGAATGGTACTATTTGGACAGCAAGTCAATTTGAAGATCTTAAATTTACACTTTATAAGGCTGCATTTATAACTGGTTCAACAGGTGATTTAACTTTATATAATTCTGCACTTACAGATGAGGATCCAAAGAATACATTAATTACTAATGCAATAAAATCATATCCAAGAAAACTTAAGATTGGATTTACTAATACTGATTATACTGGTAGTTTTGAAACCTCATATGTAGCAGGTAAAAAAGTTTCTGGTTGGGCTGGTGGAACTGCTCCTAGTGTTCCTAGTGATGCAGAAGGATACATTGAAAAAGTTGGTGGTAGAATAGGACAGGTTACTATAACAAATGCAGGAAGTGGATATGTACAGAGTGCATCTGGTTCAGATCTTACTGGTGTTGAATTATTTACAATAACTGGTAATGGTTCTGGTGCTGTTGGTGTTGTTACAACAAATTCTTCTGGTGAAATAACTCAAATAAGTGTTAAAGGTTCTACCGCAGATAAAGGTTATTGTGTTGGTGATGTTCTAGGTATTAAAACTTCATCTTTAGGTTCTACTGCTGCTCAGAAAATAGGTTCAGGTGCTAGAATATCAGTTGATCAAATGGATGTAGCTAATACACTATATCTAACTAATGTTCAGGGAGAATCATTTGATACTGGTAATTGGTTGATTCAATATGAATCAGATGGAACTACAACTACTCTTGGTGCTGCAACTACAGCAATTACTAGTTCAGAACAATTTGGGGAATTATATAGTGGTAATGTGATGGAAGTAAAGCAGTACAATCACAGTATGACTGCTGATACTAATAGAGTTAGTATTAAGGGTATCGAACCAAATACTGTTCCTGTTAATCTTACAGGTGCTTTAACTTCTGCTGATACTACAATTAGTATAAGTACAGCAACATTTACTACAGCAGAAGGAATATCAACCTCTACAGGATATGTTAAGATAGGTCCAGAAGTTATATATTATGATGGTATAAGTGTTGATGCATTAAGTATTGGTACAAGAGGATACGGTGGAACCCCTATTGTGAATCATGCAGTAAATACTCCAGTATATCCATATGAATTTAATGGATTCTCTTTGGTTGGAATTAATACTACCCATGATATGGTAACTTCTTCTGCATTGAAGGCACAGAAGACGATTGATAGTTATGTAATAGAGGCGAAGAGAACTGGTAGAACAAATCTTCCAAATAGAACTAGTGGTAGAGCACAACTTTCCTTTACTGAAGAAGGTTTTGCTGGAGGAACTACAATTCAATCTTCTAAACAATTCCAATATGATGGATTCACTCCATCATTTAATGTATTAACTCCTGGAAGTGGAACGGAAATTTCCGCACAATTAAGAACAGTATCTGGAACTAGTGATGGTGGTACTGAAGTATCTTATACTGATAAAGGATATACTCCTGTTGAATTTAATCAATTTAATAGATTAGATACACCTAGATTACTCGCATCAAAAGTTGATGAAGAATTGAGATTAACTAATTTACCAAGAAATAAATCAGTTACTTTATTAACAAACTTTAAGACTTCTGATTCTAATTTATCTCCTGTATTGGACATTCAATGTGGAGCATTCAGATTCTTTAGAAATAGATTAAATAATCCAGTAGTAGATTACACTGAAGATTCTAGATCCAATGCATTAACAGGAGATCCACATGCTGCTTGTTACATATCTCAAAGAGTTGATTTAAAAAATCCATCAACTTCTTTAAAAGTATTGATTGGTGCTTATAGAGGACCAACATCAGACTTTAGAGTTTTATATAGATTGTTTAAACCAGATTCTGCTGAAGTTGAACAATCATATGATTTATTCCCTGGATATGATAATCTTAGAGATGTTGATATTGAACTTCAAGTTGTTGATCCAGCTAAGAATAGTGGAAGAGCTGATAAATTAGTTCGTGCAAGTAAGAAAGATGAATTCCTAGATTATGAATTTACTGCTAATGATTTAGATGAGTTTACTGGATTCCAAATTAAGGTAGTTATTAGTGGAACTAATGAAGCAGATCCTCCTAGATTTAAAGATTTAAGAGTTATAGCTTTAGCATAATGATAAGAGTTGAAGGGCATAAACATCTCTATAGAGATGAAAAATCAGGTGCAATTATTAACTATGATGTTAATGCATATTCTCAATATAAAAAATTGAAAGATAAAAAAATATCAGAAGAGGAAGAGATTAAACGCTTACGATCTGATATTGATGAGTTAAAATCTCTTCTACATGAAGTGTTAAATAAAAGATTATAAATATTTAAAAGTATATTGAGTAATAATGGCAGTATATGTATCCAACATTACAATTGAGCAGGGATTTGATTTTGATACATCCTTTCAGTTAGAGGATACTCGAACTAATGAATTTTTAAATTTAGTAGGTGCAGCCGCATCAGCTCAGCTTAGAAAGCATTCTTCAAGCACAACTAAAGTTGCGTTTGCATGTAGTATTTCTCAGCCAGAGAATGGTATTATATCAATTAGTATGTTATCTGCAACTACTGTCAATATAAAACCTGGAAGATATGTATATGATGTAAAGATTTTGACTTCAGGAAATAAGGAATATAAAGCTGTTGAAGGATCAGCACTAGTTAGAGGTGGAGTAACAAGGTAATGCCAACAATAAACGACAGAATCGGTTCACAAAATGTAATCCGAGTATTATCAAATGCTTCTGCACCACCTTCTCGTGTTAATAACTTATTAGATATTAATGCTGGAAGAAAAGATGATGCTGATTCTACTGGACTACTTTTAATATGGGATAAAACTTCTGAAAAATATATCCTGGGTAATGATATTGCTCATGGACTTAATATAACAGGACTTACTACATTTACTCGACTTAAAGCAACAGGTGTTGAATTTACTGGAGTAACAACAGCACAAACTCTTAGTGCTACCACTGCAATTTCAATGGGTAGTACTTCCGTTATAAGTCACGCAAGGCAATTACAAAATATTGCATCTCTGGATGC
>CEQA01141576.1_pt1 | contig 17433 bp, 14 predicted proteins | sample 530501 | NCBI WGS metagenome assembly CEQA01 (sample SAMEA2620227, study PRJEB7988) | marine metagenome | isolation source: saline water (ENVO:00002010), including
CAATGTGAGCAATAGAGCCAACTTGATAGCTTGCCGATCTGAAGACGTTACTTCATAGCTTGCCGATCCCCACACCATAGCTTGCCGATCCCCAAAAAACGGTAGTCACCTTGAACATATGTTAATCATTTTGCTATCATTCTTAAATCGCTACGAGGAGAGCCTTGAGCAAGGAACCCTTGTCTAGCTATCAACCGATCCCTTGCGAGGCCACCTTGGAGAAATAGGCCAAAACTTATAAGACCTATTAGAAAAGCTAAACCCAGGTGCTATGAGGCAACTTATGGCAAGCATTAGACAAGCTAATGACCAAGGCATCCCCTAGATATTCTTATAATGACAGGTAACTTTTATAACGTGCGGGGGGTAGACCGATGATGCGCTACTAGAGAAGCCTCTTCAGGAATTTTTACCAAAACTTTTCAGTAAGAACTTTTCTTCTTTTTCTTTGTAGGTCTCTTATAAGGTTTAGCTTTCATCGATATCTTTTGGTTATTTTTGCTATGTTCTTTGGTTGTTTAGAAAACTGTTTACCTTTTTTAGCGTCCATACGTTTCTTTGCTGAAGTAGCTTTGTATTGTTTGCTAGATAAGGCTTTTCTGGCTTTCTCTGGTAGGTATCTTTCACCAGTAGCTTTTGGCCCTTGAGTAGAAGGTTTACCAGACTTAGTTCCCCACTTCTCTTTAGTCCATTTAGTAAGACTCTTTTGTTTCTTAGTCTTTGATCCAGAGTATCCTCCACCTTTCTTTTTGTATTCAAGAGCTAATAACTGAGCTTTACGTGCAGACCATTGACCAGCTTTACCACCTTTATTACCAGCCATTATACGGTTCTTTATACGTTCCCTTACTGTAGGTTTTGTATATGCCATGTTATTAACTACCTTTCTTCCATTTCATACTTGGAGATTTAGTTTTACTAGGTGACCATTTAGCTTTATTTGCCCAATAGGCGGCACTCATTTTGCCTTTAGCAATGTTCTTAGCGTGTCTACTTTTAAAGGCTTTTCGTTGTCCTACTGTTTGGTTTGTTTTAACACCTTGTTGTCCAAACCTTATGGTTTTAATTTTACCACCAGATTTAGCTACTACTATATGGCTTTTAGTTGGATGAGACGGTGTACGTTTAGGTTTATTATAACCACTAACACCAGCTCTTTTAAGTCGTGGATCAGGTTTCTTCATCGTCTCTTATATCAATTTCCCAAGTCATAGATTCTTTAACTTCAAGTTTAACAGCTTCTAGAATTCCCATAAGTGTATACTCGTTAATATCAAATTCATTCATATAGTAAGCAACCTTACCGAGTAAGTCCTCTAATACTTGATCTGTTTGTGTATTAATTGAATTAAGATCATCTTCATATTGTCCACTCATAAGTGCCTTTATTTGAACTTTAACAGCCTGTACAAACAGGTCTTTAACAACTTCCGTTACCTCTGTTGGAGGTTCATAACCTGTATTAAAATTAACCACGTTACATCCATTTCCAGAGGGAATGACCACTAGTAACTCCACCAAATGTTGATGCTCTAAACTTTTCTAGTTCTTCATCAAATAATTCTTCCTTACGATCTTTAATCTTTTCGTTAGCATCCTGATTCATTTGTTCTACCCAGTAGTTAACAGCAATAGCAAGAGCGTCTAATCGGTCATCCTGTAGTAAAGCTCCTCTGTATTTAGTAATCCTAGATAATTGATACATTAACATATATCTGGATTGTCTTTCAGTTGGATAAACTAATGCTGACTGATAATCGTTACGGATTACTTTAGGATCAATAATTAGTTTATGTTGGTTAAGTACGGGTTCTAGTGTATCAACTATACGTTTTTCCTTTTGGATACTTTGACGAACTTCTTCTGTACTACAGGGATAGATGATACTAAGTATAGGTTTAAAGAGTTCGGTAAACATACCATCACCCATATTAGACTCTATAACGATCTGGTTAACTGATTGAGATTTAGCAATCCTAGCTAGTTCCTTTAATGTTTCCTCAGAGTATCCACCTTTAAGACCTCCTACTTCTGGTACAAATAATTGACCATTTAACATCTTAACAACTGCATAGGCTGTTTCATCCCTACCTCTACCAGATGGGTCAATAGACATTACAGAACCCGTAAAGGGAATCATATCCCCAACTGTTTGGAAAGGTCTAAAGAAACGATCACCATTAAACCCTACATTAGGAAGACTGTTATCAAACGCTAAATCAGGAGATGATGCCCACACTACTTTTTCTGGAGCTACATCTTTATCAATATCCATTACTATTAGATCGTTAATCTTTAACGGATATCTATCCTCATCACTAAGACGGGGATTAAGCATGAACTGTAACGAGTAACCAGAACGTCCATAAGAAAGCTTTCGTTCCTCAAGGTCATTCATGTTAAACCTAGTTGGTTCAGTAGATGTACCTATAAGAGCTTCATTAGATGATTCCTTACTGATAATCTCAGCTAATTCATTACCATATAGATCGTTAGCTTGTTTCTCTGATACATATTCAGATGGCCAAATCTTTAACGAGTAACCTCTATTTCGTAGTTTGTTATAGATAGAATCTTCACATTGAGGAGTACCAAGAAATAATATCTTAGATTCATCTAGAGGTTTTAGAATAGCTTCAAACTCTTTTACTTGTTCATCAAGTTTATCCCTCATTCCCTGAGTCTGAGAGTTGTTAGGTACTTCAATATCGTCAGCTACAATAACATCGGCACGACTACCTGTTAACTGAGATGTTATACCTAGACTCTTTACAGATGGTGCATGAGCAGGAGGAGCTAGACCTACATCAAATGATACCTTACTAAATCTCTGTCCATCTTTAGGAAGCAGGGAGTTAAGCATAGGAATCTCTCTGATGATCCGTAATGTAAACGTACTAAAGTCATCAGAACGAGTCTTAGATGCTGATACAACTAGGAAGTTCTTGGATGGATCAAGTAGTAGTTGATGAACAACATAAGCTGAACATATCCAACTTTTACCAACTCCTCTAAAAGCTTCTACTACAGACCTCTTGGGTCCGTGTTGCATATAGTCAGCTATATCGTATTGTATGGGAGTAGGATCAGGTAAGTTAAGATGTTTCCATACAACAAACAGAAAGTTCCTAAAGTCTTTTAACTGGTCATCCATTCTGTTGTCTGACTGCTTCTGGATCAGGGTCTTCAAAAGGTAACAGATCAGCAAGTCTTCCTAGTGGAGTATGCTGTTCAGTAATACTGATAATATCGTTATCTTTAAGAAGTTGCCTAGCACCATTTAAGATAGCAGCATTAAATTCCCCTGTCTCATGCATCTCTGATATAGCTGTAGAGTAAGTTTCTGCTACTTGTACCTGTAGCTTTTCTAAGCGTTCTCGTTTCATTGTTTGTTATTGTTCCTCATCATTAGTTCTAGAAGTCTATCAAGTTTATCATTCATTGACTCTAGTTTTTGCTCAAGACCGTGTATACGTTTTTCAACAGATAGATCACGTTCGTGTTGAGCAGCTAGTTCTACTTCTATCTTTGTTAAACGCTTTTCATCGCTATCAAGTCTATCACTAAACTTTTTACCGATCCAACCGAATACACCAAGAACAACAGCTAATATACTGTCAAGGAAGTGGGATATTTGTTCAGCCATTGGTTCCATGATTTATATTAGGTTACGATTTTTAAAGTACCGCTATCATTGTAAACGGTTCCTGTTGCTAACCCCGAAGCACTTGTTGGTAAGTTAGGCATAAGTATTTTAGGGTTTGCTGTATCAGAGTGGTCTATTGAAATTACAGCATAAACTGTACTAGGTAACCCCCCGTTGTAATCTCCTACAGCAAAGTCGGTTGTATTATCTTCTCTTAGAACAATATTAAACAGGTTGTTGGCTGTCCTGTTAGCGTCTCCTAAGAATATTTCAGCTTCCTGATCGTCTGCAATCAAACGTAAATTAGTTGCTGAAGTAGGACTACCTGACTCAAGTTTAACTTGTTGATTATCTGGGCCATCAAGATTTAGTACAGCGTTAGCTGTAGTGTCTATTAGGTTTAACTCAGTCCCCCCACTGTTTGTAAGTTTAACTACTCCGCTACTACCACTAACAGAAACAACACCACCATTGTTCCAAAGGTAACCAGCAGTTGATGGGTCGGTTGTGGGTAGTTGGTTAATCTTTACATTTCCCGTAGGAAACATCTGCATTAAAGTGGTTTGTGAGTTTTGATCGTCGGATACAGAAGAGAATATTAAACTGCCACTTCCAGATGTTATATTGTATATCGCATCATCCGTACCGCTGGTTGTTGTATCCATTAACTGAAGAGTAGCATCCCCAGCAGCAGAAGCTTTTATTAGTGCCATTCCTGTGCTGTGAGTATTTTCAAGCGTTAAATGTGCGTTTACTCCGTCTGTTCCGTCATCGCTTATTAACAAGTCACCTGTGACTTTAGCAGCATATGAAGAGCTTGCGTCACCTGCTATACCTACGTTACCGCTGTCGATGTTTAACGTGCCACCGCTTGTTGGGATGCTTACTGTACCGCTGGTTGTAATAGTTCCACCACTCAGTCCGTTACCTGCTGTTACACTTGAAACTGTACCTGCTCCAATAGCTACTAATCGTCCATCTACGTAGGCTTTATTAGCGGCATCTGTATCAAGTATTGGAGTATCTACTGAAAGGTTACCTTCTTTAGATTCCTGATTAATATAGTAGTTATGCTGGTAGGCTTCATCCTGTTGTTTTTCGGTAAGGACTGATCCATCAACAAAGTCTACTAGAAAGCCTTGATCGTTGTTTTTACCTAGACTTTTACGAAGTATCTTAACAGTTGTACCATCACTAACAGGAGTATTTAAAACTACTTTTGGTGTAGATGTAGTATCTATAGTAAAGTAATTATCGTTAATATCATATTGGGATTCTCCTACTTGAACGATAACGTGTGTATCTCGTAGATAACCGAATGTAATATCAAAGTTGTTGGTTCCTGATGTATAAGTTACTGAGCTGCTTGCCATGATGTTTTAGAAGGAGGTTCTGGGATTAATATCTAATAGTTTTAAAAGTGGTTTTTCTGGTTGTAGGTTAGCTACTGATTGTCCGTCATCTACGTGTTTAAACCTACGTCCTTTAGTATTTACAAAGTCTTTAAACGATTCTTTTTCGTAATCATTTATAAGCGTGTTTAAGCGATTCGCAATCGAATCCTGTCCTTCTGGAGCGTTTATAGGAAGTCTAGCTTGATCTTTTAACTTTCTATATTCATCTCTAACAGCTTGTCGAATACGTTTATTTCGGATACTAAACTTACCCATATGTTCCAACCAAGCGTCATGTAAGCTACGTCCTTTGTCATCTAGGTAATCTCTAGTGTTAACACGTTGCCCTTGTAAGCTTTGTACGTGTCTGGACTTCTGACCAAAGTTAGCTTGCATACGAGACATATCCCTTAGTAAAGGATCGTTAACTTTTTTACCGTAGAAGTATACAGGAGATAACAATCCAAAACCTTCACGACTACGTTGACGTTCTATTTTTTCTCCAAAGATATTACGTTTGTATCCTTCATTGGTTCCTCCTATCACACGATCTTCTAGCTTACCTAAAGTGCTTCTAGCTTCTTTCTGGTAAGGATCGGTAAGTTCACGTATGTCTTTTATAATTCTAGGAGTTAACGAAGCTATATAAGAGTTTCTTATGTTTTCAACAAGACCTTCTTTACGTTCTGGTTCGTTAAACTGAGCAATAGATAACAGATCGGAAACACTTCGTAGGAAGTATTTGTTACGTGCTACTTCAGCAAGTCCAGATATTAAAGTCATAGCTAAATTATGACCATCCTCGTCTGTGTAACCTTTTCTTTTGAACTCATCTTTCCGATCTAAATGAGCAACCATATCAGCAGCTATAGATAGAAATGCGGATATAGGTTCAATTCTTTCGTATGATATTTGAAGATTCGTAAATGGAAGTTTAAGCATAAAAGGTTTCCACCCTGCTTGTTTAGCCATTTCCTTTTCTTCGCTAGTCATATGATTACCACTACCAGTAATGTTACCAGAGTATGCCATACCTACAAAGGTTGTTGCTAATGTGATACCTGTATAGATGTCTGCCATAGCATCAGCTTTAGCCTGTATTGTAGAAAGCGTTAAGGTTTCTTTGGCTTTTTCTAGTTCTTGTATTTCAAGATTAATATCAACAGCATTTCTTTTTGATGTTTTAAGATTGTTGATTTTTTTGTTTATAATATCTTTTTCTTTCTTAAACGTAACACCAGCATTCCATCTACGATATACTCCCATTCCTATAGATTTATCAATGATCCATTGACCTATAGCTGTAGGAGTTTTTACAAACGGAATAATAAAATGTCTAACTGTCATCCTAAACGCATCATCGTTTTTATAATCCCTTGACCAATCTGCTACTTTTTTCATCATCTGACTAAAGGCTTTATCGGAGTAGTCAGCTTGATAAGTCGTAGCTAAACCTGCTTGCTCTACATTCTTAAACTCTTCTAGCATATTCCATTGGAGTAATCCTTGAGAGTCTTTAGATGTAGCCTTTTTAATGTATTCCTCCATGTACTTATTTAGGTCTGCTTCTGTAGTCTTACCTGCTATTAAAGCTTTCTGCATAGCTTCTGCACGTAACGCTCTCATAGTACCAGCAGTCCTAAATATATCATCAAATGCTCCCATGTTTCTAAAGGAGATAGATGTAAAGAAATCGAATACCTTTGCTAAACCTTGAGCGTTATCCGACTCTTGTAGAGTTCTTAAAAACTTCTGTAGTTCAGTCTTAGTAGTTTCGTTATCAGTTCCGTATACCTCTATTAGTTCTTTAAACTTTTTCTTTTGGGCTGGATTCATTCCAGCTAGTTTTTGTGGAGTTAGAGTATCACTTACATCCGTAAACTCCTGATAAAATCTATCATTTATACGAGGATTAAAAGCAGACCTACCTTTCTTCCATGCTGCTCCAAACATTCTTAATGATTCCCAGATGTCCCTACCAAAGAATGCAGATCGTATTTCCGTCCAAGCATATTTAAGAGCATCTACATTTTCGTACAGTCCTTCCTTTTTGCCTATCTTTATTTTATTATATGCCTTTACTGCGTTTATGATTGGATCAGCTATTAAATGAAACGTACCAGAAACAGGACCAATTAACCAAGTTTTAGGATGAAACAGCATCATGCTCATTCTAAACTTTTCAAATCCCCTACTAAAGTTCTCCCATCTACTAGGAGGTTCTATTTCCATTCTAGCTACTAAACCTTCTAGGTCGTTCATTAACAGTACGGAAACGTCCTCTAGTGTAGGGTTACTTATCTTTTTAAGCTGGGACTTTCGTTTGGCTATTAACTGATCGACTTCATCTTTTTCCTGTTTAGTAGCTTTAGCGTCGATGTCTTCAAAGAACTTTCTAATTTGATCTTCGTCTCCTGTATCTAGGAGTTTTTCTAATTCCTTTAACTGTTTTTCTTTAGCAGCAGCTTTAAACAGTTCTTCTTGTTCAAGATCAAATTGATTTCTAAGTTTAAGTTCTTCCGCTGAGTTTAGGATTTTACTGGCAAGATCACCATCTATACCTAGTTCCTCAAAATCTAATTCATCTCCATACTTTAAAAAGTCTTTAGCAAGTGTATCTATGTCCTGCTTTATTAATTGATCTATACTTCCAATACTTGTTAACCCTTCCTTACGTAATTCACTTATTAATTTATTTACTTCATCATCGTTTTGTACGATATCATTAACCCTTGAAAGTTTGTCTTCTAGTTTTTGTAATGGACTTTTATTAGGTGCTTTAGCTATTTTAGTTTTTAATCTATCTTGAAGACTTTTACTAAATACATTTAACAAAGCACTTCGTGATGGTTTTTTCTGTTTATTCTTTTTAAGAAAGTCCTTAATGTTCTTGGTATACTTACCCCATAACGTATCGGTATTTGTTTTACCAAGGTTCATTACCATAGCTGTAAGTACATCCGACCTGCTTTTCTTTCCTTTCTTTTCTAATTTTTCTAAAGCTTTTACTAGGTTATACTCTTTAGGTCGTTTATGTCTTACAAAGCTAAAGAGGTCTTCGGGATCAGTTTTACTAATACTTTCTACAGTCTGTAATAATACATCTACCCTATCAAATACCTCTAGAACTTCGTCTCTATATTTTACTTTTTTATTGAAGTCGAATGCCTTAAATTTCTTTAAAGCTTCCTCCTTAGTAAGTTCCGTAGCTTGTCCTAATGCATTTACATTACGTGCTGCTAAAGTCTTTGCCGCTACTGTTCCAGCCTTTGCGTCTATTTGTACAGCAAGTCTATAGGCTTTAAGTAGACCTTTAATCTTTTCTACTTCTGTTCGTATTTCGTTAAAGTTGTTAACGTCAGGTTTAGTAAACAGTTTAGTGATCTTTGCGTAGATTCTATCTATCTCTGGAAATAGTTTAACTTCTGTCTCTAATAAGAAAATCTTACTTGCTTGCATTTGTGAAGGTAAGTCCTTCATCGTTGCTAGTTTTTTTAGTAGATTATCTTCGATTTCATCAACGTCTGCTTCCTTTATATTTTCTGGATCAACATCCCCAAAGAAACTATCTTCTTTAGCAGGTTTAAAATCGCTCATTCCAGCCTGACTTAGGTCTTCGGCTTTAATACCAGTAGCTTCATCGAAATCCTTACTGATCTCTGTTATGTTAGCTAAGATTGTACTAGCCGCTCCGTCTCCTTTTTCCTTGATTACCTCATCTATTGTTTTACCTTCCTCAAGAGCTTCTTTAATTTCGTCAGTCTCTTTTAACGCTTTCTTTACTACCTTTGCCTGTTTACCAGAAAACGTAATCATTTCCTTGTAGGCTTTACCTATACTACCAAAACCAAGGTTTAAGCCAGCACCCCATAGCATACCTGTTAAAACCTCTTCTGATCGTTTATTAAGGCTTTCTAGTATAGTAGCCTCATCTTCAACATCTGCCGCTATAAAGTCTGCTACACCACCTCTTAACGCTCCATCCGTCATAAGCCTTGTAGCCCATCCAGCAGGTTTACCTATGTTATTACGTTCAATCCTATTAACACTACGTCTAAAAGATTTAAAAAACTTATCACCTCGTTTAGTAGCTTGAATACCTTTTCCTACTGTCTGTACTCCTTTTGCAACCGCTCCTCCAGCAGTAAAGAAACCTAACATGATAGAACCTACTTCAGCTCCTATTTCCTCAAACCCCGCTTCTGCTTCTCCGTAAATATTACGTTCTGTATTTATTCTTGTACGTCCTCCGCTAAATTCAGAAATCGTATTAACAGTATCATCGAACAATCTTACAGGTATTCTACCTATGGTAGTTGCTGATTTCTGATACCAAGGAACTTTATACCTACTTGCCTGTAAAGCTTCTGTTATACGAGCAGTATCAAACGATACAGTATCAGTTCTTTGTAGTGTTTCGATACTCATTATTTATTAAATATTTTATAATACTCAATGTTTTGATTATACACGTTATCGAGGTAATAAGCTTGTCTTCGTTTGAGTTCTAACGCATCTCGTCTTTCTTGAAGTCTTGAACTTACTGGTGCGGTTTCTCTAAAGGCTTCAAACTCTGACGATGCTGAATCTATCTTGCTAGGTTCTATACCTATTCTTGTGCCTCTTCCAAACCTTTGTATTTCGCTTGCTTGTTGATCTATATCAGCTTGAAGTTGTTTTCGTTGGGGATCGACAGTATTTTTATCTACTGCTTCAAATGCCTGTTGTAAAAGGTCTTGGGTTTCTAGCATACTTTCAAACATAACGGCATTTCGTATACCAAAGGTATTTGCCCAGAAGTAAGCGTGAGGTGTTTTTTCTTTGTCAGGAGCTTTTCCTTCAAGTTTATTAAACTCTGCTAAAGCTGTTTTTAAAACGCTATCATTGTTATCGAAGTTCCATATTGAATTTTCACCTCTCCATGCTGAGTTAGCAAACAAAGGAACATTTCTCCAATCTATATCACCTGTCTTAGTTCCTCTAGGAACGTCTGCTGGAGACTCCCATCCTATTTCTCTTCTTATATCTTTTATTTGTTCTTCAGTAAGATCGACGTTTTTAAACTGTCCTCCAAATCTTACAGGAACATTGTTAGTAATCCTTAATAGATAGTCTCTATTGGTATTAGGTAAGTTTTGAGATACTTGTTTATTTACGTCTGGGTCAAAATATGAAACAGGTTTTACATCTTGTAGGTTACTCTGTAGATTTTGGATACGAGTATTAATAAAGGTAGTATCTATTTCAGAAGTTGTTACTAAACCTAGTATTATTTCTTCTTGTATGCCTTTATATTGTCCATCTAACCAAGCTTGATGTTCGTCTAAAGATTGCTTTCTAATCTCATTTAAAGCTTCAAGTGAAGGTTCACCTTCGATTTGAGACACTTTATCTCTTATAGATTCGTCTACTCTTTCTATGTACTCTTCAGTTATATCATCAAATTTAAAACCATATTTCGAAAGTTCAGCACCAATCTGTGTATTTTTAATACCAAAGTTTAGAATTCTAGGGTCACGCTCTATCCCTCCTTCTATTATATCCCCACTTGTTTTAATCTTTCTTCCGATTTGACTTATTGTTTTAGAATCTTTCCCAACAGTTGTACCTATAATAGTTTTTCTTCCTTCATCGTATGAAAACTTTGCTGCACTTGCTTGCGTCTGATCTAACAAAACTCCTGTCTGTTGTTCTATTGCACTAACATCATAGCCCAGACCATTTCTTCCCATATTATTAGCTAAATCATATACGTTTTCTAATGTTTTTTCATCTGTAGTAAAAGGAAGTTGTAAGTTTTGATTAATAAAACCATCAAGTCCTCTATTTAACTCCAGTAAGGTTTCTGATTCTGCTTCCGTTATATCGATTGAGTTTTCTATTAAATCTATTATGACTGCATCTGCGTTTTGTTTTCTTAAACCCTCAATAACTTCTTCAAACTTTTCGTCGGTTATAACGTCTGAACCAAACATAGTAGTTAAACTTGTTCTTATCTTATCCGCATCCTCCGCACTACGAGACCTTAACCAGTTTCCTACAAAAACTTGAAATTTATAAGCATATTCTTGTCCAATCTTTTTACTTTCCTTTTCCCCTGTTTTTTCTACAAGTTCTTTATATCTGTTAAGCCTTGCTCTTAAAACGTGGTAAAGCTCTCCTTCTTTTTCTAAATTCTGAATAGGTATTCCTGATTGCGTCCTAGAGCTTGCAACATTATCTAAAAGTTCTCTAGCCTGTTCAAACTTGCGTTCAGTAGGTTTACCTTCGGTAAGGTTATAGAACGCTGAGTTAACGCTATTCATACCTACTCTTGTACTTTCAGCTTCCGTAAGTCCTTCAATACCAACAGAAAATATATCACCTATCAGTTCATTGGGGAGGTCTTCAGTTTTTATAATAGTTTCAATTTCATTGATAGTACTACTGGTTACGTTTTTGATGTGGTTATCTTTTAACGCTCTATCTCTCGCTCGTATTACCTGCTCCGAAAAGTTCCTGTTGTATCCTTGAATAGCTGTATTAAACGACTGAAGCATAATCGGATCATTATTAAATCTTTCTGCAAACTGCTCGTAAGCTTCTGTTGTTAGCTCTTGTGCATACTCTGCTCCGTTTCTACCATTCTCTAGATTTTCATTAACACGTTTGAGTTGTGATACTAAAAGACTGTTGTAGTCTCCTGCTGCTCGTTTAGCTATACCATCTTTAAATGCAAACTGAAATGAAGGTAGTTGACTTTCTTTAAGTGTACCTGCTTCTACAGCTTTTCTACCAGCTTGCTCCATCTTACTAAAAGCATCTTTAGCATCTATCTCTGCTTTAGCAGCTAGTTCTCCTGCTCGTAATCCTTGTTGCTTCTCTAGTCCTTTTATAGCTGTAACAGTAGGAATAATATCAGTAGCTACACCAAGAGCATTACTAAGACTTACTAACTTGCTTGGTTGTACTTGTGCTGGCCCTACTACCGCACCTCTTCCAGCAGTTACTGTAGGAGATACAATAGGTACTGAAGAGAAAGGTATATCAACTTGTGTGCGATTTGGATTTCGAGTTGCCATAATAATTAAGGTGTAGGAACTTTCGGTAAAGTAGTGGCTTCATATAGTCGTTGACCTGATAGGTATCCCGAAGCTCCTGATGATCCTATACTTGCTATTCCTTCTAGGAATGATGGTTTTTGTACAGGTCGATTAATAGCAGTAATATTTCTTTGAGATGCCATACCAGCGTCACCTAAAGCAAGTCCTGTATTAAGAGCTTGGAACTGACGTTGTTGTTCAAGAGCTGCTAGGTATCTTCCTTCTTGTGCTGTAAATTCGTTAATAACAGCTTGAGCAGATGCTCCCCCTACACCAGCTTCTCCAGTAGCTACTGCTTGCCTTGCTAAAGCTTTACGTGTTTCCTCTGCAATTTGCTGACGCTGTTGAAGGCTTGCTATTTGTTCTTGAGCTTCACGTTGACGTATTGATAGTTGCTCACGCTTAAACCTTTCTTGTTCTTGTTGCATAGCAATCGCTTGCGCTCGTTCTTGCGCTCTTGCTGTTTGCCTTTGACCTATAAAACCTAGAGTACTACCGACTGCACTTAATGTTGCTGACCCTGCCGCTACACTTGCCGCTGTTACTCCTGTTGTACCTAGAACAGCATTTCCTACTGCCGCTAAAGCTACTGGAAAACACATATTATATATCCTTGTTAAATATTATAAACTCTTGATAGCCTTGCGGCTTTTCTCTTAGGAACTCTGCACCTACCCACTCTAACCATCTCATTGAGGTAGTGTTTTGTGTTCCAACTACATTTACCAATCCTCTGTAGTTACCCATTAATTTCTTAATCCACTCTCTTGAATGTCTTAGGAAAGTGTTTCGGATGTTATGTATACGATCTGTACCAAGCATCCATACGATACCTAAATCCTCACAATCTGAATCACATACACCAAAAGAACATACAAGTTTACGGTCACTCATTATTGTATAGGACTCTTTAGATTCCTTAAAAGAACTAGCAACGGCATCATACGGATGATAACCAAGTCCTATAGCTTCTAGCATATCTGGTATCCTTAAATTCTCATAAAGATGCCACATATCAAGCATGGGCAAAGCTACTCTTATATAGCAGTCATCATAAACTACTCGTTTAAAATCCAAAAACTCATCAGGCATATCTTTTTGAACGTGATGATATAAAGCTTTCTACTTCTGCTGACAAGATTTTTACAGGAAGAGCAGATAATGACTTTATTTTTATCGTTACCTTATCTGGTTCACTATGTACTGGAACTCTAAATGTTCCGCTTTCTGGTGTTAGTGATCCTATGTTAAAGTCCGCACCAAGTTGTACAGGACTGTATTCGTATGTATATGTGTCCCTGTACTCTGGAGTTACCTCTACGTTAAAGGAACCTGTATCAGAGTATTCAATGGACATATTCCGTATAACTTGTTTTGTAAAATTACTTACTGATCTACCACCCCTTTCACTTGGTTGTTTAATTAGTTGATCGGAGAACTCATACTCCATTTCGTATTCATGTCCAAGATAAAAGGTTGTACTACTAAGGTCTACGTTAACAGTTGCAGAAGATGCATCTACTCTAGTTAGGACGTAACGTGTTCCTGATTGCGTATAGACTACTGCATTAACTGGATCGTATGGGATATTAGATATAGTAGTCTTTAACGTATTAGCGTCATAAGATACAGTAAGAGCAGACGAAGTTATACGATCATCTAACAGAATGTTGTAGGTAGTATCTGCTACACCTGATTCAAAAGGAATCTTTTCTAGGTAAGTGTTAGTGGTATCCGTAAGGATTACATACAGATTACTATCGATAAAGTTACCACCTATAACCTCATGCCTAAACGTAAACTTACTCCAAGAACTTTGTAGTTTATCTTTGTTTTGCCAGAAATATTTATAAACGTACAGGATGTAAGGACTAGCGGATGTAGTACAAATTAATACATTTTCGGAAGAACTACCAATAATCCTATCGATACGATCAGGAATGTATTTAGGTACGTGTTCTGTAATCTCATTGGCATGATAGGTAGAAGATAGATCATCTACAGCAAACTCTCGTATACCTTGGCTGTTTCCTCTAGAAAACGCAAAGTAAACGAATCCACCAAGAGATAGGGGTGCAGGGTACTGATTAGCGGTAAAGGACGTTACAGGGCTAATATTGACGGTTTTAGGAGTAAGTAAGTCATTACCTCTAAGCGTAAACTGTGATGTCGGTGACATTAACAACAGTTTTTCTTGGAAAGGTACAGCATGGTGTAAGTCGTTAACCTCTTGGTGAGCCACCGCTACATCAATAAGAGCAGAGTCCAACAGGTTAATAACGGTATTCCTAAAGAAGTTATAGTATTCTCCAGCCTCACTTAACACTACATTGTCTTTGGTAAGTAGACCTAAACGATTCTTAAAGAAGAATATATCGTTAATAGTATTACCCACAAAAGATGGAGCAGGGTTACTATCGTTATCTCCTACCGCTCTATCTGTCCAAGTGATTTCTTTAAGATCATAAGTAGCACTTCCTGTGGGAACAAGACTAACAGGCATAAACGCCTTATTAATGGTAGTTGCTACGTTTGGTGCAATAGCTTCTATCCATGTACCTTCTCCTGACGTTCCGTTAGTTGCTGTAAAGTTAACATAGTAATCGTCTTCTGAAAGCTCTACGTTTCCTTTAATCTTAATCTTAAAATCATTAAAAGCCTTAGCAGGTAGATCAGTAATGTTTGCTACTTCGTTGTATGCTAATCCTATACCAGTATCACTTATCTCATCTGTTACAGAAAGTCCTACAAACACTGAACTTTGTGATATTTGGAGTACGTTACCATCTAAGGTGGTAGTTAAACCAGCAACTCCATCAAGACCTCCAGCGGTACCTGAGTAAGTAAGGTGGCTTAAACTTGATCCAGACTTTAATACTGATAATATTTCAGAACTTTTTATTTCTGTTCCGCTAGTAATCTCAGCTTCAAAAGTAGCTCCATTTAGTTTAACTGTATATTTAACATCTTTAGCAGCTTGCTTAATAAATATTAAAGCTTTATTAGCGACTGCTCCAGAGTTACCTGTAAGTGCTGGTACGCTTTTATTTCGATTAAGTAACCAAGTTGTGTCAGCTACTGTAAGCATTTTGATAGCATCTTTAGGATTACTATCGTTAAGGTAACTTCCAGAAAGTGTACTAGTAACTGTTATATCTGTTCCATCTACCTTCCACATTTCAACTGTATCGGATGATGGAGGTATAACTACTACAAATCGTTCACTTTCTGAACCTCTATCGATTAACCCAACAAAGCTTTGATTATCTATAGCATTTAAATTGTTAGTAGAATCGTTTAGCTTTTGAATTAACCTACTATTAGGACGTTTTACTAAACCCTCTACAACACTACTGAGTGCATTAGTCTGGCTTTCAGCCTGTCCAGCATGACGTATATTACTGGGTTGCTGAGATACACCTTGAGTAAGGTTTGGGATACTAGTATTTAGTAGAGGCATTATTTCTATCTAGTACACGATAAACGGAATAGTTATCAAATATCGTAAGGTCTGCTGTTTCACTATCACTATCTAAAGCTCTAGCCTTTGCTTCAATTTCATCACGAATAGTTAGACCTTGTATTTCGGAGCTTGCTAAGAATCTACCTGCAAACTTCCTGCCAGCACGTATAGCAACATAGTTACGGAACTGTTCTGGCATCTGAGCAAACTCTAACAGAAACACAATAGACACCTCAAGGTCTTTATCAAATGTAGATGTATGATTCTTACGGTCGTAAAGGGATGTTCCTCTTTGAACTATATCAATATCAGTATATTTACCTACCTCTGTATCAACCCTGAGTGTATTTAAAGGTAATGTAATTTGATTAGTAACTCCATCTTTACGTAGGGTGTACTTATGTTCTGTATTAAAATGAAACCCTTCACTCTGTACTTCTCTATTGGTTTCATCTAACACGTTTTCTGCAAGGACCACATTAGCTGATCTTTGGCTTCCACTACCTAAAGAGTTAACAGGCAATTCCCCGATAACCCCTAACATAGTATTTACTGCATCTAGTTTTGTCGTGAGATTTGCCATAATTCTAAAAGGTATTTGTTACCAGAGGGGGAGCAAGCTCATAAGAACCTACTCCCCCATGAGGTAACGATAGGAGGAATTTACTTGATGAGTTCGATAGCACACTCAGGACGGAGAATTCCGTGACCCATTGCATACTTAGCTACGAACAACGTACCTTGACGCTCAATCTGATATTCCGATTCGGTAGCAAGATCAAGAAGCTTGACCGTACCAACAGCAGCGGAATGACCAACAATACCTAATGTGGTAGTGAAGTCTCCGTTGTAGCCATTGCCAGCACCGAAGGGATCATTAACAGCATTGTCATCATCACCAGAGATAGTGTTTGTGGAAGGAACATGATTGCTCTTGAAGATGTTAATTCCTGCAATTTGAGGAATGATACCTTGAGCAACAGAACCTTGTCCGCCAACATCGGTGTTAAGTGCGCTGTTTGCTACGTTAATACCAGAAGTTGCACCACCAGTAATTAGCTTGTAGTACTCTTCGGGACGAATAACGCAGAAACGACCATCACTAGGAACATCGTTTTCGTCTAGCTTTTGAGCGGAACTGAAGAGAGCAGTAATAAGCTCCGCACCAGTAGGATCGCCAGCAGCATCCGTGTCATCACCAGCAGAGTAACTAGTATCAGACAGGAATACATTTTGACCAACGTCTAGACGATCGCCAGCGGCTCCACCTGTTAGGTTTGCTGCTGAACGAGCGGCTGCGATAAAGGTCTTGATAACAGCAGTATCAAAACGATTAGCAAGAGCGTTGCCCAACTCATTTGCATAGACACTACGAATATCATAATGATTCATAACGTCATCGATGTTAGCTAGGAAAGAAGAAGCCAACAGAACCTTGTCGATGCTGATGATCTTCTCGCTTTTAGCAATGTCCGATAGGTAACTGTTATCGCTATCTGCAATGTTTTGACCAACGGTGTGGTACTTTGCAGAAGCAACGCCAGTTACAGGAAACTGAGCAGACTTACCGTCACTAATAGTGCGGATCGTGTGCAAAGGTTTCATGATGTTTTTTTCCTCAAATGTGGTAAGAATCTCACCACTAAACTTTTTAAGGAATAGATTAGTGTCGCCAGAAACTCCTTGTTTCAAGCCAACCCGTGATGGAGTAGTGTCTCCGTTTGCCATGATATGGTCTTTCTATGTTTGAATGTGTTTAACTATTAAGTTGTAATTTCTACCCAGCGTCTGGAAGTTATCCACCGTAGTGGGCTTCTACTACTCAATGTATAATTACGATCAAAAAAA
>CEQA01012983.1_pt1 | contig 17328 bp, 7 predicted proteins | sample 530501 | NCBI WGS metagenome assembly CEQA01 (sample SAMEA2620227, study PRJEB7988) | marine metagenome | isolation source: saline water (ENVO:00002010), including
CCTGTTGCTTCTTCATAAATACGTTCAAATTGCTCAAATGTATTGTATTTTGCATCCCTTGCATTGGAGTATCTTGCACCTAATTGCCAATCTTTAGCCAGTCTAGTTATTTTTTCATAAACTTTTTGTTTTTTTTCTGGAGAAAGACTTTCACCTTTTTGTCTTTTTTTCATTAACACATTAGAAGCACATGATAATACACTAGACATATTTATATCCTACTTTATAGTTAAACATTTAAAAAGTTCTTCAATTTTAGCAGATGTAGATTCCTTCATAACTCCAGCTTGTCCTCTATTTTTACTGCTATGGGCATCTACAAGTCCAAAATCTCTTACTTCTACATCCCCAAAAGTATTTGATTTTCTATCGTAAACTTTCATCATAAATTGTTGATTAACTGGTATCCCAGATCTTTCCATTTCCATAGAAGCTCTATATAAAGTAGCTGAATCCACAAGCTTTTTACCTGATAAATAATCATACATTAACCCAGCAGATTGTTTTTGCAAGGAATTCCCTTCACGCATTAACTGAAATATACCTTTATTTAAATATTGAGCATCGGTCATATATCCATTAGGTAGTTCGGTAGGTTCTGTGTATCCTATTTTTTCTAATTTACTCATATCTACAGGAACACCTGTTCTTTCTTGAACGTAATAATTTCTTGATAAAGCAATTAAATCTTTTAATATTGTGTTTGCTCTTTGTTTATCTAAACCGCCTTTTGCTGTCTCTATACTTCCATTAGCAACTTGAGCTAATGCATTCCATACTGATTTAGCTAACTTATTTTCAATATATTTAACAGATCCAACAACTGCTGTAGAAGAATGATTACCATATCTAGTTGGAATAATAGGAGATACTTTGTCATCCCAATTTGGTCTTAGCATTCTAAACAATAATGCCATTTGACGTTCGGGTTGATTTGCAAAATCAGGACTAGCTAATTTACCTAATATTAATGCAGTTCTTTTAGCTGCATACTCACCTAAAGATGCTTGATTTTTAATTGGTAAATCTGAATAAACCTGATTTATTTCTTTTAATAAATCACGATATTGTGAATCAATAAAAGTTTGCTCACCTCTAGATATATGAACAACTTTACCGTCTTTTCTAACATATTTAACTTTACCACCAAAAGCTTTATAATCAGACCTTAGTCCCATTTGAGATTGTCCATCAACAATTTCATATCTGTGTCCATTAATAACTAATCTATCATTTGAGTATATATCTCTAGTATTTTTCATATTTGGAAGGATTACTTCTTTAGTTGTTCCGTCTGGTTTTGCAACTACAACAGGAAATCTTTCAAAATTTGTATACTTACCCTTTTTTCTTGGTTTTTTCTTAGCTGGGTTACTTACATAATCATTATTAGGATTAGTTGGATCGTAAGATAAGCTTTCTTCAACTATAGATTTCAATTGTTCACTTCTGATTTTTTCAGATAAAAGATTTTGATATTCCATTGTTTCTTGAACTCTTTCACCTCTACCTCCTCCTATAGAATCCAAGTATTCAAGTTTTGAATTAATCCTTCTTAAATTTGCCGTTAACTCTTCAAATCTTATTATATCGCCACTTTTTTTAGCTAATTGAGTCATAGCTTGCCTAGCAATAGTATTTAATTCAAACTCACGAGTAAGCTCAGGATCTATATTTTTAGGTAAAACCCATCCATCAGGCATACGACCTTCTCTTAAATAGTTAAGTATATAATGGCTACCTGGGTTTATTTCATCAAAGCCATAGTGTTTATTGGAAACCTTATGCAATTCTCTCATTGCAACATCAAATGGGTTTAATGATTCTGCAAAATAATTATTAGCAGATTCGTACATAAATTTATTTTCATATACTATATCCTTAGAAGGAGTTTTTTCAACTCTATAATTCAATCCATTTTTATTAGGTAATATAGAAAACAATAATCCACGTCTAGCATTTTGATAATCTTGCAATGTAGCAGATACATCTCTATTTGATTCATCTACTGTTGTTCCTTTATTATATTTTAAATATCTATTTATAGGTGATATTAATCCATTATATATATCTTCTCTTACCCTACTCATTCTTTCACTAGTATCAAGAATGGATTTATCTCTTATTCTTTCTCCAGTTTTAGAGTCATAAAGATCGAATAAACCTTCTTGTTTTATACCATTTCTATCAAATCCAAAAAATAATTCTCTTAATAAAGTATTAGGATTCTCTGTGTAAAAAGTAGGGTTTTCTTTATACATATCTAAGAAAAGTTTAACATTTGCTGAAACTTGATCAACTGAGTTAAAATATCTTAATTTATCAGTACTCATCCTTACTTCTATAGTATCATGAGCTTTAAATGGACTTTTCATTCTAATCATAGTAGGATTATCTCTGAAAATATTGTGTAAATATGTCATTGTTTGATGCATTTTAACAAATCTACCACGAGCAAGATCAGTTGCATTTATTTCAGCCTTATATCTGTATGGATCAGCCAAACCTCTTGATTCAAATGTAAATAACTCTGGATAATTTTTACTAAAAACTTGGTCAAATATTGCATTTAAGCCCTTTACATCATTAACAGTTCTATATCCTGAAAGTCTTGCAGCTTCTGCCCATAGTCTATTAGGAGCAGCAAGGTAAGAAGATGATTTATCCATATCATAATCAGCATCTTGTGGGTTTATTGCATCTGCATGATTCATCCTACTACTATTACCCGCAAAATCTCCAGTATGAGTAATTATTTTACCGTCTTTTTCAAATGCTTTTAATCTAGATATTACAATATCTCCAGCTTGATTTCGTGGTTGCCTACTATTTAAAGACCCAATTGACATAGTATTATCAAAATTATAAAGCCTTGTCATTACCTCGCTATAAGTTTCACCTCGTTTTACTTGACTTAAAAAACTATTTTCTTTTTTTTCAATTTGCTTGAAAAGATTTCTATTATATGCCTGAGCTTTTATATTATCAGATTCAGATCCTTCATATTTAATTTTACTATCATTATATATATCTCTTAAATTACCATCTTTATCAATGCCCTTGCCTTCTACTATTAGGTATTTTTGATTCCCTCTAGTAATCATAAAAGCATCGGATGTTCTTAATTGATAATCGCCTTCTATATTAAAAGAAGCGTGTGGAGTACGTTGAATAATAACGCTTTCAACATCTGGTCTATCTACAGTTCCACCCATTTTAAACACTTTTCCAGCAGAATGTTTTGATTGTAAAAATTCACCATACAACTGAACAGATTTACTTCCATCACTACTGGTATGTATTACAGTATTTTTTAACCCACCTAAATCAGCGGTCATAACATCTAGAGATCCTTCATTCACACGACCTGCAGCTATCATACCGTTATTCATAAAATAGGGTATTATTTTTTCTTCAATTTTTGTTTTAGCCCATGGAGAAATAAGCAATCCATCATTTTTTAAGAAATGATCTATTCCTGTATTTAACCAAGCCATATCTCCAGTTTCAGATGAATGTGCAAATAAATCTCTTGCTAATCTTGTTGCATAATAAGGATCAACATAATTTTCAAAAGCACTATAAACATTTTTTATTTTCGCATCTAAACCTATCCAATCTTTTATACCAACATTATCATGCATATGTACACTAAGATTAGACCCTACTAATGGATCATGTGGCTGTCCTAAAGATTTTAAGTTGATTGATTCAAAAGGAATTTCTGATATATTAGTTTTTTCATATATAATATTCTTACCTAACCATTCACCTACTCCATCAAAATCCTTAGGAAGTTGCTTAATGTCATCTATTGGTCTTAATGAGGCGTGAACATTTTTTCCACCAGCAGATATAGTTGACTCCATTCTCTCTAAATCTGTATTGTACCAAGGGTCTTTTAAATTATTTCTAAATTCATTAATTTTATTAGAAGAATTAAATGTTATGCCATCAACACCAAGATCTTTAAAAAGTTGATCAAATTGAGGATTGTATTTAAATGCAGATTTTAAATAAAATTCTTTCACTCTCCCATATTGTGAGACATCACTTATATCTGTTTTTACATCTGTATGAGATATGGTTGGTTTTATTCCACCTACTTTTATTTCTTTAACACTTCCATCTGGATTAAAAGTTATCATATCTGGGCTTATACCACCCATTAAAGCAAGATTAGCTATATAAGCGTTTTTAGATAGATATGTTTCACCGTCTACTATTGATTTACTTAAATTTTTATATGCTTTTATATTCTCATCAAATGTTCTTTCACTTATTACTCCATCATCTTTTAACTTAGTTAATTCAGCTGTTTTATGATCAATGGAAGAAAATATATTTATTTTACCACCTTCATGAACCATCTCATCTGCAATAGAAAGCAGTTTCATTTTAGGAAATTTTGCATTTTTATCTTTTGGTAAAAATATTCTTGCCCTGTCTAATACATTTTTAAAAAATCCAGATTTATCTGTATTAGCAGCTCCTTCTAAGAATGATCTAACTCTTGCAAGATTTTCTTCATGCCCTACAAATCCATTTTTCATTTCAGATAATTTTAAATATTTCCAACTTTTCTTTCTTTCAGCAGGAGTCATTTCATCTAATCTTCCAATCATCGATGGTCTATCATTTAAAAATCTTGTTAAAACAACAGCATCATGAATATCATTATCAGAAAGTCTATTCTCATTAATTTTATCTATAAGTTTTCTTATGCTAGATGGATATACAACACTATCATCTGCTTTGTTATATTGCAAAACAGCTTGCAATCTTTCATATAAATGACCACCAGCAAGCCTATTATTATCGCTATCTAATTCAGATTTTCTAAAAGCAGAAGCCAGATCTTTTTGTATTCTTCCATCTCTTCCTATCCTTACAAGCATTAAAGTACTTTCATCTGCAGCTATCACTTTAAATCTTTGCCTATTTGGAACAAGTGTTTCATTTCCCTGAGCTATATTCTGATCTTCTATCTTTTTACTGTCTGACATAAATTCACGAAAACCACCTTCCATTTCAACAGGAACACCTTCACCCATTTCAAGATTTCTTATTATCTCATCCATTTGTTTTCTATTTGGCTTAGGAGTATACTTCCCATCAATATAAAAACTGTTACTTAACAATGATATCTCAGTAGTGCCATTTAAGGCTTGAATTACACCCTGTAAACCATATTTATCAGTGTAGCCTACTTGCTTATTACTTACAAATAATTGACCGTCTCTATAGGTATATTGTTTTACAGGCATACTACTAAAGTAAGCAGTAGTAATAGAGCTTATATCAGACAAAAGCGTTTGATTGAATTTATCCCAACCGCCTAATGGAGCTTTATTATTATTCTGTCTATTCCTGATCATTTCATTCATTCTAATAGAAGTACTTAGTGGCTCTACTATATCTTTCCAGAAATTATTTGGATTAGGTGAACCTGATTTAGATATTACACTATTTACATATTTTTTAGATTTATCTATTTCTGCTAAGGATTTAGATGAGAATATTCTTTTGCCATTATATTCCATATCTGTCTCTATTGCATTTAATTCTTTTAATATAGTCTCACCTGTTTTTTTCATTGTGGTGTCCATAGACTTATAAGATAAGAACATGTCTGTCATATCTGTAATATTTAATCCGTATTTTTGTGCAAATTGAGAAGAAGATATTCTTAATCCTGTACTAACTTTATCTTTTTCAGGTATAGTATATCTACTCATTATTCTATGAGCTTCTTGAACAACGTTTAGTTCAGTCCATCCATCTCTTTGAGCTTTACTCATTCCTTGTGCAATTTGTTTTGTTATCTGCCTAATATATTCTCCATGCTTACCACTTGGCATAGACTCAACAGCCAAATCTAATAATTCACTTATCTTATCCATTCTAGATTCAAAAGCATGAACTATAAGCCCATCACCAGACTCCAACGCTCTTTTCATTTTATCTACAGATTGTTGAAGATCGCCATTAGTTGCTCTGAATAAATCATATAACTTTTTTTCTTTATTGGTATTTGCTTCTCTTCTTGAAGCACCAACTAATAATTCTTGAGCATACATTTGATTTCTATCTAAAGCTTTAATTCCTTTATCAATAACATCCGTAATACGCTCTACAGCAAATTGGCTTGCTCTTCCCTTTCCAGTAATCATAGATGATCTTATAGCTTCATACCATGCTCCTGGTTGTTGCTCAGTCATATTTCTTATCTGTATAGAACCAAAATTAGAATCTTGAATTACACCTACAATTCTTTCATAATAATCTTTTATATCTTTATATGTCTCTTTGTCAATTTGATTGTTTCTTCTTTTTGCTTTTAACATATCTACTACTTGATCTACATTTGGTATTTGCATACCTTGATCAGTAAAAAATTCTCTATTTGTTACAAGCTCATGTATCGAAGCATGCATATTATACCCACCAGCTAAACGACTTATCCCAAGCTGTTTAATAGATTTTCCAATCAAATATCCTTGCATTTGCTCATAAGCTTTGTTATTTGTAACGACATCACCAAGTAATCTTGTCCATTGACTTTGAAGTTCAATAAGTCTTTCAGGACTAATTTGTTTTTGTGCTCTTGAATTATTTTCAGGCTTTACTAAACTAATTAATTTATGAACACGTCTCATATCCTTTATTGCATTTGATAAATCAGCGTTTTGAGATATCTGATATTCATCTAAAACTCTTTTTTCAGCATCTACTATATCTGGAAAACGATTACCTGATAATTCATCTCTTAATCCTTCATAAAGTCTATTGGAATTATTTTCATCAAGACTTGATTTTCCTGAGCCTTTTAAAACTTTTTCTACATTTAACATTCTAGCAGCATCAGACATTTTTATATGAGATATATACCAAGAATCATTTCTTAATATGCCATCATCCATTGCTTTTGTTTGCCAAGCATCACCATAAACATACTGCATCATCTTTACGGTGGCTTCATTTTTAATATCTATACTATTTTTGATTCTATCTAAACTAGTATTTTCAAATACTTCATTAGAATATTTTACAACTCCAGCTTTTTCAAGTTTATCTACAGCAGTAACTAGACTTCTAATAGCTTCAGAAGCATCACTTCTAGTACTTGGGTTTGCATCCATATAAGAGCTATATAAATTCTCTCCTATTCTAGGAACAATGATCTTACCATCCATTTCAACCACACCTGGTTGCCCTAACTCATTATATGTGTCAACAACAAATGCTTTTAATATATCTATAGGAACATTACCTTCTCTTTCAATTCTGGTAGCAAGCCAATCATCCATTTGTTGTCTAGCTTCTTTTCTATTTAATGTTGTTCCATCAAATTGAATTGAAGATAACTTATTAATAAGATCACCAGCAGATTCTTTAGATAATTTGGCACTTATATCTAAATTTCTTATGGAATTATCTTCATGCCATCTAAGGATTTCTAAAGAAGTACTTAACTTATCACGCCATTCTGCTTTAGCACCAGGATCTTTTATATTATCTGCTATATATTTAGATCCAGCTTCCACCAATCCTCCGAAACTTTTTTCACCTTCTGGTGTTACATATTTTTCAGAAGTAAAAGGATCTATTGTTTCTTTTATTTTTTGAACTTCTCCAGAAGCTTCAAAAGCTTTACTGTAAATTTTATCTTGATGCATTTTGGGAGTTCTGTCACTAAATCCTCCATATTGAGAAGCTATCTTACCAGCACTTTCAAAGTTTTTTGCACCCAATATATTTAAACCTGTAACAACCTGACTAAATTGTTGAGCTTTAGCTGAGGAAAATTGTTTTATATTACCAGTTTCAAAAATACCTCTTGAATAAGGAGCACCTACTAAGTGGAAAGAATGAGGAGTTTTTGTAAAGTACATAGCTGTTAATATATTTGCAAATTTTTCATAATCAGTAGCACCAAAGCCTTCAAGAATTCCATCCACACCTACTCCATAATGCTTGATTGAATCATGTAGTCCAACAAGATTCATAGATACAGCACCTGTAGCCATTCTAGGTAAGCTGTAGAACATATCAGCACCCAGTTCTCTTGCAAAAGTTCCAGGTGCTTGTTTTAACCACATTTTTCGAGTGTCCATTAAGATTTCACGCATATCCTTTACAGCAGCAGTAGATTGATCTTTTGGAAGCTTTGATACACCTCTCCACCATTTATCTGTTTTATGTGACCATTTATAATTCTTAGCTTTCGTTAAAGCAGTTGCTAAATTTTCTCCACTAATTTGATAATATAATTCTATTTGCTTTTCTAATTCCTTAGGACTCATATTCTTTATAGGTTTTAATTGATTAATAATCCCACGAGTCATATCCTTAGTCTTTTTAAAAGCAGTTGCAGTACCCCCTCCTTTTATAAACTTAGCAGGGCCTAATAAAGAAAAAATACCAGCTTCATGTTTTGCTGTATCAAACATATGTCCTAATACAGATTCAGGAGTTTCCAACCCAACCATTTTATTTATTCTATACTCACCAAAACCTCTAGTTGCTCCAATAACGGTACCCATTATAGCATCATAAGCAATAGCACCTGTTATCCCAGCTGTTATCCTAGCTTGATTCTGACTTAATCCTCTTAGCCCAGGGGCTCTTTGAATCAAATTAAGCATGCTATTATTAATAATATTCATGCCTTCATCTGGTGCTCTTCTTTTTGCTATTTCAAATGTTTCTTTTGCTAAATCATCTAATAAAGTATCATCTAAATTCCCAAGTAATGGCCTCAATGCTTCTTCTTTTATAGATTTTTTAGCCATTTCTACAAACATAGAATCACCGAATTTTTTAGTAGCTTGATGTAGACCACCACTTTTAGATACAACATCTATTGCAGTTGTAGCAATTTCCTTAGATATATCTTCAGTAAACTCTTGAACGCCTTCTTTTTGTCCAGATTTAAAAACCATTTGACCAAAAGCTGAACTAATATCATCTTGTGCAAGCTTAGTTGCTATTTCAACACCTTTAGGCCTTAAACTAGAAACACCTCTAGTTGCAACATTTATTCCTTTCCCAAGCCAGCTAAAGCTTAATAACATCCCTGCTGCATTACCTAATGTATATCCTAGTTTTCCAGCTGTTGTTAATTCTTTATCTGTAGCTGATGGAGAAAAGTCACCAGAATAGCTTTCTTTTGTAAAATCTACATCAGCCCTAGAAAGTGCTCTGGCTGGTAAACTTGTTACTATCTCTTCAAGTTGATTAGGATTTCCAGAAGCAGCTTCATTGGCAGCGTCATATATTTCAGGAAGACTCCAAAAACCACCAGTAAAACCACCCCATAATGCTTGACCAAGAAATTCTAATGCTCCTTGTTGTGAGAATCCAAATCCAGGATCTTCTTGTATTAGATTTGAAGGTAATGGCTTGTCGAGTTCTTGTAATAAAGACTCTACGCTATTTGGATCATATCCAGCCATATTAATTATCTACTTGTTCATTATTATCAAATAATTCCGTAGCTGGCTCAAGCCACATTTCAGGTATTCCTGAAAGATCAGAACTATCCTGAGTTGAAATTGCAGACGTATCAGATAAAATCTCATTTTGATAATCTGCAATAGCATTTAACGATGAATCTAAATCTTGTATTCTAGTATCATCTTTAACATCTCTATTAACCCTATCAGGAGATAGTGTTTGTTTTGCTACTTCAATAGGTGATGTGTCACTTCTAGTCATGATACCATATCTACTTGCAGGGCCTATTTTTAAACCAGATTTAAAATCTTCCCAGTTAAAATCACTCCAAGCTTTAGATCCTTTATCATATAACCATTTTAATGCTTTTATTGTATGCATTTGTTTTTCAGGTTCTTCAGCCATAATATTAACATTTTCAGATTCATCTTCATATTGCATTACTTTTTCTGGACTATATTCTAATGTATCGGACATTAATTTTGCATCTCCACCTTGTGTTACAGCTGATAATGAATCTATTACTTTTTGGTTTGTCAATACGCTATCAACAGGTATTTTCATATTACTAGAAATTGTTTTTACATCATATATATTATCTAATTTTGTTATATTAGATTCAATAGAATCATCAAATGTTGTATTTAAAACCATATCTCTTAACCAATCACTCATTACCATTCACCTATGCTATCTAATATTTCCATTCTACCCCATTTAGGACTTAAATCATTAATCAAAAATTGAACAGCTTCTCTTTTTTCAAGATTATCAGGATCATCATTTGATTCTAGAAAAGCACTTCTTAAAACATTATAATCAGTAGAAGACTTAAAACTATCAGCATCTTTTGATTTCGTAATAACAGAACGTAAAGAAGGATCCTTAATTCCAATAAATCCTTCATTAAATACAACCATTTCCAATTGCTCTATATCGCTTTGCTTTGAAACATCTATACCAGTTATTTCTCTAACTTTATAAGCAAACTCTTCTTTTTCATCTGGATCATTAATGTTATTATATTGAGCAACCTTTTGCCTAATTAACTGCAGTAAATCTTCACCAGTACCTGATACGCCTTTTGATCCAGACATTTTTGTTACAGCTTTATAAGCTTTGTTAAAAGAACTGTCTATATGTCTATTATATACTTCAGCTGACCTAGCCAATAAAGCCTTACCTTTCTTTGAAAGCTCTTTAAATTTTGTTTCTCCTTGGTTATATCTTTTAATTAAATCCATAGTTATTCCATCATCTTGGATTCTATTTATAACTTGCTCTAAACCAACTGGATCAATCCAAGATGCTATTCGTTGTTTTTCTGCCCTTAATACATTTTCAGCTTTTCGTTTTTCTACTACATCATCTTGAGCATCTACTAAATTTCTACTATAAATATTAAACATTGCGAAACCTTCAGGAGATTTTTGAGTTTCTAAATATGTAGATTTCAACCATTTATCTTGAGCATTTGTTACATCTACATCAGTCTTTGCTCTTATATAGGATTTTTTATAATCAATATCAATTAAACTTTTATTTAAAGTAGCAATATCAGAAGGAGTAGGAGGTTTATATGCTTTTTTCAACCAGGGTTTATCAGCAACACCAGTATCTTCTAAATAGCCTTCATAAGAAAAATCGCCAGGATCATACACAGAAGGATCTTCACCTCCTTTAAATCCTGAAGCACCACCTTTTGTATATTCTTGCATATCTCTAATTTCATATATTCTAGATAGTATATTATTTCTAGTATTTGTAACATCTGCTATTCTACTATTAACACGATTTACTTCACTTGCTAACATATCTATAGAGCCTCGTTTCATTTCATTTGTTATATCTAAACTAGAAGAAGTTCTATTGGCTTCTGGAATTTTATATAAATCACCTGTTAAGTTTTGATAACTTAACCTAGCTTTATCTTGCTCACTCATTAAGCTTTTTAATTGATCTTGACTAGTTTTTAATTGACTATCAAGAACCTTTACAGCAAGTTGTTTTTCATATCTTTCTTCAGCTAATTCTCTATCAATTTCAATATTAATTTGTGCAGTTTTTTGTTGTTCAGCAGCTAAATCTAAAGCCTTAGATTTAAAATAAATATCAGAAGCTTCACTTAAAATATTAGCTATATTATCTAAATTATTAGCCATAAGTACTCATATATTCATCGTATAATTTCATAAAATCATCAGGTATATCTTCTCCTGTAGAAGTCATATATTGAGTCATCATTGCAGCCATTTGCTGACCAGTGGTGGTGGCTAAATTATATTTATCAGTTTCAGCTTGAATACCAGCAGACCTACCTTGACTTTCTAAGATTCCTCTCCTACTACCTAATATATCAGCTTGAGAAGCTAAATCTTGTCTTGAAAGTTCTATTCCTTTTCTTCTACTACCTATATCTAGCATAGCTTCTTTACCAGTTGTTTCTAATTCTTCAATAGATCTATTTTGATTGGTATTTGTTACTAAATTAGTTCTTCCAGCTCTTTGATCAATTGCTCTTTTTTGAGAGATCATTCCTCTTTGTGTACCAGCTTCAGCTCTGCCTAATTGCTCAGATTGGATATCTAATCTATCTTGTGCAGTACCAAGCATTGCTTCTTGAGCACCCAACATATCCCCCTGATATCCAAATTGAGTCATTTTTTCTGCAAGTTGTTCATCTATAAAGCCATACATAGTTTCAGTTCCTTGAGCCATTCTTTCATATCCACTATAAAACATATCTTCTAATGTAGCTTGTTGCATTGCTTCAGTATTGTACCTACCCCAACCACGTTTAGCTTGTATGTTTTGCCACCAACCTTCAGGTTCTCCAATTTTGTCAACCCTGCTTTCATAATCATCTCCATACTGTCTATTCCCAGTAGTTCTATCCATAGGAGCATTATTGAAAGAACCATATCCTTTTCTTACTGCTAAAACATCTTCAGCATCTGCTGGGCTATGTGCTTTAGAAATAACATCATATATATCACTTTCTACACCACCTTGTATATGAATGTCATCATTATTTGCTCCTTTTACAAGTCTACCACCTTCTAATGAGTGATCTCCACTTCCCATTAAAGTATATGCGTTTTTGCCAGATTTAAGTGCCATTATGCGAAAAAGTCCTTTAGTCCAGTTTTATCCCATAAAAAATCTGCAGCTTTATATGTAACACCTGCACCTATCAAATATGGATTTCCAGTTTGTATTCCAGCTTGAATTGCTTTAGTTGAAGCTATATTAGCTGCAGTATCAGCAACAGCAACTGCTTTTTCTTCACCACTAAGATCACCACTAAGTAATTTAGCTCCAAGTTGTGCTCCTTGTATATAAGTACCAACCCCTGGAGAGCCACTTGCTGCATCTGCTGCATCTGATACATCACTAACTGTTTCAGTCGCTTCAACTGCTTTAGTTGCTGTATCCGCACCTTCTAAAACTTTAGAACCAACTTCAGGAACAACATCAATTGTTTCCATTTGTATTGGATTCTTTTTAGTTATAGATGCTGCATCTGGAAAAGGTACTCGAGTTGAATCCTCCATATCAATAGGAGCACTAGAAATTACAGAACTACCAGGCCCTTTAGGTGCAACATTAGGTAGAGTAGTAGGGGGTTTATAATTTGAAGGAGCTGATGGGTAATCTATTTCTTCATTCAAGTATAATCCAGTTCCAGAAGTTCTTCCTTTTAATGTTTCAAATAGCTTATCGGCTTTTTCAGCTGTGCCCTTTTGTATTTCTCCAGCTTCCATATACAGTTGAGCTTCTTCTCTATAAGGATTTATTAAAGCATCCATTTTTTCATCAGGAGAAATATTAGAGGCAGAAATATTAGGTTTTTCAATAGTAAACTCAGGTGATTTTAATAAACTATCTACTGCTGCTTTATTAACCCCTTTCCAAGTAGGTTCTTCATATCCAATTTTAGATTTTACGTCTTTCATTATTCCCATATGCTCAGGAGTCCCACGAGTAGAATAACTTTTATCAATATTTTCTAATTGTTTTTGCAAATTACTTTCAGCTTCTAAACCTATTTTTTTATCAATATCTTTATATTTTTGTGTTATTGTATCCTGACTAGTTTTTAATTGTTGGACACGTTCTTTTTCAATTCTATCTTTAACTTCTTGTTCATAGCCTCTTTTAAAATTATAATCACGTTCAACTCTATCTTCTCCAGATCTATATCTATGTTTGACCCATCCCATTAATCCTTTATCAGCTTTTTCTTCTTTAAATCTATACTTTCTTCCAGTTTTTGTACCCTCATGTTTAATATTATAAAGCTTTTGAGCTTCTGCCATTTGATCACGACGGTAACCTTCCGCAAGATTAAAAGCAACTTTACCATAATCCTTTCTTCTTTTCCATTTCTCTGCTTCCTCTTTTTCTTTATCTAATCTCTGCCTTTGCAATTGAGCAGCATAGACTTGAAATTGAGTAGATTCTCTTCTTGGATCGTAGTAGTTTGCCATTAGGAATTAATATTTGGATATAAATTACTTATAATTAACATAAATCTTCAATAATTAAATTTGTATAGGGTTCTGTAAAAGTAAAGCTAAAATTTTAATATCACCTGCAGTTGCAGCAGTAGCAACATCAACAACTATTTCATCAGTTTCACTAAAAAACTTACCTAGCTTTGCACCTATTTCAGTAGCTCCTGATGCTCTACCAAAAACATTTATACTGCCTTCTGCGGTACTGCCACTACTACCATCCCATCCATCAATAAATGCATCCGTATTGTGTGGTAAACCAACATTTATATTCATAGGCCCTGCAGTAACTTCACTAACAACAAGAATACGAACATCTAAAAGATATGTATTTACTGGAACTGATATAGCATTTGTGCTACCAGTTTCGCCATCTATAGCTATAACATCTGACACATACCAAACAGATGCATATTCACCAGTATTTGGTCTAATTACTTTAGGAGTAGTTACTGTATCAGAAAATTCATTTTTTAATATCCTATCCCCATCTCTTATATACTGCACAACTTGATATTCACCAGTATCAGGATTATAAATTCTTCTTAATACAGGCACACCGTTTTTTAATTCATTACTATATTGTCCCCCACCAGGTTCAACTCCTCTATCAAGACCAGTTGATATCCTTCTAAGACTCATTCTTTCGTGCCTACTTCTTGCCATTATATTATATTTTTCATTCTATAAATAATACTTATATCATTTATTTCAAAACTAGAAGTAGTACTTCCTGTAATTACCAATTGAAAACTATATACATTTCTTATATCTGCAACAGGAATTAATTCTGCCGAAACCCAATCATCTGTACTAGCACTATTTGCTAATGGAGTTGTATCTGAATTCGTTCTATCTGAAACATGGTTCAATCCATCAACTGTAGTTCTATAAAATGGTCTAGTTGTATTGTTATCGCCATTAGTAGAATACTGAATATCAACAGCTCTACCATCTCCTTTAAAAGATAAATATACTTTATATATATTTTTTCTTACACCAGGAGAACCAAAATCAATATCTTTAGTTTTTATTATACAATCACCAGGAGTTGAGCCAGAATCAATTTCATCTGACCATTTTTTAATAGTTCCATCTGCTTGAGAATATACTAAGTCACCATTTTTATCATTTATAAAATTACTCTGTTTTGCACTATCATCTACTTTACTATCTCCGTAAGTCCAGCTTTGTGTTTTTAAATCATATAAATATATATCCCCATCAGATCCAGTACCTGCACTTCTTGTAAACATTATTTGCCTCATTTTCGGTATATATCCAATTTGAGGCTTCCCTGTAGTAGTAGCAGTTCCAACAAAAACAGACCAAGTTTTTTGCGGATAAGTAGATCCACTATCGCTAATTCTTAATCTGCCATTTTTTTCAAGTAAATCAATAACATTTTGACCATTGTATAAATAAGCACCATGATCATTCATCCAAGCAATACCGTAATCTGTTTTACAAACTTGTCCAGGATAATCTACTCCCTTATGCATAAAAGTATCTTCTAAAAATTCTATATCTTGTGCAATATTTATAATATGCATTTTTGTTTTTTTAAATTGAAGAATCCTATCTGCATATACTTCCAAGGCGGTTATTTCATCTCCATCTTTAATACTTGCTTCTATTTTTCTTGATATAGGAAAAGTATCAAATTTATTTGGCATAGATTTGTACATAGCATCTGCTTCTGTTATTGTTTCTCCATCTACACCTTTACGCCTAACATTTCCTATATATGCTTGCCTGTTAGCTATTACTATAGAATTGTAACCTTCACCAGCAAGACCTATAGAATTAGGCTCTTCAGGTGAAAATCCATTTATAGAATCATAAGTCCAAGGACTTTTATTATAAACATTATCAAGAGTCCCATAACAATAAGTATCTGTTGTTGCGTTTAATGTTACTGAACTATCTGCAGTATTTAACTCCCAAGCATTATAATCAGAAGTTAAATCACCACGAACTCCGTCTCTTAAACTTATATCAGCCAATAATGTCCATTTTTTTTCAACATTATATTCTCTTATATATACTCTACCACCTATAATATGAGGATCAAACGGAGAAGTAGCAAAAATTTTCACAAACCAATATCCTCCAGCAACTATACTAACTGAACCTCCATCTCCAAGATTTGTCCATATAAGTGATTCTTGATTGCCTTGATACACAAAAGTTGTACCTATTTCAAATTCTCCTTTTGTCCATGTACCACCAGTCGATCCAGCAGTAATATCAACATTCCATCCAGCTCCAGGTGGAGGATATAATCTTATAGCCTCACCAGACCAGTCGGCTGAATTTGTTGGTGTAGTAAGATAAGCTTCACCAGGTATATCATTAACAGAAGCAGCTTTATTGCCACCATTTGTTGATATAATAACATAATCATTACTATCGTTAACATGCGTTCCCATTCCAGCTAATACAGAGGTATTAGAATGATAAACCCTTGTAGTTGTACTACTACCATCTCCAGGATCTGTCCAGTCTAAATCTCCAAAAAGGCCTCTTTCTGGAGGGGCTAAGTTGCAATTTTTATTAGCATACCATGTATCATAAGAATCAGCAGATCCAGCAGGTGATATTCCATTAAAATGAGTTGCTTTAATATATAATAATTGTTTATTTGTATTTCCTACAAAACTACCATCTACAACCCTAAGGGTACCATCTACAAATGAAAAAATAGGAACCAACCCATCAGTGCTACCTAAATCCAATACAGCACTACTAGACCAAGCATCTGTACCAAAAGCATAAATCCAAATTTCTGCACTTGCATCTGTATCTGCTAATGCAAGATATTGCTGTCCAGTTTCAGCTGCAGTTCCAGATATAGCTTCAGCTTCCAATCTATCATGAGCAAAATAAAATATACTATATCCAGCTTCTACTGTAACCGATGGATTGCTACCAGCAGCATGAGCTTGAAATTCACCCATAGCTCTTAACTTGCCTAGATTATGAACAGCATAATTTACACATTCAGCTAATTCATTTTCATTAATATCCCTAGGATCAGAATGATTATTTATTCCACCATGAAACTTATCTATTTTCCAAACTTGCTTTGGCATTATTTAGACCAATTATAAAGACCTTTAATATTAGTTATGCTTACATTTTTTTTATTTAAAATATAAGGTATATAAATTTTTATTATTTTTTTCTTGTTTTTTTCCATTTTTCTCTTTTATAAGTTAAGTATTCTGAAGCTATTACGGGATTAAAAATTGTAGTTATTAGCCTATTATCATCATCTTCATATTGAGGATCAATAATAGTAACTGGACAATTAAATATATTTTTATCATCTAATCCTAATTTATCTGCA
>CEQA01007184.1_pt1 | contig 17196 bp, 8 predicted proteins | sample 530501 | NCBI WGS metagenome assembly CEQA01 (sample SAMEA2620227, study PRJEB7988) | marine metagenome | isolation source: saline water (ENVO:00002010), including
GGTAACACCATCTACATAGTTAAGCTCAGTAGTTGTAAGAGTAGCCCCGTCTAATATCTGTACTTCTGTACCCGTTAAATCTGCTAGAGCCTGAGCAGTACCTGTGCTCATTGTGGCTAACTCTGTTAACTCAGCATCAACAGAAATAGTAATCTTTCCAGCACTAGGCGTGTCATCTGCTATGGATACTGGAGCTGTAGCTATAATGTCATCTTTAACTTTTGCTGTAGTTTTTGCATCTACTCTCCCATCAATAGCACTGGTAGTAGCAGCTTTAGCGTCACTACTAACCCAAGTATCTGAACCACCAATAAAAGCTCCAAGACCTGTTAAATCGCCAGTACCAGTAAATAGAGCTGCATAGTCATCAGAGAACTCTTGTAGACCAAATCTAATCTGGTTATCTGCATTATTAAGGTCAGTAGATGTAAGAGTAGAACCTGCGGTATAAACAACAGTTGCGTCTTGTATAGCTGTAGTTCTTGATAAAATAACAGTTCCAGTTACACCTGCATTAAGTACAATATTTCCACCGCTAGGTTGCTCAACAGTCTTTGTACCTGAAAATGAATAAGTATTAGTAGCTTGAACACTTCCATTTACTTTTACTTCAATATCTGATTCTCTTATATAACCAATAGGACTACCACCAGAGGTAGTAAGAGCAAATGTAGTTGTTGACGAACCTGGAGAATAGGTTCTAGATGAATAAGCCATTAATCTTCTTTAGATTGATAAATTAGATCTCTTAATTCTGGTGGAGCTACCCAGATTTGGTCTCTATAACCAGTTGGTGATTTTTCATCTGGAATTTTATTGTTTCCTTCTAACCACTGGTTCTTTATTATATTAACCTTATTTCGTATCGTGGTCTTCAACCAATCTGCTCTTATACTGTTTTGACGATCCCAATTTCCAGTAGTATAAGGACTGCTAAGGTCTGATCCTGGTAATTGTGTATAATCTGGATGGGTTACTAATTCTAGAATGTAATCATATATTCCTACGTGTATTACTGAAGGATCATAATCACTTGGTATTAATGCATCATTATTTAAGAAATGGTTAAACTCATTAGCCATAGATTTACTTAACCCTACTCCTTCTTTTCTAAAGGTTTCTGGACCAAAAGGTAATATTAAGTTTTCCAGTACTGCCTTACTTACAGGATCATCAGTTTTAGATTTAAAACCTGCAAATTTTCCTAAAAATGCGTGTATAGGATAAGCCAGTTTAGGATAATCACTCCATCTAATTACTTCTCCTGGTTTTCCAAAAGGTTGCGCTGCTCTACTTGCTAACCAAAGAGTTTCATCATCAGCAATGAAACTCATTAAACCATTCATTACTGTACCTATACCTGTCTCTTCCCAGAAATAACCAAGTGTACCAACGAATGTATCAATAACTCTACCAGTATTCCACTGAGCAAAACCGTCTTTTCCTTTCTTATACCATTTATTTGTACCTAAACCAGATAAAGGATCTGCGGCTTTTTCTTGAGTAACAAAAGTCCTTGTCAACATTTTTTCATATCCTCTATAAGGACGACCATATACAGCAGCCATTTTTGCAAATAATCTTTGCATTGGTCCTAAATCTCCTTGATCAGCTCTACTTAAAGCTTCATTTAGCTGATCTGTCCCAGTTAAGAATGGTAATTCCAGCATTTGTCTTGCAAGACCTCCAAGACCCATAGATACTACACTTCTCAGTTCGTCGTCGTTCGAGAATTGTCCTATATCTCTAACTGTTGCTTGTAAAGCTATAGCAGCACCAAATGGACCTAAGTATAGAAGAGGTATCTCTGAACCTAATAGAGGTAGTTCAAAAGGAAGCTTCATCATATAAGGATACTTAAGTCCTTTCCCTTCTCTATAGGTATGAGTCATTGGACCAGTGACTTCCATATCGCTATTCCAAACTATATAACTAGCTGTAGCGAACCAAGCTATAGATAAACCAAGAGCTTGTTGTGCTCTTTCTCTAATTTTTATATCTTCATGAAGGTACTTACTTTCAAATTCTCTTGCATTACGTAAGAACCCTGGATTATGTTCATTGACCCATTTTGCAATCCATTGAGGCATCATTCTTTCTACTTTCTCACCTAAATGTTCTCTAGCTACATAACTTACAGCTCTTGTTGCATCGAATGCACCTTGAGCTGCTTCTATACCAGCAATAACTTTAGTACTATTTCTAATATAATTAAATGCCGAAGATATAACGGGTATAAGGAAGGTAGCTGCAGATGATAACGCAGGATTCTCACTGTTTTGTAGTATTTTTATAGCTTCTGCTCCATCTTTAGCTGGACCAGTTAACTCTTCAGTTAAATTAACTATATTTTTAAATTGGTTAAACTGCTCATCTGCAATCCCATAACCAATAATTTCTTGCTCTACTCCTACTCTTTCTGGTTTATAAATATTTGAAACTGCTTTATCCATACGTTTCATTATTTCTGCTTTAGCTTCTGCTGGAGGTATTAAACCAGCAGCTACATCATCATAAACTTCCATTTCTGTAACAGCTCTGAAATAAGCATTACCTGAAACTCCTGTGAATACTGAATCACCAGCATTAAGAAGCTTCATAATGCCTGTCATGGCTTCGTTAGATGCCCCAGCGTAATATTGTTTAGTACCTAAACCAGCAGCCCTTAAAATTTCAGTAGTGACACCAAGGCCAGGTAGTCTGAGATTTTTACCACCTGTTCCAGGTATTGGTACTCCTGTATCCCATCCTCTAATCCATCCTTTTGATAAAGTTTCTTTAGGATTTAATGGATTAAGTTTACCTATAGGTATCTGATCCCACATCTCTGCAGTAGCAAAGTTATCGTGCATACTTTTAAATAACACACGACCTTTATTTAAAAAGTCAAAAACTTTATCATCTTTAGCTAATCTTCTAACTACCCATTTACCAAAGAAAGGTATAGGTACATTAAATTCATTAGCTTTTAAATCTTTTAATTTATCAGACTCATTCAGTAGAGAAACAGGATTAACTTGATAATCTGGATGAGAATCAGGGAATATTAATTTGTTATAAATAGTATCCCAAGAGTTCATTAAAGAGTAATAATAACTTCTAAGCCATAAAGCCTGTAAACGTCCTCTTTTTAATAGTTCAGGTTTTAAAGCTTCTTTACCTAAAAACCTTAAAAAAGGTAAACTACCATAATTAGCAAATATAGATGCAAGGTGTCTAGTAGATGAATCAATTGCAGCATAACCCCAGATACCTACTGGACCTGCAGGATTACTTAAAAGACCACTACGGATAATTCTATTAACTGCACCAGTTGATGTTTTTTGTATCTCATTGATTTTTCTTAAATTACCACCTGTCATATAAAGAGCATCACTTATAGCTAAAGCTTTTGCTAATTCGTCATCATTTAAAGGTTGATTATTTTTCAACTTTGTAAGAGCTGTACCCATTGTTTCTTCAAAAGATTCCATAGCTTTCTTACCAGCTTCGGATACTTTATCTAGCATTTCCTCTGTATCATCAACACCCATTAAAGTTTGGTTCCAAGCTTCCTCATAAAACTCTTCTCTATTCTTAAAAAACTTAGGTCTAAGTTTTCTTTGGAACTGCTGTAAACCTTTACCATACTGTTCTGCTAAAGGATCTACAGCTCTAACAGCAACCATTAACATTTTTATATTCCTTAGTGCGTTTAACTGCGCTTCTTCTAGTGTCAAACCTTTAGTATCAATACCTTTTTGAACATTCTTTAAATCAACTAAAGATGCCATTGCATTTCTAGTATTAAAATCAGTTAAAGATAAAGTAGTTGTAATTGAATGTATTTTCTTGAGATTTGCCTTATTAATTCTCCCTTGTTCTAATAACCAAGCTAACTGTTTAACACCTTCAGGATCATTCGTAAATTGAGATAATTGTATTATAGAAGCTTGGCTTAAAGCTTGTTGTGATTTAGGTGCTCTTTTAACTATCCTGTCATTAACAATCTTTAATAAAGCTTGATCAGTTAGATCTGGTGTATAGGTAGTAGCATTAGCTCTTCTAAGAATATTTAATCTATCTTCCAATAAATTAGTATTATGTGCCGCATCATACTCTTTTAAGAGTACTAATTCATCAATTAACTCATCAACATCATCAGCTATTCCCTCTAATTCTGCTAATGTTTTAGGTGTCATACCTTCATTAGCGATCTCTTCTGCTCTTTTCTGGAACTGTTGAGGAAAGAAAGGTTTATTAGGTTCAGTATTTTTAGTACTTACATCTACTAATTGATTAATAGCATCAACATCAGGAACAAATTCTCCATCAACACTTTTAATTGGTATTGGTGTTTGTAATGGAGATTCGACTTTAGGTTCTAAAAGTTGTTCAGATTCTTTTGCAGCTTTATTTAAATCATCAAAGACTGTTTTTATAGGAGCTGGAGTAACACCATCAGCTATAGCTTTGTTTTGTAAATCTTCAATACGTTTCACCCAATCTTCTAAAAATTCAAAAGATACAGCTTCATTATCAATAGCTTCTTGAGCTTCATCTAATAGTTTTTCTATATCACGATGATAAGTAGCTGCCTTACCACTTATATAGGTATCTGGATCAATGGCATCTGTATCATCCAAAAACCAAGGGTCATCAATATCTTCAGTTTTAGGGGTTTCAGTTTTAGCAGGTGGTAATTCTCCTTTTGGTTTTTTACCAGCAGAGAGTTGCTTTAAGGTATTTTCTAAAGTATTAGGATCTGCTATTTTACCTCTTTTTATATCTCTAACTGCTCTTCCTTCTAACAGTATTTGATTTCTAATTTCTTTACCTTTTCTACCTACGAAAATCAGAATTCTATTTACATCTCTAAGAGCCTTTTGAACTGCTTCTTCACTAGCTACCCTGGCTAAATTCAATATATTAACAAGATCGCCAGCAGTATCGATTATATTCCTATCTTTAAATTGTTTTTTACTAAAGCCTTTCTCAACCTTTCTTAAAGCCTCATCTAAGCGTTGAATAGCTATTTCAGCTTGCATCTCATCAGGAGCTAACCTTAATAACCTCTTCAATGGCATTGAAGGTGGTTTCTTCTCAATCGCAGTTATTATCTCCTCTGTAGCTTCATCTAATTTTTGAGCTTCATCTACCTTTACAAGCTCTGTACGTTGCTCTAATAACTCACTATTACCTTTTACTGTTGCCCTCATTTCATCCAGATTCTTCTGGAAGTTATTAGCAGAAAGAACAATATTAGTTTGTTCGTTAACTATTTCATTAGATTTTGCTATATTATCTGCTTCTATTCTCTTTATCTTTTCTAGCTCTGTTTGTAATTCTTCTAGTCTTTTAACTCTTTTAATAGCTTTGTCTAATAAGCGAAATTTAGTCCTATTTTTAGTTCTTTTCTTACCTGTACCTGTGCTTTTCTTTATCCAATCAGGATCTTTATCTAAGAGTAAAGAATAAGCTTCCATTCTCTTATTAAGTAGTGCTATCTTTTTAGCTAAATCCTCATCTGTTTTAACATTTAACTCTTTTTTAACTGATGCTATTTCAGTTTCAAGTTTAGTAATAGTACCAGATACACTTTCTGAAGTTAAATTAATATCTTTAGTTAACTCTTCAGCCTTATTTACACTCTTTTCAGATGTAACGAGAAAATCTTCACTTATATCTCTAGCAGTTGTAGCTATTTCAGGTATTTCGGTGCTTACGTTATCTTCAAACTTACCTGTTACATCTCCAATTTTTTCGCTAACCTCTGTAGAAGCATTCTGTCTAGTAATTTTATTAAAAGTATCATCTAAATCTGGTTTAACTTCTTCAAAAGCTACATCTATAATCTGTTCACTAACTGGTTTCTTTGCGTTATTCGCAACTATTCTGGCTCTTCTTGCTCCCCTTATAATACCTGCTAAAAATCTCCCACTTAAATTAAGACCACCAGCGATTCCTCCACCAATAGAAGCCTGTTGAATTTGCCGTAAATAGTAGTTATACTCGTAATCAGTCTCCGCAAGGAATGCTCTTCTTATATTATTCTGTGTTTCAAAATCTGCACCTTGTAAAGCTTCTCTATAGTTTTGAATTAAATCTTCATCAATAATTGCTGGATCAGGAGGAAATAATAAAGCTTCTTCTTTACCTTCTCTAGCCACAGCTAAAAGAAAACCACCTATTATGTTTTTTACTTGTCCTATTTTCGACTTAGGGATACCTCTAGATATATAAGGTTGGGTTGCTCCAGTACCTTTACCAAATAAGCCTCCTAATTTAATAGTTAATATTGCACCTGCAACTTTAGCTGATAAATCTACAACGTCTGATTTAGGTGTGATATTCTCTTGAACCCATGAACTATCATTACTTATATATTTACCTAAAGGCCAATTTTTCTTATAACCTAATCTTTCACCATATAAACGTCCTGTCTTCTGTAACTCTTGAGAATTAAGTTCATATTGTTCAAAATACTCTCTAGATTTTGCTGCACTTTTTTCAGATAAATACTTCTCTGGCGGAAGTCCTAATTTATGAAACAGATACTGAGGATCAATAAATCCTGTCCGTATAGCTTGTTCTGGAAAAGATATTACAGCATTTATTGCTGATTGAGGAATTCTAGGTAAAAACCTTAAATACTCCTCATCTAACCTTGCATCATCCTCTTTATTCTTTTCAATTAGTTCTTCTCTTTTATTTATAGCTGCAGCTCTAGTATCAGTAGGAAGAACCTTTTGAATAGTTTTTGCAACTCCTTGTCTTATTTGAGTACCTACATCACCCCATTTATCTGGTACTGGTTGTGACCAGAAATCTTCTCCTTTTAAATAGGTTTGCGCCCAGTCCTGATTTAAAAACTTGTCATTACTTTCTATTACTTTATCTGCTTCAGATATAACTTTATCGGTATTATCTTCAGGAGCCTTTAATGGGTAGTTATAAGCATCACTAGGAAGTTCCTCAGTATTTGAATCACTTACATCCTTTTCCGACCACTCTTGTTGTAATTTAAGATTATACTCAGACTGGTCCTGAATAAAGTCTAAAGAGCCATCTTGTCTTAATAAATAAGGCATTTAATTAATCAGTACGTGTGTAAAGTGAATAAACATTCCTTCGTATAAAAGAATTCTGAGCAGTTTGTGGGTATTGGTCAGTTCGGTCAGGAAAACCTTCACCAGCTTTAAATATAGAGATTTGTAAAGTTCCTGGTTGTAAACCTCCTGTAACAGTACCTATACCTCCTGTCATTATAAGTGGAGCACCTCTATAGACCTTACCTGAGAGTTGAGGGATGCTAGAACCTCCTGATATTAATATCCTATCTCCTTTTCTATAACCAAACCCATGTCTGTCAGCCTTAATCACTACATACTTACCAAGTTGCTTATCATCTCCACTGTCTATTATGGTTCCTGGAATGGGAGATTTAAAAGGATTATTGCCTAGCTGTCCATCAGGTCTACCAATTCTTACAACAACTTTATTTACAGCGTCTGGTGAATAGTTATTAGGATTCCAATCTGTAACAGACAAAGTTAAAGAAGTAGGAGTTAAATTTTTAGGAGAAGCATCATAATTAGGTAAAGCTGATTGCAATAACTGAGCATTAGCATTAAGCCTCTTATGCATTTCTTCAGGTAATTTCTGTTTAAATAATCCTGGACCTTTAATATATTTTTCTACTTGCTGAAGTCCTATTTCATTTATAGGTAAACCAGTAGCATGACTGAAATTTTCTAACGTTTCTCTAGTAGAACCACTTAAAACTGAAAAATCACCAGTAGCTAAAGCATTTGCTAATTCTTGTATTCCTTCTTCACGGAAAATGAACTGATCATTAAGTATTTTTCTAGATTGACGTTTTTTACCGTAAAGAATAGGTCTAGCAACACGTGACCAAGCTGATAAATTATCTAAAGGTTGATAATCTATAGACCATGTTCCATCACCTTTTCCTTTAGTTACTGAGATTAGTGGAATATTATTTTGAGGTGTACCTAATGTACCTCCTGGTTTGCCTTCATTAATAAAATAGTAAAATTCAGGATCATTATATTGAGGTCTATCTAGACCTTTCATAAGTTCTGTAAATATCTTTTCTTGTATGTCTGAATCGCTTAGATTTTCAGGAGAATATAAGTCTAAAAGTTGTTCTAATCTACCTGCTACCTCTACAATAGCGTTGTCACTAGCTTGTTCACTAGCTAGTTTAGCTAACTCAATTTTTCTTTTACCTGAATCACTTTGGTTTTCAGCCCCTACTAAACTTTTATGAGTAGTAATATTTCTTATAATTGTTGATTGTATCCTGTCGTTAATATTCTTTCTAGCATTAGTTCTAGACTCATTTCTATACTTAACTACACCCTCTATATTAGATTGAATCTGAGCAAGACCCCAAGGTCCACCAGCTTCTAACTCCTGAATTAAAGCATCAGGTAAATTTAAACCTCTGTTTGTGTAGAAAGCAACTTCACCCTGATAATACTCTTTTTCATTAATATCAAATTCTCTTACGGGTAATTTATAATAACTTCTTATATCTTCCTCTAAAACAGATGGAATCATACCAATCTCTCTGATTAAATCTGACTGATTCTCATAAATATCTTTTAACTGTGCATCAGCTAAAGTTCTGAGTTGTTTGGAATTTAATGGTTGACCATCATTTGCAGCTACAGCTTCAGCTATCCTCTTTGTTGCATCAAGCTTAGTATCTATTTTAAATTGTTTAGTTTTGTCTTGTATATCGTAAACTGCTATGTTATTCTTTTTATCTTGTCTACTCCAAGCTGCTGCGGATTGTTTATCAATAATTAAAGATAAAGGATTATTATCTTTATCTCTTAATTCTAAAAGTGGTATTCCGTTAACTCTAATACCACTTAAAGCTCTTTTTAATTGATCGCCTGTTAATAGTTCTCCTAAATCATTTTCAAGATAACCTTCTTCACCTTCCTTATCAGAATCAATATATAAATTCTTAAAAGCATCAAGTATATAGCTATTAGCTACTTTCTCATCTCCAAAATGTTTATATAAAAGAGCTTGGGCATCTGCAACGCCTTTTGCAATAATTTCAGCTTGTTCTGCTTGATAAGCTCCATTACCTAGTTTATTAATTCGTATTCCATTTCTTATTGCACCGTGAATTAAAGAAGTACCACTCTTAATAAAAGTAGCATCTGTATTTTCAAAACGTCTCTCAATTACTTGCTTTTTAATTTCACTTTGTTGTTTAGCTAATGCAGGTTCTAAAAGTCCTTCATGCCAAGCCTTCGGTATATAATTATATTTCGCTAATATTTCACTGCTTTTCTTTGAAAGATCTACAGCAATTTCGGAGTCATTATCATTCTTTGCTAATCGTCCTACATTTTTAGATCCATATTCATTAAATCTTAAAGTAGCTTCTAAAAGAGCATTATTAGCTTCAACATCGTAATAGAAGAAATTAGCCCAAGGATCAGCTAATCTATTAGCTTTTGCATCTTGAAAATCTTTCTGTTTTTGTAATTGAGCAGTTTCAGCTCCTATTTTATCTAAATCTTTATAAGCTTGTTCCTTCTGTTCTAGAAGATCTTTAGCTGTTCTAGCAGCTCCCTCTATATGTTTCTTAAGAGCACGATTTTCTATACCAGGCCAAGCTCCCTGCTCACTCATGAAATTTTGAATCGAATCAATTACTTGACCTTCAGTTCCTGGAATGAACCTATGCATATCAAGTAGTTGACCACCAGTTGGTGTAGGCTCTCTAGCTGGTGTTGCAGGTTGTTCTGGAGTTGCTTTTGCTTGAGGTTTTTTCGTGAAATCTCTACGACTTCTTTTAACATCAATTAATAAGTTACTTAATGTCATTTAATTTGAATCCTCGTTTTCAGTACCAGTTGCTGAGTTACCATGTTTAGGTTGCATAGCGTGATAACGATCAATAGCTTGAAAACCTTGATTTATTATATCTGTAGTTAAAGATAGGCTGGAAGGTCCAGGTGTATCAGCAGGTTTAAAGCCTCTAACAGGTGTAGGTGCTACTGGTTTTATAGGATCAGCAATAGGTTGAGGAGTATAGTCTCTAAGTTCTCTAGTAGCATTATCAGCCGCTATAGCTTCAGCTTCTACATTAAGGATCTTATCTGCAACTCTAAATTTCTTAGTAATTGTCTTGTTACCTAAATTAGTAAGAAATTGTTCATAATACTGCTTTCTAGAGGCATCAACTGAACGTCCTACTTGTCCTGATGCAACCCTTTTAGCTGCTTTCGCCTCTGCTTCTAAATGATTTATTTCTATCTCCATTGCATCCTTAGCTTCTTCTTCATAGAACGTAGCTTCTATATCAGCTATTTGTCTACCTAAATTCTCAGTAGCTGCCATAGCTACTTCTCCTTTATATTCAGACTGTTGTTTTTTCATTTCTTGTTCATATTGTCTTCTCTTTTCTACATAATCAGTTTCTCTATAGAAAGCTTTTAACTCATAATTATATTTTTTATAATTAGATTCACTTGTCGCTCTCCACTGTTCCCAATACTGACGTTTGGCTTCTGCACTTTGTCTTTCAGCTTCATAGCCTTGTATTTTGTGCCCGAAATATGAACTAATTGCTCCTGTAGCAAATTTAGAAACTGATAATAGGGAAGGAGTACTGAATAAATTAAATTTTGGCTCTACAGCCTTATCTGGTACAGAAGTAGCAGTAGCAACATAACTACCTTCAGGTGGTTTTGAACTGAAATCTGAAGTATTTATGTTTGGGAGGGGGCCGCCTAAAATGCTCATTAACTGTACTTCCTAGCTACATCAAAATACAGACCAGTCCATTCTAGAGCAACGAACTTTGCTTGGTCTATACTATCGTTTACTACTTCTACTGTAACTTGATCGTTCTTACTTTGGACATAAGCACGAAATTTTGCTTCTTCAAAGTCTGACACTTGACCTACGATAATATTTGCATTTAAAGGATCACGACGATCAAATTCATAAGTAGACGTAGTTCTAAATTTAGGTGTTACATCTATTTTAAAGTATCTTGCATCATTGTAGTAAACATCCACATATCGTAACTGAAGGCGACCAGTACGATTACCGATAAAAGTGTTATCTGTAGCCGTTTTACTGTAAGGCATGATATGAGGCGGTGTAAATTTAAATGTAACAACCTCCCCAAATATCCAAGAACATCCACTAAAATCGCCCAAACTATCCAACACAAAGCTGTTAACACCAGCAGGGACAGTCGCAGCCACGATCCAACGTTTTTCAGCTTCGTTAGCATCAGTTTTATCCTTTTTAATAACGATAAATTGGCTTTGATTAACCGTGTAATAAGGAAGTGTTACGGTTGTTTTATTTGTAGCACCACTATACGCAAATGTAACTACATTACCTGCACTAATTCTTACATCTGTTTCAACGGTACTAGCTAATTGTCTATCTAATAAGAATAGGTCTTTACTTTCTTGCGGTGGTCTAGATGCGTTGAGACCTTCTAAATAGTATTTAACAGTACCATCCTCTGTATATTTAGCAACACTATAAAGTGTACCTTCTACGAAATCGCACCAATATAAACTCTTATTAGGGAAGGTCCATTTAGACCAAGCATTTTGTCTATTAGTTAATGAACCTCCAGATGCTTCCCAGAAGAATTGATAAACGTATAAAGCATCAGGGTCATCTTTACTTAAAGCTACTAAGTACTGATCAGTTCTACTAACTGCTAAAGAGTCTATATTTTTAGGTATATATTTAGGTACTGTCTCTGTAATTACAGCGGTCTGTCCAAGATTAATACCAACAGTACGGTCAGTAGTAATAAAAGTATGTAGCCCTGTGAAGTCACCTTCTTTAACAGGAAATATAACTTGAGGTCCAACTTGTTGAGGTTTAACATTAGCCTCCATACTAATCGAACTAATCCTACCTATAGAAGCAGTTTCAGGTGAAAATGTAACGTTATCTCCTGAATATAATCTGAACTGATTTTCGTTAGAGAAAAGGACTAATTCGTCCTGCTGCTGTAAAGCATAGTTAAGTACAGCAACATCATTACTAACTGCTGTTAGATCGATTGGATCAGAATCTATTACTTGTAAAGCTGATTGTTGCCAGAAATTAAAGTAAGCACCAGCTTCACTTAGTATTACATTTTCCCCACTTATAAAACCAAGTCTATTCTTGAAAAATACAACATCACTGATCTTTTTAGTAGCAAAAGATGGGCCTGTATCAGATTCACCATCTGGTCCATTATCACCTGATAAACGTTCAGTCCATTTAGGAAAATCGTGAGTAAAAGCACCATCAGTATATGTAGCTCCAGTAAGTGATGAGACTGTAAATCGTACAAGACCACTAGCATTTCTGTAATAAAGAAACACATGAGGCATAGTAGCTTTATCTAACTTACCTTTAACACCCCACCCTCCTACTTCTTCCCATGAACCTCTACCAAAAGTACCATCTACAGTTACATTTTCAGCGTTAAATTTAAGATAATAAGAACCTTGATCAGCAGTACCATCAGGCGATACTACAATGGTATATCCTTCCCATGACGTACTAGGTAATTCAATAATACTTGTAACCTGATCTGCAAAACCACTCATAAGAGTGTTACCTCTAGCATCAGCAGCTACAAAACTTTTAACTGATCTAGCTGCATCCGTTAGTCCTATTAATACTTGAGAGTCGTTAACAGTAAAAGTTAATTCATTACCTGTATCTGCTGTATCTAAGGCATTCTTAAGATCCGTAGCAATAGTTTGAGTGCTAACTGCAGTACCAGATGATAACGTAGCTGTTGTTATATTTGCTGAAATAGATGTACCATCATCCAGTTCTATTGTTACTTCGTACTTAGTATTGTAGTCAACTAATTTAACCCATAATTGTGCCTTAATTGGTACATAACTACTACCTATATAACCTACGTTATATCTAGTTAAAGTTTCAGCAGAATCATATGATACTTCTTTTTGTGTATTAGTTACAAAAACATAATCTTGAAAAGATGTTGCTCTAAATCTATCTCTAGCTCTACCTGAACCTCTGAAATATTCTAGATTTGCAGTAGTAATATTTGAAAAAATCTGCTCAACTGGAACAATAGTTGGAAGAGAACCAGATAGAGGTTCTATATCTGAAACTCCTGCAACAAATGTTTTACTAGATTCAACAGTAACTGTTACACCACTAGCACTAGCAGTTGTATCTTTATCTAAAGTAAAAGTCGTAGCACCTATCTCAACAATTTTTGATCCAGTAGGAATACCACTTCCGCTTACTACAGCTCCTACAAATAAATCAGTAATTCCTCCAGAAGTTATAGTAACTACAGCACTGCTATTAGTAGTTACTGTTTTACTTACCGTAGAACTATCATCGGCTATAACTAAAACGAATCTTTCATCTGTACTTCTGTTATAAATGAAGTACCAAGCTTCGTCCCATTTAATAGTTCCACTTAAATTATTTCCAGGTGTACCATGTCCATCATATTTAGTAAGAGTATCTATACGTTTCAAAGGTACAGAACCTAACCTCTTTTTTAATCCTTCTACAAGATCACAATTAGCATTCTCAAGTGATTTAGCAAAACCTGGTAATACAAAACTGTTAGCTTGTTGATTAACCCCTTTATTTAGAGGACCAATGACTTGGCTAAAAAGTTCTCTTGACATTAGCGATTCAATATATCAGGACCAAAAGTTGTAGCCACACGACCACCATACATATCATCAGGACCACTAATGAAGTTATAGTTTTGTGCCATATCTTCAGTACGTTTTAATAACTGAAGTGCTCTTTCCTCATCATCTGCAGTATAACTTTCTATACTACTTGAAGTTACAGCACGATTAGAAAAAACTCTAGCAGCTTTAATAACAATATAGCGTCTTCCAGTTTCAGGTATGTTATCCCAATCTAATTCTTCTACTACTTCAGCTATTAGATTACTTGTACTACCAGTCATAGCTACAGATAAGCTATCCCTTAAATCATAAGTACTTTTAATTCGATCATATAATCTTGTTCCTCTTAAAACCAAACGTTGTGATGGATAAGAAAGAGGATTAAATCTTACTGCAAGAGTATTACTTCCTAGTGTAGATTCACCATTAGCATCTAAAGGAATTGAATCATATATTCTTGAGTTCCAAGACCATCCATGCCCTTGTACTTCAGTACTGATTTCGTCAATAACACTTTCAGCTAAACTAACATCTCCAGTTAATGGTGCTGTCAGTTGGTTCACAGGTGCTTCACCTATGACGGATAAAAGTGTATTTACTGCTTTTAGTTTTGTAGTAGCCATATATTAAACAAAAAGGGGAAACTTTACGCCTCCCCTTATTGTATTAGGTTTTAACTGAAACTTACAGTTTAGTATGGATTACCATCATGAAGTAAGCTTACGCAGCAATCAGGACGGAGTATTCCGTGTCCAACTGCATAGGAAGCAACCATCATGGTTGACTGAGTCATAGCTTTGTACTCAGATCCTGTCATCTGCATTGAAAGGTCTTTAAGAGCAACAGTACCAACGGTTTCTTTTGTGAAAGCTAGACCGAATAAGTTAGCAATACTTGAAGTGTTACCTTGCTCATCCTGCCAGTAGTCGTTGTATCCTGCAGCAGCTTGACCGTCAGAACCATCCCTACCATTGATATAGTTAGGACGCTCACCTCTAGTAGTTGCAGCTTGGTTGTTTATACCAGCATATGTTTGACCAGAAGTGTAGCTATTGATTCCAAGGTGGTTAGATAGACGAACCTCAAAACCTGCAACACGGGCAACACTGTTACCTTTAAATGTACCATTTTGTCCACTTCCACCGTTCCAATCAGTATTGATGGCACGATCAGAATTTAGAACATCATAATAAGCACCTGGGGATAGAACAACCACACGGCCATCAGATGGTGCATCTTTCTCATCTAATGCTTGACAAGCTTTGTAAAGATTCTCAACAATTAGATCACCTCTAGCGTTTCTGTCAGCAGCACCATTCAGGTTAATACCTGTGTATGAAGTACCTCCAGGAAGCTTGTTAAGAACGAATAGACGCTCACCAACAGTAAAGGCTGCATCAGAACCAGTACCTATAGCACCAATTGGGTTAACAACGAATGTTGCAGCACCGTTAGATGGAGCTGTTGTTATAACAGCATAAGCACCTGAATCTTCACCATAAACAGTTGTACCAACAGCCCAGTAGCTTAGTTCAGCAGTCTGGAAGTTAGCTGACATGGTGATTGTGTTTGTACTTACAGAAGCATAAGTACCACTATTCAATTGGAATCTCTTAGAATCCCAGTCATCTACACGACCATCAGACTCAGAAGCAGTTAGAAGTGTACGTGCTAGACGTTGATCATAGCTTCTGGCTAAAGCCCTGCCTAATTCCTTACTATAGATGCTTCTAACGTCCCAATGGAGTTTGGCCTCATCTAGGTCACTAAGGCTAACGTCGGCAATTAATAAATCATCAATAGTGATAATTTTCTCACCGATCATGCCTTTGTTACCCTGGCCTGTTATCCAATCGCCTGGGCGGTGATATCGACTTGAGAAGCGACCCGTAATTGGGAAGGAAGCGGATTTTCCTGAAGAGATGCTTCTCCTCATGGTTAAATCTTTGAAAATTGTTTCTCTATTAAAGACAGTTAGAACTTCTCCAGAGAACAATTTGAGAAAGTTTGAATTTTCTCTTTCGTAATTTCCAGCAGCAGCGTTGGCGTTATATTGTACGCCATTAACACTACCTAACCTGGAAATCGATGAAAAATCTGGCATCGATTTTTATTAAAATTAAGAGTGAAAATTGCTCACGCTCTCACTGTCGTTATCTCCTCAGAGGCAACAATTATTACATAAGCTATTCTAATAATAACCTAAAAACGTGGGGTTAGTATATCACTACGATTCATCTTCTCTTCAACATCTCTAGTATAAGCAGCATCGTGTAAGTATCTAGGATCATTCATAGCAGTTTCAACTTCAGCAGTAGAACGAAATACATCAGTATTATTGTTAGACACTTTACCGCCTAGAAGATTAGGTTCTGTACCAGTGGCATTTTGATATGCATACTTTAGAGACTGTATAGCATTCCTAGCTCTTATGTAATCACCACTATTAACTTCTCTATTGTAGCTGTCAATTTCATCTTGATCTAACTCACTCTTAGCCCAATCTGTAGCTCTAGCAAAGTCCTCTAAACCACCAACACTTTCTACGATAGAGTTCTCCTGGTCCTCACGTAATCCTGACTTAACTTCTTCGGTAGTGTCCTCCTTAGATTCAACCTCCTCTGTTTCCTGTACTGGTGTTTCTTTATCTGACTGTCCAAGTCTTCTTTCAAGGTTTTGATAAGCCTCAAGCAAATCGTCAGCGGTTTTAAATTTACCGCCAATAAGTTGTTCCTGCTGACCTTCCTCCTGTGGTTCTTTACCTTCCAGGATTTGTTGGTCCTCAGTAGAGTACGCCTCTGTCTCTTGACTTTGAACATCAATTTCCATAATTAACCAATACGAACGGTTAGATCAGGATACACCCAAGCAGGTTTTTTTGCTTCAATTGCTTTTATATATTGCTGATAAACTTCAGGTTTTTTAACTTTCAAAGATTCAATAAGTAAATCATATTCAGACTTTGGAGGTGCAACAACCTTTTCAACCTCTTTAGGTTGCGGCTTCTTGCTCTGTTCTGACTGTGTCATTTTCGGCTCGTAATAATTGGGCTTGTTTCGCAGGATCATTATTTGGATCTTGCGCTGCAGCTTGTTGTTGCATCATCATAGCCTGTTGTTGCTCTTCTTGTAATAACTGCTCATCAGATTTGATCAATTTAAAGGTATCTAATCCATCAGACGCAGCTAATCTAACAATCAATTCTCTATTGTTGACAAACTTAGACATAGTCTCTGGTCCTAAAGTTTGAGCCAAAGTAGTGACAAATTCAATCAACTTAGCTTTATCATTACCTCTTCCAAGAGCATCCAGACCTGTTGTAATACGAGGAGTTACGACTCCTTTAGGTAGTTTAGGAAGACTACCTCTACGCTCCATAAGAGCCATCTTTCTATGTACTAGAGGTAGCTGTAATTCTACAGAGAGTATGGAATAAACCCCACCCAACCCAGATTCCAGCTCATTGGCGACCATTCTGATTTCTTCCGCAGTAACTCGGTCC
>CEQA01033317.1_pt1 | contig 17166 bp, 16 predicted proteins | sample 530501 | NCBI WGS metagenome assembly CEQA01 (sample SAMEA2620227, study PRJEB7988) | marine metagenome | isolation source: saline water (ENVO:00002010), including
CTACTATCCTTGGCACATTCCAAGCTTCTCTTACTAACTTCCGACACATCAACCCTAACTTCGAAAAGAACTGTAGGGAAGAAGCGTTGTTGGGAGTCAGCCTAACAGGGATTATGGATAACCTCTTGACTGCATCAGCAGATCCTGAGTTGCTTATGAACTTAAAAGCAGAAGCTATCTTTACTAATGAAAAGTACGCTGATAAGCTTGGTATCAATAAGTCCAAGGCTATTACATGTGTAAAGCCTAGTGGTACTGTATCTCAGCTTGTGGACTCTGCCTCAGGCATTCATCCAAGGCACAGTGAGTACTACATCCGCCGTGTTCGAGGGGATGTGAAAGATCCTATGACTCAGTACATGATGGCTAATGGCTTCCCACATGAAAAGTGTAACTATCAGCCTGAAAACGTCGTTGTCTTTTCCTTCCCGCAAGCAGCTCCTTCAACTTCTATTATGAGGGAGCAGCTCTCTGCAATCGAGCATCTTAAAATTTGGAAACGATATCAGCTTTACTGGTGCGAGCATAAGCCATCTATCACCGTCTCAATTAAAGATGAGGAATGGATGGAAGTCGGTCAGTTTGTGTGGGATAACTTTGAATTAATGAGTGGAATCTCCTTCCTCCCTTATTCAGAACATACTTACGAGCAAGCTCCTTATGAGGAGATTGATGAAGACTCGTACTCACGTATGGTTACAGATCTCCCTTGCCTCGATAGCTGGGATGGTTTGAAGAACTGGGAAGTGGAAGATAGTACTAAAGGAGCTCAGACTGCCGCTTGTGTAGCAGGTCAGTGTGAGATTGTAGACTTATGAAGAAACTAACAATGACTAATACAAACTCTTTAGAACGTATGGAGTTTGAATTCGAGCGTCAGTTGCCTATGTCTCAGCGAGAAAGACTAGCAATGGAAGAAGTCTTTCGATTGAGAAAGGAGCTGGAAGAACGTGAGCAAAAAAAGACAGTGGCCAAGAATAGATCCAGAACTTCTGGAGATTCTTGACGAAATGTATCCGAAATATGAATACTCTCCTGACCTTACCCGGGAAGCTTGGGCTTTTCGGGGAGGTCAGCGGGAGGTAATTTCCAAACTTAGGGGTATATTAAACAACCAAGTTTCAGGAGAAACTATAAACCCCAGATATATCAGACAAGGAGAGAACAATGGGTAGTTCAAGTAAAGGTTCAGGAGGCGGGTATCAAGGCCCTACCGAATCTGAATTAGCTGCAAGACGAGCAGAAGAAAGGGCTGAAGCCGCAAGACAAAGGCGAGAAGCCAGATTAGAAGCACTTGAAGATGCAAGAAGGCAGCAAGAAGCAGACGAAGCAGCAGCAAATAAAGCCAAGATGGAAGAAGCAGAAGCTCTTGCCGCTCGTGAAGCGAAAGAAGAAATGGTTGGTCAGGAAGCTGAAGGACAGGAAGCACAAGACACAGCACAGCAGCAAGACATCATGGGATCTGGAGATCGCTATGGTCAGGAAGCTCGTCCCGGCGCAACTAAAGAACAACGTCCAACGGGCAAACCTAAGAAGAAGAAGCCCGGTACATCAGGAGGTGGAATGTGATTGGTAAGAAAAAGAAGAAAGTTGTTAAGAAAGAAGAACCCAAAACAGAACCTGCTCCCGTCAAGGAAGTAAAGGAAAAAGTTGAGAAGTGGGTAAGTAAGCCTGCTCCCGGCACTTCAAAATATACAGGAGGATAATAGATGGCTAAATCTGAAGAGACTATTGCTGAACGATTCCGTGCTATGGATACTAAACGAGAGGCAAAACTTCAGAGAGCCAGATACGCCGCTTCTTTAACCATACCTAGTTTATTACCTCCAAAGGGATCGACCGAACAGGATCAGATAGATCAAACATTCTCATCCGTATCATCCAGAGGTGTGACTAGCATGGCTAGTAGAATCTTAGCCGCTATGTTGCCTCTTAATGATGCACCATTCTTTTCGTTCTCTAATAGAATGGGAACAGAAATGTCGGTTGAAGTCTGGAATTATCTGGATGCTCTGAGTTATCAAGTACATAGGAAGCTATCTTCTAAGAACTTAAGAGAAGTAATTTTCCAAGCCCTTCAGCATCTGATTGTTGTTGGGGATGTCCTTGTTGTTATGGAGGATGATTATTCTTTTAGGTTAATTAGACTTGATCACTATGTTGCAAAGAGAGATGTGAACGGAGAATGCTTAGAAGTTATCTTCCTTGAGTTTGTTCCGTCTACTGAAGATATTGATCATACTTACTTTACCCAAGGTACTGGACCGCAAGATAGGGCTGGGTATGATACGGTGTACAATCGTGTGGTAAAAGAAGATAATGTGTGGAAAGTTACAAAAGAGAAGAACGATGAAGTCTTCGAAACAGGTGAGTATAAGATTTGTCCTTTCACTCCGCTTAGATGGAGCGAGATTGCTGGAGAAAACTATGGTCGCTCTCACTGCGAAGACATGATTGGAGACATTGCTACGTTGGAGTCATACACTGAAGCCTTGATTGAAGGTATGGCTGCGGGTAGTGCATTCTTTTTATGCGTAGACCCAGCCGGTATTACAGAAATTGATGATATCAATGGCTACCCAAACGGCTCGTGGGTTCCCGCTAGACAGCAAGATTTATTTGTAATGTCTCCTTCTCAAACTATGAATCCACAAATCCAAGCCGCAGCTACAGCTGTGGAAACCTTACGAAAAGAAGTAGGAAACGGTTTCTTACTTAATAGTTCCGCTATTCCTTCGGGAGATCGTGTAACTGCGACCGCTGTTAGAATGGTTGGTCAGGAATTAGAGCAGGTCTTAGGCGGAGCATTCTCCGCTATCTCAAGAAACTTGTTAGTTCCTATTGTTGAAAGAACAATCTTCTTAATGTTATCAGAAGGACTGGTCGATGATAGATTAGAGCAGCAGTTTACAGAAGAAGGGCTACTGACAGTTGAAATTGTTACTGGTCTTCAGTCTCTGAGTAGAGACTCTGATCTTCAGAAGTTAATGCAAATGGGTGAGATGGTTCGTAACCTTCCTGAACAAGCTATGGCTATGTTTAGGTGGGAAGAATACGGACGAGCTCTCATTACCGCATTAGGATTTGATTCTTCTAACTGGGTTAAGAGTGAAGAAGAAGTCATGGAACAACAACGTAAGCTTCAAGAAGAACAGCAGCAACAGCAGATCCAGCAGGGAATGTTACAGCAAGCTCAAGGCGTGGCTGCTCAAGCTGCACAACAAGATATCGAACAAACCGGTGGGCAAGGTATTGCTCAGGTTGCTCAGCAAATGGGCATCGGTTAGGAGAAAGACTATGCCAGAAGTAGGTGGCAGAAAGTTTCCATATACGAAGAAGGGCATTGCAGATGCCAAAGCATACGCCAAAAGAACTGGCAAAAAGCTAGTGACTAATGAGCGTAAAACCGCTAAGAACCCTAAGAGGAAATATAAGTGAACGAACCAACTCAAGAAGTTACAAATACTCAACCCTTAAACCCCACTCCAATGGAAGCTCAGCAGGCTAGAGAAAAGGAAGCCTTTATTAGATATACTCAGGAATCAGGAGAGCCTATTCCCGAGAACTTTGCGGATGCTGGAGCTTGGTTTGAGTCTCTAAAGAATGCACAGGCTCAGTATACCCAAGGTCAGCAAGAGATTGCTGAGCTTAAGAAGCAGTATGCTGAGTCAGGTGCGGAGAATCCTAATTATAATCCCAACGCTTCGGAAGAAACACCTCAGCCAGAAACTGAGGCTAAAGCTGAGAATGTAGAAACCTTAAAGATTTCTGCACCATCTGAACAGACTGAAAGTGATACAGGGATTACAGATCTTGAGCCTCCTCAAGAAGTATCTATGGGTGAGTGGAACGATTGGGGCAACATGATTGATGCCAACAACGGCGAAGTTCCTGATGCTCTACGGAATACAATTAAGATGCGTCTTAATGTAGACGATAAGATTATTGATGACTATATGAACCAACGAGCTGCAATCCAGCAGCAGAATGTTGAGAGTGCTGCCAATCTAGTCGGAGGTCAGCAAGAGCTGAATAAGATTATGGCATGGGCAGGCACTAATTTATCAGAAGATGAACGTCAAGCAGTCAATGGCCAGCTAGCAGGCCCGGGCTACAAGACGGCAATCCTAGGGCTTAAAGCCCGATATGAGACTTCGGATAATGTCTCGGTAGCAAGGGGTCGTGAACCCGGAGCTACTCCGAACCGAACCGCAACAGCGAATGCCTACGAGAGCGTTACGCCATATGCTTCTAATCAGGAGATGTTTGCGGATCAGCGAAATCCTCGCTATAGAACTGACGCTAAGTTTCGTCAGTCTGTTGATGCAAGGATTATTGCAACGAATCAGTACGGGTATCGTACCTGATTTGGCCTATTGGAAAGATATTATTAATAGCCCGCTCTCATGGAGCCTTGGTAAAAAGATAATAACCTTTCCGCCTAAAGAGATGGACTCTGCAAAGAACAATCCTATCGTAGGTTGAGGCGATCAATTTTATTTTTTAACCTTTAAGACAATAAGGAGTAACTTAAATGGCTACTTTCTTTCCTAGTGGTGGAACTCTTCACTCTGGTCTTACTGGCGTTGATCGTGAAAACAAGCTTTCAAACGTTCCTAACGCTGCTGCTGCAAGTTCAAACTTGTGGCTTCAGGTTTGGGCGGGCGAAGTCCTCAACGCTTATGACCAGTACATTTCTTTTGAACCCCATGTGACTCACCGAACAATCACTGACGGCACGTCCATCAAGTTCCCAATGACGGGTACTGTTGGTCTTAAGGCTCAGTGGGGTGCTGGTGAGGAACTCACTGGCGGCGGCGGTCCTTCGACCTCCATCGCAGTGACGCTCGATGACCGTCCGATGGCGGCTCACTTCGAGCTTGACAACCCTGACCTGATGGTCTCCCAGTGGGAGTACCGCTCAGAGATGGCGCGTCAGACCGGCATGACTCTGGCTAACACCAGCGATAAGCAGATTGCTGCTCTTCTTGCTAAGAGTGCTTGTACCTTGAGTGGTACTGCTCTTACTAGAGTAGGCCGTCCTCGTAAGGACGCTGATGAATCTGGTGGCGAGGAAGCACTTACTGGTGGTCAGGTTTACACTGGCGACGGCGAAGGCACTGGCAACGGCGGTAGCGGTACAACCGGTACCGACCGTGGCTTTGACTACAACAACCTCGGTCTTGCTGGAGCATCTGCTGCTAATAGAACTGACGCGGCTCTCGGTCTCCTTGAGGATATCGAAAGCTTCTTCGTTCACTTGCAGGAGATTAATGCTCCTACTGAAGGCGTTATCTGTGCGGTTTCCCCGCAGGCTTTCGCTGACATCCGTTCGTTAAACATCGCTAGAGAAAACGGTGACTTCGCCAACGGCGGCGGTCATCCGTTCTTCGGTGGTGGTGCTACGGACATGGGTGGTCTTGGTGCTCCCCTTACTGTGGGCATGCACGGCATGAGCGACACTCTGATTTATCAGGGCTGCACTATCATGAAGACTAACCACGGTGGCTTTAAGAAGAACTACGCAGGTGGTGATGGTCCGATTGGTGACAGTCGTTACAACCTGAACCTGAGTTCTTTGGCTGCTCTTATTTGGCAGCCTGAAGCTGTCGCACGCCTCACGCTTCAGGGCATGAAGGTCGATAGCGTCGAAGATGTTCGACGTAACACGCACTTTACGGTCGCATCCACCTTCAAGGGTGGCGATGTGCTCCGCTCAGAGTGCGCTGGTGCTATGCTTATTAACGCTAGTTAATAAGTGAGCTACAACTTAAGCCCCTTGTCCTCCTCTTGGGGGGCAAGGGGCATTTTTTGAAAGGAGGTGATCCGTATATCTTCCACCCCTACTTGCTAATCATTTTAAATTAAGGAGAAATTATGGGAGCTTTATTAAAACAGGATGCAGTCAATCAGATGCTTCTTGCTTCCGGGGAAACTATGGTCAATGATTTAACTACAGATTCGGGCGTAGATACGTCTGTTGCAGAGTTTATGTTAGACCAAGTTACCCGTGATTGGCAGACTAGAGGGATTGCTGAGAATGAGGTAGTTACTTACTACGCTCCTGATTCAAACGACAATAATAAAATTGTTCTAAAGCAAGGAACGACCTCAAGCACAGACGGATCAACAATTTACGCTGAATTGCTTAGCAATCACTGGACAGCCTATAGCGTAGATGGCAGACCTCAGCAATTAATTATGTCTATTATTCGACACGACGGAACGCAAACCGGAGGCAACCCTAACTATAAGCCTATTCTTTATAACATCATTGAAGATACTAGTGCATGGGTTGTTCCTACTAATAACAACGGAAAATATACGGTCCTAGAAAGGATACAGCTTTCATGGAATGACATGTCTACGCCGATTCAACAAGCTATTACTGATAGAGCAGGAAGAGAATATCAGATGTTGACTACAGGAGATGGCGATGTGGATCGTGCTTTGGCACAGAAAGAACAGATGAGCCGTATGCGTGCTCGAGCTTCTGATATTGCTCACAAACAACGGAATATCTTTATCGGAGGAGACCACTCTATTAGAAGAGCAGGTCAACGACATCGGTGGGGAGACAGAACAAATTCAGTGCGAAGCATTAACTACTAAGGAGTAACTAATGGCAACAGTAAGGGTTCCGATTATGAATCTGTTTAGCGGTGTCGCTAGGCAGCCTAGTTCAAAGAGATTAACCTCCGAATTACAGAACATAGAAAACGCAATCCTTACCTTAGAACGGTCAGCGGAAAAGAGACCCCCATTAGAATTTATTCATGGTGGCGGGGCTGGCGGATTCCTCGACAATAGTTTATTCATTAGTGATGCCGCAACAGCTCCTGTAGATGACGTAGCTTATTTCTTTTTCGATAAGAATATCAACGAAAGATATATTATTATCGTTAACAGAAGCGTAGCACATGGCTCAGAAGACCTAATTAAAATCTTTAAGTTTATGGACGTTGGTTCAAACACTACTCCAAGCGAAAGTAGTCCAATGGTAGAAAGCCAAAAGGTACGTACTGGAGATTGTGTTATTGAACGAGTCTTTGAGGGGACCAATACTTACGATCAGTCTATTGTCTGGGATAAAGTAGATGGTTCTCTTACTGGTTATCCTGACTATACTGATATCAACATGTATTACCCAGATAATACAGCCGAAGGGGACAACCCAGACGGTACGCCTTGGGATGACACTAGAGTTGATGATATCTGGGAGTATGTTAAATGGAATCCTAACGGCAAGCCAGCTAGAGATTGCTTAAAAGCAACGTTCTTCGGCAACGCTATGATGATCCTAAACAAAGAAGTACCAGCTACAACTTGGACTTGGGCAGACATGTCACCGGATAGCAGCTCGACACCCAGCAGCTACAATAGCCCAAGCACACACGAGTTAGGTAGGAAACTTACCTACCGAATTGCTGCGGCTCCAGATAAGACGGGCGATTATGTCATGGGTGGAGACTTTAATCCTGACACTGATCAGCATGAGCCTGTCGGAGGTTGTTCTGGAAGCCATCCTATTTCTCTCTTTAAGGGAGCAGATGGTAATGGAACGATTGACATTTCAGATTTTCAGATGAATGTCGTATCTGGCAGTACAGCAACGAGTTATGGTCTTGGTACTTGTCTACTGTCTCAGGAAAATGTAACTACCTTAGGCGGTCTAATTACTGCCCTTAATGACATGCAAGTAACAACGCACGACGTTGCGGCAGATGAGACGGTAACTATAAATATTAGTACCTTTCTCGGAACAGGTGCGACAGATGCTTTTTCTTTAGCAACAGAAAATGGAGCAAACACAGGACAAATTCAGGTAGATGTAGGTACAGATATCGTGCAGTTTTTCGACGGTAACGGAAATACCGCAACTCATTTAGGGTTCTCTGGAACAACCTCAGTCTTCGATGCCGCAAGAAAATTAGGAAAGAACTTACAGCCGTACTTAGCAGACGCTGATGCCGCAAACGACGGTGCTGACACAGGAGCAGCAGGAGACTACGATGAGTCAACGGCTCCTGTAAACTCTTTCGGCGGAGCTATAAGCGGATCTATTAAAGTTTACGATCACTCCGGAGGAAACAACACCTACTCTTTATCTGGAGATAACTGGGGACAATTAAGATATAATATTATAGATGCTAGCGACGGCAAGTATACTCTTACTCTTAACAGTACTAAGGATGGTATGTTCTTAGTCTACGGTCCTAACGGAAGTACTATCGGAGGGGTAGAAGGAACGTTGCCTGTTAAGGTTGAAGAGGTTTCTGGAGGAGATATTGCTCAGCGTCTAGGTATTCTGTATGATATTGGTATGCACACTCCTGTCCGAGACGATAAACGAACATCGGCAGATCTTTTTGAAAGAGAGCTTGGTCAAAATATCTCTAGCTTTAATGCTATCGAGATTCCGCCAGAAGGCGATGATGTTAACCGAGTGAATGGCGAAGAGGAAGCTACTAAGTTCTTATATGAAAGGACAGGCATAGGAAATAGCGACGGATACGGTAAAGTCTGGTACTGCCGTAGCGGATTCTTAACCTTCCCCCAAGGATTTTATAGATGTACGTCTAATGATACTATTCCTCACTATGATAGAGTAAGAGCGGAAGATGAACACTCTGTTTTATATGAAGCTTCTCTTCCTTTCTTAGTTATTAATACAGGAAATAACTCTTGGTCTGTTGAATACCCAGAGTGGAAGCCTAGAGAAGCGGGAAATGATAGAAATAATCCCGGTCCTCAAGCCTTTCAACCTGATTCAGCCAATAGAGTTAGAGGAAGACAGATTTCTGATATTGCTTTCTGGAGAGAACGTCTTTGGTTTACTGTAGATGATATGGTCTTTAGTTCCCGAAACAATGATTGGTTTAATGTTTGGTTAGACGATCCTAATAGCATTACTGCCGACGATCCTATTGATATTCGTGCCTCCTCAGGGAAGTATACTAGAATTAACTTTATGATACCGTTCGATGATTTTATGTTCATTAACACGGGAGGAGAAACACAATATGAATTACAGGGTTCGAACAATATTATCTCTCCAACAACTGCTGAGCTGGCTCCAACGTCATTCTACTCTGCTTCAAGCATTGTTGAGCCCTTGGTTCTCGGGACTCAGATTTACTGGTTCGATGACGAGAGACTATATCTTTATAACTCTTCGGCTGGTGCTTCGGTAAACAACGCAACGGAGGTTTCTATTCACGCTGCTGGTTACTTGCCTAAGAACTTTAGATGTGCTGCTGTTGCTCCAGCTCAAGATAGTATCTTTGTGGTAGACGAGGATAATCCAAATGAACTATACGTCTATACAGCTCGATGGGCTGGCGGAGAACTAGCTCAGAACGCTTTCTATAAGTATGTATTGCCACAGACTATTGTCGATAGGCAGATTACAGACAACGGAGGAAGCCAGCATGGATGGGATGCTGCACCTTATTGGGACGGTAACAAAACAACCTTACCTAAACCAGAGATCGAGTATGTCTGGTATTCCAGAAACTATCTATACATGATTGTACTTCGTCCTGCTTACGTAGGCACAAAGCGACAACGGTTTATTGAAAGAACTTCCTTACAGTTTTTAGATATTAATTCTCCTAGGCTAGAAAGAATTGCTGAAATCCCTAACTCCCATGTAACGGGACACGTAAACGATACAGCGGCTCAGGACGAGACTTGGTTTGCTGCTAATACAACTTATTGGAGGCTTCCTTATTGGGACCCTTCCGCAGATGAAATTATCCTTGGTCCTGACTGGCCTACACAAGCGGGGCAGCGACTAGCAGAAACGGCTACCGTCACAAATACAGACGAATCTGATTCAGGCTGTACTGTTCTTAGTGTGTCTGGAGATTGGAACTCCGTAAGTGGTACGCCTTATACGTCACGAGCAGGTTCTCCATATACAATGAAGCTTGAACTTTCTCAAGTTAACTATAGAGATCCAAGCACGGGATACCCTGTCGAAGGAACGTTAGCCTTAAGGATGATGAATATTAAACACTTTAAGTCCGGTGTGTATGATGTTGAGATCGTTAGAAACAAAAACAGAGTGAACTTAGGCAGTACTGATACTGATGGAGACGGAAATAAAAATGCCGTAACTGTTACCACCCATACTCCCCTAACAATTAACAACTCTACAGATGCTTTAGGTAGTCTGCTAGTAGAAGAAGAGGGAGAATTCACAACGAGGGTCTTTGGTAACGCAGATACCACTACTATTACGATCACATCTGATTACCCGTCCCCAGTCGCTATTACTAGTTTAGAAATTATCGGTAAGTTTAAGCCGTATAATTCCTCTATTCAATCTTAGGAGGTTTAGATGGCAGTACCGTATAAGATATATGAAAACACCACAGGTGTCGGTCCCTTTTCCTACTCTAGTATTCAGTTTATGACAGGTACTCCTGTTGCAAATCAGGTTAATGTGTACAAAAACGACGATAAGCTTATCCAAGGATCTGGTCCTTTACAAGGAGAGTACTGGGTTCAGGAAACTTCTCAATCAATTACACTAGCTACGGCTTTAACAACAGACGATACCTTAGAAATTAGAAGAGAGACTCCGGATGATGCTAGAATCGTCACTTTCCAAGACGGGGCGAGGTTGTCGGCATCGACTTTGAATAAAACACTAGACCAATTGTTCTTCTTAATCCAAGAAAAATCATTTTATTCAACAACATTAGAGCAGTTCCCTGCCTCGTTAATCAATATTAACGGGATTACAAACAGAGATACTATTACTTGGGAAGCTGCACAACAAAAGTTTGTTCCGGGGCAGCTTAATGTAAGCCTCGATGAGCTAAACGATGCTTCTTACGATTCGGGAACCGTGAGTACGGGAGAAGTTTTAACTTGGGGCGGAGCATTCTGGACTCCTCAGGTTAATATTTCTTTTGATAGCACCGCCAACACTACTTTCTCTGGGTCTTGTTCATTTTCTCAGCCTTTGTCGGTTGCCGCAAGCACGGCGAATGGACATGCAGTTAACCGAGGTCAGTTAGATGCTATTATTCAGCAGCACTCTGATACTTATACACAGGGATTGCAGAATAGAATTACTGCTCTCGAAGAAAGCAAGATGGAAATCATCGGCAAGGGAAGGTATTGGAACACCGCAGGCAATTTTTATCCTAAAGTTATGCCTACTACTGGCACAACTTTCCCTGTGTTTGACACAAGTGCTGGGCAAGCGGATTACGAAAATCTTCATAATGTTTCTCTTAGAGCCGCCTATTACGAAGCCGCAACTTGTACCAATGCTGGAGGCAATACTACCTATGCTACTAATGCACCTCCGTATACAGCGTCTGTCCTTCTAGGTGACTGGGTTAAGTGGGATATTTTTTCATGGGATTTCATCTTTGAAGATACTCTTATTATTGACGAGAATTCAAGAGGAAATGTAGATTCCAGCCAATACCATGTTATTCTTTCTGTAGACGGAACTACAGACGAAACGGAAAGTGTCAACAGAGGCGGAAGTTTATACTATACTCAAGCTATTGACGAGGATTTGGATTGGCATCCGTCTCCCGGTGCTGCTAACTTCCAACCTACACATAGAGACTTTAGTTTTAATTACCCGTTTTACACAAATCTACATGTCTATGCCGGAGGCGTGACTTATGGAAGCAGGTTACAGACCGTTACTATTCCCGATAGCAATCAAACAGAAGAACACGATGTGTACTTTCCTTATGCTTCTTTTGGAGAGGGGAAGTACTTTTCTCAACATAACAACCATAGGAACTACAAAGCTCAAGGAAGCAATACTTGGCAAAGTGCTTACGATAGAAAAAGTAATATGGGAATGATCACAGAACCAATGGCTATAGGTCCTTTTGTTACTAATAAATCACAGACTGGATTTACAGTAATGTATGCTATTAATAGACCTGTTGTGTGGAGCGTTACCAATACCGGTGCTGCTGCATTACCGACCCCACACTTTTTTATGTACGAACATGGAAGTAATCAATCGGATAATGATCCATCAAACCTCAGGTATAGTGGTCACCCTCTTCTTAAAGATTTTAATTTTAGATTTACTGTAATCCAATAGGAGATTTACATGGCAACTGTTAAACTTACCTTTGCTGCCCAGCCGGGACTAGCTTGGGAGCCCGGAGATCCTACTCCCGATCACTCATACGCCGCAATACAGTTGTTAGACAATCGTCCTCATAATGAGCAGCTTAACGCATACTACACATGCGATAACGATAGGTCTGTTCCTCTTAGTGTTGACTATAACGAACTTAACAGAACAGTACGGGTCAGGGAAATACAACCAGCCGCACCTTGCGGAGGAAACTATAACCCTAAGACAGATGATATCTTATTCTATAGACAAACGCCACTTGATTACAGTTACATTACATTTACTGATGGTGCGAAGCTAACAGCAGCTACGCTTAACTTAGATAATGATCAGCTTCTCCACTTGATTCAGGAATTATATGAAAGGTTGGACGAAACTAATCCTTATTGGAATGTCTTTCCTGAATTTACTTGTGAGTTAGAAGCAGAGCTTCAATGCGAGCATAACGCATTAATGATTAGAATGACTCAGGAAGAATTAAATGTTGATTGGCTTCAGAAATGGCTGGGTGGCTCTACTACAAATACTAGCTACGAGTCTGGTATTCTTGAGCACGAGTGGAACTGGGACGCAACCAGCAGCGACCTAAGTTTTTCAGAACCCGAGGATGAGGGAGGTCACCAGCTATGGCTGCAAAAGTTAACTGGATGGATCCCTACTACTGATCACCAAATAGACCTTGCTGACCATACGGAACCAAACGATCTTCTTACGTGGAAAGATTTTGCTAGTAATGAAGATGGAATTACTACTCACTATGATGTAGATAGTCTTTGGGATCAAGTCAAGGCTGCATACTTCTGGATTCACGGACTTCGAAACGACGTTAACTTTTTATTAGGTCTCCAGCCTTCTATAGATGGGGCCTATGTAAACGATGTGACACACTCATATCCTGTAGATTCTGAAGGAAATGCGTGGGATATTCTTAGTACAGGATGTAAGCACGTTAAGCTAACCTTTACTATGTCTACTTTAGATACCTATGATGTTATCTACGAAACAGGACCTTACATTACTAATGTCGGTTCGGTTGATGGAGGTACAAACGTAACTCTTAACTTTACGTGGTGTAATGGAGATACAGATAACGTATCCTTTACGAAGCTAGCTGGTCCTGCCGGTCCTACCGGAGAAACCGGAGCAAGAGGAGCCACAGGAGATGGCTTCTGGATCTGGAGAAGAGGTTCTCTTACTGACTTAACGACCATGACTCCGAACATGAGCAATTACGAAGATGATTTTAATAACTTATGTTACGCCGTTACCCATGATACAACCGCTGCCACGAATCCTTTCAAAGGAGACGCGGGACATGAGTTTGAAAAGCTTAGTCCTCAGTTTGGTGGTCCCGGTAATAATGCCACTGGAGACGGAGACTATACAGGATACATTTTAAGATACGAAAAAAGACAGGGAGACACGAGCAGACATTGGTACTGTACTAATATGCTCTTCCCAAATGGTGATATCGGGGAGTCTCCAGTTAAATTCTTCTGGGACGATACAGACGCATCTACCGATGATCCGGGCGTAGGTCAATTCTATGTAGACGAGCCTACCGATATGGAGCAAGTAGGTAGAATTAAGATTTCTAATACAGATGCAAACCAGAACGATGTAGAAAACCTACTTAGTCACTGGTTCTCTGGAAACTCTTATGACCCTGCACAAGGATTAGGTGTATTAACTATCTGTAAAGAATCACAGCCAAGCAGACATGCTTCGTTTAGAGTAGAAGCTTTAAGATCTACTTGGACGGATGGATTTGGAAAGACTGGGGTAGAGGTTGATGTTGCATGTTTGTCTAAATCTTCCGCTACTCCCTTTAGTACTTATACTTCAGGACAAGACGTAGAATATGATCGGGTCTCCATGCAATTCTCAAAGCATGGGGCAGTTCCAGCCATTCCTGCGTCGTGGACTAAAAAGGTTTTAGATAATGAAGCACCTTCAGCCGGTGTAAACTGGATGGATTCCTTGATTAAAATACCTGAGGATTGGTTGTCTTTTAGCATGAAGCATTTAAGTATTGTATTTAAGAATCAAGTAGGCGGATCGAGCACAAGCAATCCTAACTTTCATGCTAGGGTTTATTATGTCGCTCCACAGGTCATTAGATCTTACCCAGCAAACGCAATCGGAACTGATTGGTATAATAATGTAACCACTGTTGGACACGTAAGTTCAATAGCTGATGATGCAAACGATGATCGGTATATGTTCGAAGGAGATGAATCAACCTACGCTACAGACGTTACTCTTCCCGGCACAAATAACGGGTATATTTTTATCAGATGTGAAACTTATTCTATTCCTAGTATAAATACTGATGTTTTAGCTACAATTGAATTGGAGGGGAAGATTGTTTAAAAAACTATTATTTATTGTTCCTTTGCTATTAGCGGGGTGTAATGTATTTCCAAAACCAACTACGTCTTATACATCTTCCGCTATTACGTCGGTAGATGATATTGAGAAGATCGCAGCCATTGAGAATCTTACCATTCTCAGTGGAATTGGAGGCCTATGTTTACTCAGTGGTATGGTCTTGCTCACAGTTTCAAGAGGAACTATGGGCTGGCGACCTATCATTGGAGGCTTAGGTCTTATTGTTTTAAATTTTGCTATCAGTAGGTACGCTTCTTGGATCTTTCTTCCAATCATCGGAGCTACTGGAGCCATCAGCCTCGCGTGGGGCTATAGAAATATTAGAGATATCTTAAAAATTCGTAAGGAGAAAAAGAATGGAATTTCTTAATGGAGTAATTGCTCATGTTTGTTATGGTGTTTTGATTTTTACAGCGGGTGCTTTAATTGGCAAGCCCCTTTACAGCTGGCTGGTTGCCAAACTTCCTTGGACTAAGTAATATGGAGCCATCGATAATGCTTGAAATAATTGTGGGGGCGGGCATTGTAGGGATGCTTTGGAAAATGTCACACCAGATTGGGTGTTTAACCGTAGAGATGAAGAGAACTTTTGATCATCTCTCTGATCACGAAGAAAGAATCAGAACACTGGAGAAAGAATGAATAAAAAAAGCATGGAGAAACTGGGGCAGGTCTTAGTAGACTGCACTATCGACGCTTTAGAACGTAATCCTTCCCCGGGTTGGGCAGGAATTGCTCGTGGAATCCTTTCGGATTACCGAGAAATTGAAGGCATCCTTCCTGAGGAAAGTTTAGATAAGATTAAAGAACAAATGGCAGCAGATGCTCCATTTAAGTTCGGTTCATAGGAGATTTAAATGGCTGGGATAATGGGAAAAGTTCCTCCGTATCCTGAAAACCCTGACGATGGTACAGAGTTTGAATGGATGTGGTGGAGATGGCAGTTTAAATACCGTCTCGATGACAACAACCAACCAAGTGGAGATGGAAAATGGTGGATTAGAAAAGTTCTAGACAGTCCTTCAAAGTTTACTCCCGGCTTAATTTACTTTACTCCTAATGATGAGCCTGTTGGCGGCGGAGATGAGCCTAGTTACGAGTACGACTGGTGGTGGATCCCTCACGAAACGTCTCCGGAAACTGGAGTAATCACGAAACGAGGTAGACTATTCTACAGAGAAACTAAAAATCCTCAGACTAAGACTCAATTTGAAACTAATCCTGTATTAGAAAACAATGAAAACACTGAAGAGATGTTTCATTGGGTTGAGATTAAAACTAGAAATCAGAGCGATCCTTCTCTTCGTGGAGAACGTGGTAAAACTATCTGGGCTGACTATGGTGTGCCGGAAAGCGACCTTCTTATTGACGGCGAACGACCTGCGGGTAGCACAGGTCCTCTCGGTCCCGGCGACGAGGGGACAATGTGGCCTTACTTAGGCGATGTCGATGACTTACTTGGAGACATGTACCTTGATTTAGATAGCCGCAAAATCTTTGGTCCTAAGTTTTTGAACACAAATGGAAACGTTCCCGCATGGGGAGACGGCATTAGTCTACTTGGCCCTGAATGGGCTAGGTGGAGAGGCAAATGGAGCTGTGGTAACTCTTATATCAAAGCTCCACATGATGTAGTTAGTCACAGGCAGTGGAATAAGGATGTTAGAGAAACTTTTATTTGTGTTGAAAACCACACAGGAAGTTGTGAAGAACCAACAGCTCTTGTAAAACGAATAACTTGTTCATTTGGTTTTGAGATTGCTGATTATGGACATGGAGTTCCTATTGCTGCGTCAGCTAGTGGTTTCTATATGAGAGTAAAGAGAGGCCCAAGTGAAAGTGATTGGGAGCATTGGTGGTTTAAGCTCTCATGTCACAAGTTTATAGAAAACGGAGACGAAGGAACGTACTATGGTGGTTTACCTAATCTCCCTAACGGAGATGTAATCGACGATGATGCCGGATTGCATCCTGCTTCAGGATATGATAGGAACCAGACAAATCACCACTTCGTTGAGATTCGAATCGGGGGTCCTCGAGCGGGGGACTTTAGATTTATGGATTATAACGGAGGAAGTCCTCAATGGAATAACGAGGGCAATGGTGGCGAGAACGGAGACGGAGGAACGTATGGGTGGTGGCATGCGTCCAATCCATACGGGGATAGCTATAACTATTCTTACGATGACGGTCAACATTGTCCTTGGAGAGCGGCGTGGTTTGGTCCGTGTACTGTTACCGGCAGTTCTCAACATCAGAACTTTCCGGGCTTTTGGGCGGATAATAACGATGATGGAGTACAGAATCTTACTAACGAAGGTCCGTATAAAATCAATCCTGTTATTATTAAAGACAATGTAATAGCGGTATGCGAAAAATTATATGAGGATTATTCCGTAAACGGCAATGGATGGGGAATGAACTTCAATATTAGACAAACTAAATTACAAGACGATAATAGTACTTGGGGCGGGATGGCTTTTAGTTCTAGATTTACAAGAGCTGATGGAGTTAGTGATGCTGGCTACCCAAAATTTCTTGTATCTGTCGACGGTATGCCTAGACATTATCCAGATTGTGACGGCGAAAATGACGGAGCTGGTCCACAAGAATGTGGTGACACAGAGCTTCCAGATAGTGATATT